>Ga0307488_10000571_pt1 | contig 30617 bp, 31 predicted proteins | sample SB02metaG_FD_202248 | JGI IMG/M metagenome (GOLD analysis project Ga0307488, IMG submission 202248) | Sea-ice brine microbial communities from Beaufort Sea near Barrow, Alaska, United States - SB 0.2 | ecosystem: Environmental > Aquatic > Marine > Coastal | place: USA: Alaska | collected...
AAGAGTCATCAGCGACTAAAGAGCCGCAAGCCTTAGCTCCTCATTCGGTGTCATTTAAAACATTGTTAAAAGACATGCAGTCTGAAAGGAGTGATTTTGTTGAATTTAGTATTCAAGCCAGCGAGTTGTTGAAAAAGTCTTTAATTGATACTGGCACACTTGAAACTGGGTTTGTGGTGTTTAGCCAATACCAATTTTTAGCCACTGATTATTTGATGATAGCAATCATTAATACTAAGGAACATGTCGAGATAAATCGTGATTTAGAACTAACCAGTAGTGACCACTTAGATTTAGCCAAAATGCAACTAGCGGTTAGAATTGATTTGACTCAATTAGCCGTAAGCGCTGAACAGCTTCGGTATATCAGTTTTATTAAAGGACGTATGGGACGTAAAGTGTCTGATTTCTTTATGCATTTTATCGGCTGTGAAGAGTTGGTAGATGTTAAGCAACAAAATAAGCAGTTATTAACCACTGTAGATGCATTTTTATCAGCCGAACAATTAGACCCACAAGAGAAACACCAAGCCCGAGAAACGGTTTCGGCTTATTACAAAGAAAAGCTAGAGCTGGGTGAGGATATCCAAATACAAGAACTAGCTGCAAAACTGCCCAGCGACCATGTTAGCTTTGAGGAATTTAACCAAGGCACAGAATTGCCATTGGAAGAGCAGTTTCAAGCGGATCGTGGTGTTTTAAAAACCTTAGCTAAGTTTAGCGGCCAAGGTGGGGGTATTTCATTGAGTTTTGAACGCAAGTTACTAGGCGACAGAGTAAGTTACGATGCGGGCTCTGATACTCTAATGATTAGAGGTATTCCACCTAACTTAAAAGATCAACTTTTGAAATCTCAAAGCTGACATCTAGCTGGTTATCTTTATAATATATCCACATATACTTTTATAGTTACAATTACAATTACAATTACAAAACAGGACTTATACACTTTTTATGCAATTATTTGTTAATGATTTGACCGTTATGGATTTTTCTTACCTTTGCCCTGAGCGCGGCATGGTCGGGGAAAGCTGGATAGTAGATGTGATCTTAAGCGGTGATTTAAATGAAGAAAGCATGGTGTTGGACTTCGGTAAAGTTAAGAAACAACTGAAACAGTTAATTGATGAATACATCGACCACAAACTATTAGTACCAGTGGAAAACAAATACAGCCGCGTAGAACATGATGAAAAATCTGATAGAGTAAAAGTTGATTTTATTAGACCTGAGAATAAATCTATTCATTTAAGCTGTCCCGCTGAAGCTTATGCTTTTGTGTATTCTCAAAATGTCACCATGCCTTCTGTGAGTGATTACCTCAAAGATGTGATTGCGACTCACTTACCAGAGAACGTCGCAGGTATTGAACTCAATTTACGGGCAGAAGTCATCAACACACCTTTTTATCATTATACCCATGGCCTTAAAAAACATGATGGCAATTGCCAACGTATCGCTCATGGTCACCGTTCGAAGGTGGTTGTATTTGAAAACCAACAAGAAAGTATCAAGTGGCAAGAATACTGGTCTGAAAGATGGTGTGATATCTACATTGGTTCGACTGAGGACATAGTCGATGTCAGCGAAACAGTTTTCTCATTACCAGATGGAGATTTGAAACAACATAATGTGTTTGCATATGAATCTTCACAAGGCAGGTTTGAACTGGCTATTCCTAAAGCGGAATCAGAAATGATGGATACGGATACCACAGTCGAATGTTTAGCGCAGTTTATGGCTGATGAACATAAACGTTTGAACAGTAATAGTGACTTCAAGGTTTTAGCCTATGAAGGTGTAGGTAAAGGAGCCATAGCTTTTGCGTAGACTCGTTTTTGTTTGTATTTTATCTGCTTTATGTTGTTTTACATTCTCGGTGTTTGCCAGTGACATTCAACCCGCTAGAGGCCTTCAACTCAAAGGTGAAATGACCCAAGGTAGCTTAATTCGCGGTCAAGTCCCTGTAGGTCATCAGGTTTGGCTAAATGACACTCCACTTAAAATATCAGCGGATGGCTATTTTGCTTTTGGATTTGGTAGAGATGCGAAACTATCACAGCAACTTAGATGGATTAATAATGAAAACGAGGCACACACTCGGACTTTGATATTGCAGCCCAGAACTTACAATATTCAAAAAATTACAGGCATTCCAAGTAAGTATGTTAGCCCTCCTAAAGAAGTGAGTGAGAGGATCGCGCTAGATAACCAACAAATTGGCCGAGCCCGTTCCTTTAACGACGAGCGAACTGACTTTTACCAAGACTTTATTTGGCCAGCTGCTGGTCCAATTAGTGGCGTGTATGGCAGTCAGCGAGTATTCAACGGCACACCGAAGCGTCCACATTTTGGCGTAGATGTCGCTGCACCAACAGGTACATCTGTATATGCCCCTGCAAATGGCTTGGTGACATTGTTTGTAACGGATATGTATTATTCCGGTGGTACGATGATCATCGATCATGGGCATGGCGTGTCTTCTACTTTTTTGCATCTTAGTAAAGGTCATGTAGAGGCCGGCACAACAGTAAAACAAGGCGATTTAGTGGCTGAAATTGGTGCAACTGGTCGCGCCACTGGCCCACATCTAGATTGGCGAATTAATTGGTTTAAGGAAAGATTGGATCCTGCACTCTTAGTACCACAGCGTTAAAATAGTACCACAGCGTTAAAACAGTGAAGCGTTAAAATATAGTGCCACAGCGTTAAAATATAGTGCCACAGCGTTAAAATATAGTGCCTAAGCCTTAAACATCAATTAAAAGCCTACTTATTAACACAAAGCTCAAAATTTAGTCTCGCGTTTTCTCTTAACATCTGTATAATTCGCGCCCTGCCCAGTTGCCCCCGCTTGTGGGAAAGCGGATGAATCATACGACTCGAAGGGGTCAAAGTATTGATTTTTAGCGGTTTTATGTAGCAGTCGGTTGTTAAATATCGAACATAAAGCCAACGTAACGATTATTTATATATTTCGGGTATTTTAAAATGAAAACTTTTGTTGCAAAGCCAGAAACGGTAAAACGTGAATGGTATGTGGTTGACGCCGCAGACAAAACTCTTGGTCGCTTAGCGACTGAGATAGCTATCCGCTTACGCGGTAAGCATAAGCCAGAATACACACCTCATGTGGATACTGGCGATTACATAGTTGTGATCAACGCTGAGAAAGTTACTGTTACTGGCAACAAAGCCAAGAACAAAATTTACTATTCTCATTCTGGTTATCCAGGCGGTCTTAAAGATACTACCTTTGAGAAGTTACAAGCTTTCAAACCAGAGATGATCATTGAAAAAGCGGTTAAAGGTATGTTGCCTAAAGGTCCACTTGGACGCGATATGTTCCGCAAAATGAAAGTCTTCGCTGGTCCTGAGCATAATCATGCTGCTCAGCAGCCTCAAGTCTTAGACCTTTAAGGAGCATTACAGATGGCAGATAATCAATATTACGGCACTGGCCGACGCAAAAGTTCTACCGCTCGTGTTTTTCTTCGCGCTGGCAGTGGCAACATTGTAGTAAACAAACGTCCTCTTGACATATTCTTTGGTCGCGAAACTGCACGTATGATCGTGCGTCAACCGCTAGAGTTAGTCGAGATGACTGAAAAGTTTGACATTTACATCACCGTTGCCGGTGGTGGAATTAGTGGTCAAGCTGGTGCAATTCGTCACGGTATTACACGTGCCTTGATGGAATTTGACGAAACACTTCGTCCAGCATTACGTAAAGCGGGCTTTGTAACTCGTGATGCACGTAAAGTTGAGCGTAAGAAAGTGGGTCTTCATAAAGCACGTAAGCGTCCTCAGTTCTCAAAACGTTAATTGTTCGACGACAAAAACTTTACAAAAACCCAGCTTTTGCTGGGTTTTTTATTGCCTACGTTTTGTACAATAAACCCGCATCCAATCAATATTATCTTGAAAATGTGTTAAGTATCGGTAATTCTTCATTATTTTGACGATTTCCTTGTCTTTTATGTGGGTTTTCTTTTATCATTTTCGGTTAATAGAAAAACTTTATTTCTTGATTCGCGTATAATCCATGTACCACTCAAAATGTGAAGTGTCAGTCAATTTAACCCTCGGAGATTAGTGGATGAGCAATGTATCTTTAGATGCGCATGATTCGTCTAAAACCGAAAACCAGCCAGCTAGCAGTAATAGACGCCGATTTTTAACGGTAGCTACATCTGTTGTTGGTGGTATCGGTATAGTCGGTGCTGCAGTGCCTTTTATCGCATCCTGGAACCCTAGTATCAAAGCGAAAGCTGCTGGTGCAGATGTAGAAGCGGATATTAGTAAAATTCAACCCGGTCAACTGATCAGAGTTATCTGGCGAAGCCAACCCGTGTGGATTGCTCGCAGAACACCTGAATTACTTGCTTCATTATCTAATTTTGATGATCAATTAAAAGATCCCAATTCTGATGAAGAACAGCAACCCGCATTCGCTAAAAATCAGTATCGTTCTTTGAAAAAAGAGTATTTAGTATTAGTCGGTATTTGTACCCATTTAGGGTGTTCACCACAACATTTAATAGATGGTGCCTTTGAAGAATACGTTGAGGGTGCGCCAGAGGGCTTTTTCTGTCCTTGTCATGGTTCTAAATTTGATATGGCAGGACGGGTTTTTCAAAATGTACCCGCAGGTCTAAATCTAGTTGTGCCGCCTTATATGTATATTGATGACAATACTATTTTGATTGGTTCCGAAAAAGGGGCAGCATAAAATGTTGAAAAATTTGATGGAATGGGTTGAGTATCGCCTTCCCATAATGCGCGTGGCTAACCAGCACGCCATTCAATATCCAGCACCCAGAAATATGAACATTTGGTATATGTTTGGATTTTTGGCGACCATAGTCTTAGTTAACCAAATCGTGACAGGTGTGTGGCTCACTATGAGTTATACACCTACTGCTGAAGAAGCATTTGCTTCAGTAGAATACATCATGCGTGATGTTGAATACGGTTACATACTGCGCTATATGCACAGTACTGGCGCATCTGCGTTCTTTATTGTTATCTACTTGCACATGTTCAGAGGCATGATTTACGGTTCTTATCAAAAGCCTCGTGAATTACTGTGGTTGTTCGGAATGTTTATTTATCTAGCTCTTATGGCTGAAGCCTTTATGGGTTATGTACTTCCTTGGGGACAAATGTCCTATTGGGGAGCGCAGGTAATTGTATCCTTATTCAGTGCTATTCCGGTGATTGGCCCAGATCTAGTGATTTGGATCCAAGGTGATTATGTTATTTCCGGGGCAACACTTAACCGCTTCTTTGCTTTACATGTTATTGCGTTACCTCTGGTAATAGTGATATTAGTCTTTTTGCATATAGTCGCGTTACATGAAGTGGGGTCTAATAACCCAGATGGAACTAACGTAAAACGTAAGAAAGGTTCTCTTAGCGAAGATGAGAAAACTAAATACAAGATCCACGAATATTACACCAGTAAATACGACATCATTGACGATATAGTGCCGTTCTTCCCTCATATAGTCTTAAAGGATTTAGTGGGGTTCTGTATCTTCTTGCTTGCGTTCTGTTACATCATGTTTTTTATACCAGAAATGGGGGGGTATTTTCTTGAGGCTCCAAACTTTGAGATTGCTAATCCGTTGAAAACTCCCGAACATATCTTCCCTGTTTGGTATTTCACACCTTTCTATGCAATTTTGAAAGCAGTACCACATAAACTGGGTGGCGTTATTGCTATGTTTTCAGCCATTATCTGTTTAGCTTTGTTACCTTGGGTTGACAGAGGAAAAGTGAAGTCTTGGCGTTACCGTTGTGGCTTGCATACATGGAATCTGCTTACTTTTGCTGCGGTATTTATTTTCCTAGGTTATTTAGGTGGTACACCTCAAGAAGCTTGGAAAATTACTGCATCGCAAATAGCGACTATCATGTATTTCGGTTTCTTTGTTTTGTTGTTTATTTACAGCAAAAACGAACGGACTATCCCAGTACCAGCAAGGATCACAGAATGAAGAAAATAATTTTTGTATTGTTCTGGTTGTTGCCTATGGTGGCTAACGCTGCTGGCGGCAGTAAGTATCCTCTTGATAAAGCTGAATACGATTTAACTGACAAAGCCTCTTTGCAAAGCGGTGCCCAGACGTTTATGAATTACTGTTTAGGTTGTCATCAAATGCAGTATCAACGTTATCAACGTACTTTTGAAGACTTGGGTATTCCTCTAGAGCTTGGTCAAGAGAACCTGCAATTTACGGGTACAAAGCCAGGTGATCACATTAAAAATGCGATGCCTACAGAGTCAGGTGCTAAATGGTTTGGTGCGCCACCGCCCGACTTAACTTTGACTGGCCGAGTTCGTGGTGCAGATTGGCTTTATACGTATCTAAGAACCTTTTATGCTGAAGAAGGCACTACATTTGGTGTAAATAATTTGGTATTCGCAAATGTTGGTATGCCTCATGTACTACAAGAGCTTCAAGGTGTGCCAAGCAAAACATATGAGAAAATGTTGGTAGATGGCGAGATGGTTGAACGTTATGTAGGCATTAAAGCTGACGGTAGTGGTGAACTTAGCGAAGCTGAGTACGACACAGCAGTGTTAGACTTGGTCAACTATCTAGTGTATGTCGGTGAACCTTCGCGTTTACAGTCAGAGAGCATTGGCCGCTGGGTAATGATTTTTCTATTGGTATTGTTAGTTTTGGTATATTTACTTAAGAAAGATTATTGGAGAGATGTACACTAATTCAGCAAAACTTTGTTTGAAATTTGGTGTATAATCCGCAAAAATTTTGAATGGGGCTATAAGCCCCTTTCTTATCCGTTTTTAATTAGTTGATTGACCTACTAATCACTAGTGAAAGAACAAAGCAAGATGCCTAAGGCACGATGCGATTATGTATGACATTTAGGAGAAATATAAATGGCTGTAGCCGCCAATAAACGTTCAATAATGACGTTGTTTTCAGACACGATAGATATATACAGTCACCAAGCACGCATAGTATTAGCGGAAAAAGGTGTAGGGGTAGAAATTAGTTTTACGGTTCCTGACGAGTTACCTGAAGATCTGCTCGAACTTAACCCCTATGGTACTGTGCCTACTCTTGTTGATAGAGAGTTGGTTTTATATAATTCACATATCATAATGGAATATTTGGACGAGCGTTTCCCGCACCCACCTCTTATGCCTGTTTATCCGGTATCCCGTGGCCAAAGTCGTTTGACTATGCACCGTATACAAAATGATTGGTATGTACTAGCAGAAAAAATCATGGCTAAGAAGGGCGATCTAGAAGCAACGCGTAACGAATTACGTGAAGCGTTTTTATCTTTAGCACCATTATTTGCTGAAACACCTTATTTCATGAGCGAAGAATTTAGCTTAGTTGACTGTTACCTCGCACCATTATTGTGGCGTTTACCTGCATTGGGTATCGAATTGACAGGTACGGGAAGCAAAGACGTGAAAGCGTATATGAAGCGTATCTTTGAGAGACCTTCTTTTATAGCGTCGTTAACAGATCAAGAACGTGAAATACACAATCCTCTATAAAGGGACAAAGTGATATGACACCTAATCAGCCATACTTATTACGCGCATTTTACGAGTGGATTGTAGATAACAATCTTACTCCGTACATAGTGGTCGATGCGCATTACGTTGGTACTCAAGTGCCGCAGGAGTTTGTCCAAGACGGTCAAATAGTGTTAAACATGTCTCCATCGTCTACTGGTAATTTACAGTTAGGTTTGAATGACATTATGTTTGACGCGCGTTTTGGCGGTGTGCCAAGGAATATAGTGGTTCCTTGCCCAGCAGTATTAGCTATTTACGCCAAAGAAAATGGTGCGGGTACAGTCTTTACTGTTGATGAAAACATTGCTTCTGATGAAGTAGAAAATAAGACTAAGACCAATGAGGTTAATCAAAAACCCAAGAAGGGAAAGCCTACATTAACGGTAGTTAAATAGTCTAATTAGAAATATTAATTAAAAAAAGCGCCTCTTGGCGCTTTTTTTATGTGGACAAAATATAGAGTAATCCGGCTCGGAGTTAAGTAATCTGAACTCGGGATAAGACGTGCCGCGTCCCTAGAGTCATGACAATATAAAAAATATGTTAGATACTGCCAATTGGTTTGCAAAGACATTGAACGCATCCAGTGCTGCTTTTATTGCGTTTATCGAGGCGAGCTTGTTAGGGGATAGCGCGCTATTGTGAGCAAGTTCAACGAAGATAGGCGCAATAATAGTGGTACTGGACGGTATGGCTTATCCCGAGCTCAGGTTAAGTATATTCAAACGCTTTTATTACTTGTTTGACACCACTAATATTACGGGTGATTTCTACAGCAATATTCGATTCTTGTTCACTGACCAACCCCATCAAGAATACCTCACCGTTTTCGACCTCTATCTCAATGTGCAGGCCATCTATACGCTTATCAGCGATTAGTTTCGTTTTTATTTTTGAGGCAAGCCACACGTCATTCGCCACTACGCTAGCAGGTATAGGAGAGCCTAAACGGATTTGGTTGTGTAGTTTTTTGATGTTTTTCACTGACGAAGCCAGACTTTCCGCTTGCTGTATGAGTGCCTGAGTCGGAGCCTGACCGACTAACAGGGCCGTACCGTTAAATACTTGAACCGAAATGCTGGTTTGTTCATTTATTGCCACGTCATTATATATAGCAGTAGAGATACGGCCGGCAGTTGTTGTATCGTCAACTTGGGTGCCTATTGTACGTCGGTCATGTGCAACCGACACTGCACCTACTCCAGCACCTATGAGTAAACCCGCACAGCTTTGTAACAATAAAGTTGTTGAGAGCAATAAGGGGACATAAATGTTTCTTGATTTTAACATATCTTACTCCTGAAAATTTTCAGGGAACAAACAATTGTCTATTCCCTCACAAAGACTATGCACCACTAAATAATGGACTTCTTGAATACGTGCGGTTCTATTCGATGGTACGCGGATTTCTACATCATGCTGGCTGACTAAGCCTGTTATTTGACCTCCATCCTTACCCGTTAGAGCGACTATTGTCATATCACGACTAAGTGCCGCTTCCATCGCTTTGATTAAGTTTTGTGAATTGCCACTAGTGGATAAGACAAACAAAATATCACCTGCTTGACCCAAGGCACTGACTTGTTTTGAATACACTTCTTCGAATGTAAAGTCGTTGGCTATTGAAGACAATGTGGCACCATCTGCAGTTAGTGCTAATGCAGGTAAACTGGGCCTCTCACGTTCAAACTTATTCAGTAGTAACGATGAAAAATGCTGCGCAATTACAGCTGAGCCACCATTGCCGCAACACAATATCTTGTTACCGTTAATCAATGCATTAACCATCATGTAAGTCGCGTTAGAAATATGCTCAGGTAATAACTCAATTGAGGCAATTTTAATTTGAATACTTTCTGTAAAATTGGCCTTAATGCTTTCTAACATAACACTCCTAATAAATTAATAACGGTTCATCGCAGCAATGGGTTAAACGCTTTTTAACCAATTAATGTTTTGCTGTTGCTTGCCTTTTCCCTCTATGCCCACTAGGTCGATTCTATGTGGGACAATGCTAGGGTTGAAACCTTTATCCTGCATGTAATGCATAACAGCAGATTCAAATTTACGTTTTTTCTTGGCATGAAAAAACTCTATTGCAGAGCCGTATTGACTCCGACTTCGGTATTTCACTTCTACAAAGACTAGCTCGTCACCATCTTGCATGACTAAGTCTATTTCACCGGTGCGACAACGATAATTTTGCAGAATAAATGTAAGACCTTGCTGTTCTAAGAAGGTTCGAGCAACACGTTCTGCTTCACTGCCGATTAAAGGCGATAGAGCCTGCTTAATCCACTGCAAGTAACTTTACTCGGTCTTGGGCAACTTGTGCCCAAAGTAAACGTCTGTGTAATACACCCTTTTCGTCTACATTGATTTCACCGGTTAGACCATAACTAACAACTTGTGGCAGTGTCTTTAATCGACGTAAATTAGGCAATAAATTGTAAGCATCAAAACCCATAGCAAATAACCTCAATAGGGTATCCTGTTTTTGTGGCCAAAGTTGTGTGGTTTGAGAGGCTAAACTCTGCCAACTATGATCGGGCAACATCCAAGGCATATCTGTGAATGTGAGGTTACGTAAATCTCTCAGGCTGTTACTGTTCAAATCTAAGCTATAACTACGTGAAGATGCAAATACCGACAATGACTTTTGGGCGAATGGACTTAGGCTTGCTTCGATAATAGGGTTGAGTAACTGAGCTTGTTCAGGGTTGGCAAATAATACTATGGCATCGATATCTCGACGATTTCTTTCTACTCCAAAAACTTCGACATCAGCCAATACTTCCATTTGTCTGATGCGCTGCTTACTTTGGGCGACATCCAACATTTCCGATACACGGTTCCGCATGTCTTTACTGTCTGTAAATATAGTTAAGTCTGGTTGAATTGCATTGGGCGCTTCTTGCCACTTGGCAATAAATGCTTCTGCCATTCTTTGTGTAGTTGGATTATTTGCTGCAAAAACGATTGGTCTAACTAATTGTTTTTGTTGTATATGTAACGCTAGTTGCCGAGCTTCGTCTTCTGGTGCTAAAGAAAAGTAATAATGTTCCGCCACGGGAGAGCTTGGCTCAGATAAACTGCCTGATTGATTAATAGTGATTATATTTGATTTTAACTGCACTCTGTTGAGTGCCAAGAGAATCTTATCTGGGGGTAAAACCTCGGTCAGTTCAGTAATTTGTTCTTTAACTAATGGCCCTAAAACCACATCAAAATCAGCGACTAATGTATTTAATTGCTGTGTTGTTTTTAACGCAGAATCAAAAAAGCGTATTTCACGATATTGCTGATCGTTGTGTTGAGCTATGTTGCCTGTTGAACTGTCATAATCAAATGAATTGTTTGGAGTAAATTTTGCGTTGGGCAAATCTTCCAAATAAGCGGCCAGTATACCTTCTTTTATGGCTAAGCCTTGATTCGCGAGTCTGCCCGTTAGTGGCAACAACACTGCGATGCGTTTAGCCTGAATCGGTTTTTGCTGCAACGAATATTGTATTTCTTCTGGAAGGTTAGTCACCAATGTATGACCCAAATGCCTACTCTGCCAACTAACTAATTGCTGGTTAAACATCTCGGACTTTAATGCAAAACGTTTGACAATGATGGCAAGCTGCAACCAAGGTTGCAATGACGGCTCTGATAAGCGGGCTTTTTCTAATTCAGATAAGTCTAGTTTTTTGAGCCATTTCCAAATGGTTTGAGTTTTATTCAATTCTTCCATGTTGGTATTTTGCAATGCTATAGCAGCTTCTAACCATTGTTTTTTGTTAACCTGAAGCTGAGATTGCAAAGCAGCGACGCGTGCTTGATATCCATAAGCATCATTCAGATTGGCCAGTATCGCCTCTACTTTATCAAACGTTTTATCAGACAAAATTAAATAACACTCAGCTAAAATCAGATTCGCGTGAGTGTAATGGCGGTTGTCTTGTAACTCTGCTTGCAGCACTTTTAGCATCTTAATACTTTTTGTGCATTGCTGCTCTTCCTGCAGAGCTTCTGCGGCCTGTATCAGATAGTTATTACGCTGGTACACATTAGCGTTGTTTACATAATTTTGTTGTGCTTGGGTTAGGTAGTAACTACTGTCTTTTGCTTCTTCTGTGATTTTTTCTGACGGCGATACTAAAGTTTTCGGGGACTGCCGTGTAGAGTTACTCGCACATGAGAGTAAACATAAAATAGCGACACAAAATACAACAAACGTTCGAAATCTCATCGCTGATATCCATTAAATAATATGTTTAATAGTTTATAGTAACGGTTATAAATATCTAATGCTTTGTGACTAGGTTAAGAGATAAAACTTATACTTAGGCAAACCTTAGATGATCCCTTTAATTTGGAGAGTTAACATTGATTGAATCAGGCACGTTATTTATCGTCGCCACGCCTATTGGCAATCTGGAAGACATCACACACAGGGCTTTACGTATCTTGACTGAAGTTGATTTGATTGCGGCTGAAGATACACGGCATAGCCAGCGTTTGTTACAACATTACGATATTTCGACTCGATTAACTTCATTACATGATCATAATGAATCGCAGCGGGCTAAGCAGCTTATCGAAAAGCTTAAATTGGGCGAGAATATAGCCTTGATTTCTGATGCGGGTACACCACTGATCAGCGACCCTGGGTATGGTTTAGTCAGTCAGTGCCGAGAAGCTGGGGTTAAAGTTGTACCATTACCTGGTCCGTGTGCTGCCATCGCCGCATTATGTGCTGCGGGCTTAGCAACTGACAGGTTTAAGTTTGAGGGGTTTTTACCGGTCAAGGCTGTGGCTAAACAGCAAGCATTGCAGCGTTTACTGACTGAGACCAGTACTAGTGTGTTTTATGAATCTCCCCGCAGAGTGGCAGACACCGTCAGGCAAATCGTAGCTGAGTTGGGCGAAGACCGACAAATGGTCGTGGCAAAAGAGCTTACCAAGACCTTTGAAACGTTTTACTCAGGTAACGCCCAAGCTTGTTTGATTTGGCTTGAAGCTGATGTAAATCATCAAAGAGGTGAATTTGTATTAATGATTGCGGGTGAAAAACAGGATCAGACAGAAGTGTCAGCTGATGCACTTAATTTACTTAAACTGTTAATGAAAGAATTACCCCTTAAAAAAGCGGCAGCTGTGACGGCCGAGCAATACAATTTAAAGAAAAATCACCTTTATCAGCTTGGCCTAGAATTAAAGCTATGAAGATGCAGGGCATCCTAGCCTGGCCAGCTTTGTTGCTGTGTATGCTCGTTTATTCAGGGTCTTCATATGCAAAGTGGTTTGAAGGCAACCAAGGGATCATGGGCACCAACATTCACGTAGAACTTTGGAGTGAGTCTGCGCAGCAAGGTAAATATGCCATTCAAGCGGTAATGGACGAAATGCAGCGTATTAATCAATTGATGAGTCCGTATATTGAAAGTAGTGAGCTGAGCCAACTCAATAGCCGTGGCTCAGATAATTCAGTGGCAGTATCTAAAGAGTTATTTGAGCTAATTGCCCTATCTGTTGAATTATCGAAGGAAACAGATGGGGCTTTCGATATTACCTTTGCCAGCGTCGGTTATCTCTACAACTATCGCGAAAGACAGAAACCAGAGCAAGGCCAAATTGATAACTTGTTAAAGGCCATTAACTTCCGGCACATCAAGTTTGACGTCAATGATCACAGTATTTTCTTCGCGCATTCCAATGTGAAAATTGATTTAGGGGGAATTGCTAAAGGTCATGCAGTAGACAACTCTATCGATATATTAAAACAACTTGGGATTAAACATGCCTTAGTGACCGCAGGTGGCGATACTAAACTGCTAGGTGATAGGTTAGGCAAGCCTTGGATGGTGGGGATTCGAGATCCCCGTAATAAAGATAAACAGGCGGTGGTGTTACCCTTGGCTGATACAGCGTTATCGACTTCAGGTGACTACGAACGTTATTTTGAACAAGACGGAAAACGCTTTCACCATATTCTGTCTCCGCAAACAGGTACTTCGGCCTATGAAGTGCAAAGTGTGTCGATTATAGGTCAGCGCAGTACACTAAACGATGCCCTATCTACCGCAGTGTTTGTTTTGGGTGTGCAAAAAGGCATGGACTTGCTAAATCGTACGCCGGGATATGATGGCATCATTGTCGATAATCAGCGTAAGATGCATTACACCAATGACTTGATAAAGTAACATTGAAACCTTCAAAACTCTTGTATCTTTTAGATTCGTACTTAAAGTAGAGATTATTTTCTAACCACTAACTTATGATTAGGTGTGTAGTGAGCAAAATTAGAGGTCAAGCCAGTGTTTCTATCCCAACTATTATAGATGTTGAAGCCAGTGGTTTTGGTTCCTTAAGTTATCCCATTGAGGTGGGAGTCATTAATCAGTCAGGCATTAGATTTTGCCGTTTAATTAAGCCACAAAGCGACTGGACACACTGGGATACGCAAGCTGAATTATTACACGGTATCAGTAAGCAATTATTGGCAGAAAAAGGTTTCTCGGCACAACAGGTTTGCCAGCAATTGAATCAATTTTTGATGGGCCAGATAGTATATTCGGATGGATGGGTAGTTGATGACACTTGGTTAATTAAACTTTTTTATGCCGCTAAAGTGACAATGCAATTTCATGTCAGTTCGCTAGAAATGATCTTAAGCGAAACTCAAATGTCGTTATGGCACTCAACCAAAGACCGGTTATTTCAACAAACGCAAGAGCAGCGTCATCGAGCCAGCAGTGACGCGGCGCTTATCCAAAACACCTTTATGACAACTCACCAGATATGTATCAATAATGCTAATCTGTTAAAGGCTTTTTAATTTTAATGCTCCAAACCAGTCATTACTGAAACTATTAGTTATTTAGTTTAACCTATTGAACTGCTTCGGAATGTTTACGGCTTTAATACGATAAAATAATGCATAAAACATTTTATCAAACTAATTAGTTAACAATATTATATGGCTGCTGCTGATTCAGGCACTGCTAACATCGCAATTTTTTATTCACTTATAGCTTCGTTTTTAATTAGCGTAGCTATGAAAATAGTCGTTGCGGCTTACCATTTATAACAATCATTTTGTGGATTAGCGTTAGTTATTATTGATATGACACCGATTACTGAACATACATATCTCGAAGCACAGTTAATAGATGATATTGCTGACGCTTTGGCACAACAAGGTTTTATCCACTTACAGCGCTTTTTACCTGAGTGGCTTGCTAACCAGCTGATGCATGAAGCAAAGCACTTAGCTTCAATCGAGTTTAAACCTGCAGGTATTGGCCGTAACAATAATCAGCAAATAAATTCACAAGTGAGAACGGATTCAACCATGTGGTTCAGTGGTAACTCTGCCCCACAAAATGCATATTTAGACTGGATGGAGCAATTGAGAATGGGTCTTAATAAGCGACTATTTATGGGGCTATTCGATTTTGAATGTCATTTTTCGCACTACTCAACAGGCGATTTTTATCAGCGCCACTTCGATGCCTTTAAAGGCCGAAGTAATCGAGTTTTAAGCTCTGTATTTTATTTGAATCAGGAATGGAATAAAAATGACGGCGGAGAGTTACTTTTGTATGCAGATGAACAACCATCACCTTTGTTAACTGTGTCTCCGGTGTTCAACAATTGCATCATATTTTTAAGCGATGTTTTCCCTCATGAAGTCCTTGTAAGCCGTTCTGATAGATTCAGTATTGCTGGATGGCATCGAGTCAATAGTCAGTCATCAGAACATGTAGATCCCAGCCAATAAGTTAGCCTGTATCTATTGCTTATTACCTTGAAAACAAACAGTACATCTTCGTATTCAGTCAAGTTTAATAATAACCTACTTTTAGTTTATGTGGCCTGATATTAAATATGCTGAGATGATTCAGACTTAATGAAACTCTTTCTTAATGCTATCTCGATACGCCATTACATCAACAACCTGATGCGTTATGGGTGTTAGCCGCAGGGTTAGTGATAATAGGAGAGCGAAGAAACCGCCTATTTTGATTAACGCATTATTATAAATTTGATGATTAAAATTCAATATAAATATCGTTCACTGATGTGAACGATATTTTATCGTTATTGAGCTTAGTTATTCTTGCGTAAAAGTTAAGCCCGCATTTGCTACAAGACGTTTAATTAACTTGTCGCCCATAGCAGGCGCCGATGTCCAAATGCCACCTTGGGTATCTTTTGCGTCTTTTACTAGACAAATCGCCGCTTCAGCAATGACTTTTGAGGTTGAACCGTAACCCGGATCCCTGTCGCCTGTCACTGCAACTTTGATACTGTTACCTTCTGCATCGGAGCCAACATAAAGTAAATCGTAGAAGCCAGCTTCTCGCTCTTCTTTGCTTGGTCCTTCACCGGGTTTAGGTCCGCCGTCGCCACCCATGCTTTTGTCATTCGCCATCGCATTGGCAATGGTTTCGCCTTTTTCACCTGGTCCTGTCATAAACATTTCGTCATAGACAAAATCGTCGCCATATTCGCTGTTTAACAAAAAGTTAGAGCGCTGCACGTTACGTGTATTAATAGCTGCCATCACAAAAGGTGTCACCCAAGAGCCTAAATCATCTTCGTAATAAGGTTTATTACCATAAGGTTGGTCGGCACCTTTAAATCCAGGCGTGAGAGAAAAGGGGTTGAGTAGGGCCTGCATTTTTGCCGGATCCTTCTTAGCCGCAATAAGGGTTTCTTTAAAGCTTGCTGCTGTTCCGCCCGAAAACGTGCCTTTCATTTTTCTAACACGGCATCTTACTCTAGGCATAACATGACCAAATTTTTCTTTGGCTAGTTGTTGCAAGTGATAAACACCTAAGTCCGAAGGGATAGAGTCGAAACCACAAGAGAACACAATACGTGCGCCACTGGCTTTAGCGGCTGCTTCATGGGCAGGGATCATTTCGCTCATCCATACTGGCTCACCACATAAATCAACATAATCTACTCCAGATTTAGCGCACATAGCCACCAAATCTGAACCGTACAATTGATAAGGTCCCACTGTGGTTAATACAAGCTTTGTGCTGTCTAACATCGCTTGTATTGAGCTTAAATCATCAGAGTCGGCGACCACCAAAGGTGTGTCTGAAGGTGCACCAATCTCATCTCTTACTTGTGCTAGTTTTTCAGCACTTCGTCCAGCCATAGCCCATTTTACCGAGCTATCACCAGCGTATTGTTTAACTAAATACTCAGCAACTAATCGGCCTGTAAAACCAGTTGCACCGTAAATTACAATATCGAATTCTTTATTTGTACTCATTATGTACTCCAATTAATTTAAGTATGTTGAGTGTAATGGGGATTCTCAATAATTTTAATTTATTTGGGTAATGGCGAACTATATTTTTTAGTAATAAGCAACTGCATGCTTGATTGAAAAGGGGCTGAGCTCTAAATTCATAAGAAGATGAATAACTGCGTAAAAAAAACGAGTCTAAGGGACTCGTTTTATATTCAGAACTGCACTAGAAAACTCTAGCTATACATGTTTATTAAGCTGTAACAATCTTACAAGCATTAGTACCGCCAATTGTTTCCATTACATCGCCGTAAGTCATAATGAATTGGTCGCCTGGCTCTAAAATGCCTTTTTCAAGTAAAATGGCCACAACGTCATTTTTTAATTGTCCTGGATCGCTGCCTCTTGAATCAAAAAATACTGGCATAACACCACGATATAACGCCATTTTATTAAGCGTACTCTCGTGTCTAGACATAGCATAAATAGACAAAGATGTTGTCATTCGTGACATTAACAAAGGTGTGCTACCACTTTCGGTTAAGGAAACAATCGCCTTTATGGTACTTAAGTGGTTAGCTGAATACACGGCGCTTAGGGCAACTGTTTCGCTAACAGAGCTAAAGGATTCATCCATTCTATGCTTTGAAATAGTGACGCTTGGATGGGTCTCTGCTCCAACGCAGACTCGAGCCATAGCTTCTACCGTTTCTACTGGATATTCACCTGCGGCTGTTTCGGCTGATAACATGACGGCGTCAGTGCCATCTAATACTGCATTCGCTACGTCCATCACTTCAGCACGAGTAGGCATGGGGCTGGTTATCATCGACTCCATCATTTGGGTGGCGGTTATCACGACTTTATTCAGCTGTCTTGATCGAGCGATGAGTTTTTTCTGCACACCGACTAATTCGGCATCTCCAATCTCTACACCTAAATCACCACGAGCCACCATTACAGCGTCAGATGCTTCTATGATGTCGTCAATGGCTTCGTCAGAGGCAACGGTTTCTGCACGTTCTACCTTGGCGCATATCATGGCATAACAACCGGCTTTTTCAGCGAGTTGACGGGCATACCGCAAATCATCACCAGAGCGAGGGAAAGACACCGCTAAATAGTCCACACCAATCTTTGCTGCGGTGACAATATCTTCTTTATCTTTTGCGGTAAGTGCTTCTGCAGATAAACCACCGCCTTGGCGGTTAATGCCTTTATTATTTGATAATTTACCAGCAACTGTGACCTCGGTGTGCACTTTATTACCTTCAACGCTTGTCACCTTGAGTTGAATGCGCCCATCATCAAGTAATAATAAATCGCCATTGTTCACGTCTTGAGGTAAGGCTTTATAATCGATCCCCACTGCTTGCTGATTGCCGTCATCACGACCCATATCGGCATCTAGAATAAAGTGATCACCAATCTTTAATATAATCGAACCATCAATAAACTTAGCGACACGAATTTTAGGCCCTTGTAAATCCCCTAAAATGGCGACGTATTTACCTAACTTTTTCGCTGCAGTGCGAACTTTTTCCGCTCGCTTAATATGATCTTCGGCAGTTCCATGAGAAAAATTCATTCGAACCACATTGGTTCCGGCTTTAATAATCGCTTCAATTTGCTCTACTGTATCTGTAGATGGACCTAAGGTAGCGAGTATTTTTGTTCGTCTTAACATAGTTTTAGTGCTCTGTTGTTGTGGCGCATGTGATACCTATTTTCGCAGTACTCTAGATTAAATTTGCTGTCGTCTTATAAAAAAGATGCATGGCCTCTATAAGGCGATAGTTTTCTGTGTAGATGTCTGCTAAAAGTTAGTTATAAATAAACTAATATGTAATTTTATTACGAAATGTTAGTGCAAAATGGCCAAAAAGTGAAATTGATCTAATAAAATAGAATTTGTTGGTTTTATTTTATTAGATGCGGATAGATTAATACTTTAATCAATGCGTTTATCAAACCTTGAACCGCGCAAAGTATCTTTTACACGTTTAAGATTTTCTCTGAATTTATTACCTCTTCTGAGGGTAAAGCCAGTAGCCAATATGTCTATCAGAGTCAACTGTGCAATCCTTGATGCCATGGGCATATACATATCCGTATCCTCAGGGACTTCAAGGGATAAGACCAAGTTACATTCTTTGGCCAGAGGACTGTCTTTAGAAGTAATCCCCATAACGGTTGCATCATTTCCTCTGGCTATTTGAGCTATTTCTACCAAACTTTTTGTCCTACCAGTGTGAGAGATCAATACTACAACATCACCTTCACCGGAGTTCATGCAGCTCATACGTTGCATGATAATATCTTCAAAATAGATAACTGGGACGTTGAATCGAAAAAATTTGTTCAATGCGTCGTGGGCAACTGAAGCTGAAGCGCCCAAGCCAAAAAAGGATATTTTTTGGGCTTGAGTTAATAAATCTACGGCACGATTAATTGTGGCTATATCTACTGATTGTCTCGCAACCTCGAGTGAGGCCATAGTGGATTCAAAGATTTTATTGGTATATTCCTCGGGACCATCGTCTTCTTCAACATGCCGGTTCACATAAGGCGTACCATTTGCAAGACTTTGTGCTAAGTGTAATTTAAAATCCGGATAGCCTTTGGTATCCAGTCTGCGGCAAAAGCGATTTACTGTCGGCTCACTTACCCCAGACATTTTTGCGAGGGTGGCAATACTGCTGTGTATCGCCGTTTGTGGATTCGCTAATATGACTTCTGCAACCTTACGCTCAGACTTGCTAAAGACAGAATTATGTTGCGTTATTTTTTCAAGAATATTCATACGAGTACCGAAAACTTCATTATAATAGTTCCACTCAATGGCCAACGTGACAGTTAGCTAGTTAACAGGAGAGTACTATAATTGTAATTTTTTAACAGGAATTCTTTCGATTTAATGGACTAAAACGCTCATAATGACAATTTCACCCGCTAAAGACTATGAAAAGTTGTAAACTTACTACATATGATGTTAAGTTTTAAATTATGCGTAGGTGATTGGGTTATAACAGCTATTTGTTATGACAATTAACACTATCTATCAAAATTAAGTAGGCAGAAAAAATGGTTTTGGAAAATTCATTCGGACCTTGTGATTTCGTATTGTTTGGCACAAAAGGTGATCTGGCCAGACGTAAACTTTTACCTTCTTTATATCAACTCGAAAAAGCTGATTTGATGCATGCCGAAACAAAAGTGATCGGAGTAGCGCGACAAGATATCAGTAGAGAAGAGTACGTAACACTTGTAAAAGAAAATATTGAAAAATTTAGTAAAGAGGAACTGTGCCAAGATACCTGGATGCGATTCTCAGAAAAATTAGATTATGTCCAAATCGACATGAAAAATGCAGAGAGTTATAATGCATTTAAAGAGCACGTCGATCCTAAGCGGATGATGGTTTGTTATTTTGCTACGCCTCCATCGATTTTTGGTGATATTTGTCTTGGTTTGAAAGCGGCTAAAATTATCGATAAAAGCATGCGTGTTGTCCTAGAAAAACCCATTGGTCACGACTTAGCATCATCTAAAGTGATCAACGATCAAGTTGCAGAGTTCTTTGATGAAAGTCAGATTTACCGAATTGATCATTATTTGGGAAAAGAGACGGTTCTGAATTTGATCGCATTGCGTTTTGCTAACTCGATATTTGCCACTAACTGGGATCACAATTGCATCGACCATGTGCAAATTAGTGTCGCTGAATCTGTAGGCATTGAAGGCCGTTGGGGATACTTTGACGAAGCTGGGCAAATGCGTGACATGGTGCAAAACCACTTGTTGCAAATCCTGACTTTGATTGCGATGGAGCCTCCTGCCAATTTGGATGCAGACAGTATTCGCGATGAAAAACTCAAGGTACTTAAAGCATTACGCCCTATTAATGCGAGCAATGTTCGTCAGAAAACCGTTCGTGGTCAATATGTCGGTGGCTTTGTAAAAGGCCAAGAAGTGCCAGGTTATTTAGATGAGCCTGATGCGAATACATCCAGCGAATCGGAAACCTTTATTGCTTTAAAAGTCGAATTGGATAATTGGCGTTGGGCTGGTGTGCCATTTTATTTGCGTACCGGTAAACGCTTACCCAATAAAACCAGTGAAGTAAATATTTTCTTTAAGCGTCAACCACATAACTTGTTTAAAGACAGTTTCCCGGAATTACCCCCGAACAAACTCACCATTCGTTTGCAGCCAGACGAAGGGGTTGAAGTCACTGTTATGAACAAAGTGCCAGGACTCACTGGAAAGAGTTCAATGGACTTGCAAAAATCTAAGTTGAATTTGAGCTTTTCTGACACCTTCAAAGATGAACGCGTCCCTGATGCCTATGAGAAGCTGTTATTGGAAGTCATGTTGGGTAATCAAGCCTTATTTGTTCGTCGTGACGAAGTAGAGGCCGCATGGAAGTGGGTTGATGGTATCCTAGCTGCTTGGAAAAACAGCAACGAACCACCTGAACCTTATCAGGCCGGTACATGGGGGCCTGTAGCGTCAATCGCGTTACTCGCTCGTGAAGACAGAGCTTGGTATGAAAGCCGCATGGGAAAAAAATAATGGCGTTATCGCAATCTAAATTTAGAACAACCGCACAACTCAATACTGCATTCTCTCGTAAAATCACGAAGTTACTGAGAGATGGGATCGAAGAAAATGGCCGAGCAAGCCTAGTCGTCTCAGGTGGGAGAACCCCAGCTGGCCTGTTTAATATATTGTCAAAATCTAACCTAGAGTGGGACAAAGTTGACATCAGTTTAGCAGATGAACGCTGGGTAGATAATACTGACGATGCATCTAACGAAAAAATGCTTCGCACCCAGTTACTCATCAACAATGCTGCTAATGCTAATTTTGTGCCGTTGAAAACACAACATAGCGATGCCGAAGAGGCAGTATTAACTTGTACCGAGAATTTACAAAAAATGCGCACTCCCTTTGATGTGCTGATTCTAGGTATGGGTGAAGATGGCCACACTGCGTCTTTGTTTCCTTGCTCAGAACAAATTGCCCAAGGCTTAGATCTTGAGTCAGGCAATTCATTTATTGCGGTTCAGCCTACCACCGCACCCAATCAACGCATGTCATTGACCTTGCCAGCATTATTAAACAGCAATCAAATATTTTTGCATCTCACCGGTGAAAGCAAAAAAGAGGTGTTAAATAAGGTTCTGTCAGATGACGACCCCTTGGTTATGCCAGTTAGAGCCGTCATCAATAACGCTGAAGTCGAGCTTTTGTGGGCGCCCTGATTCAATTTAAGTTATAGGAAAAATCGATGAACCCAGTTATTCAAGAAGTCACAGACCGAATTATACAGCGTAGCCAAAGTACGCGGAAAAGTTATTTAGAAAAGATTGAAAGTGCACGCTTGCAAGGCCCACATCGTGGCGTATTGTCTTGCGGCAACTTAGCTCATGGCTTCGCTGCTTGTGGCACCGAAGATAAAGCCGACTTGCGTAGCATGACTAAATCGAATATTGCGATAGTGTCTTCTTATAACGATATGCTCTCGGCTCATCAACCTTATGAAAACTATCCGGCGCGGCTAAAACGGGCGATTAATGCGGTTGGGAGTGTCGCCCAATTTGCTGGTGGCGTACCTGCTATGTGTGACGGTGTTACCCAAGGTACGCCGGGCATGGATTTGAGCCTGATGAGCCGTGATGTGATTGCAATGGCCACGGCTGTTGCGCTTTCACATAATATGTTTGATGGCACCTTGATGATGGGTATTTGCGACAAAATCGTCCCAGGCTTATTGCTTGGTGCCTTGAGCTTTGGTCATTTACCTACGGTATTTGTCCCTGCAGGGCCCATGCCTTCTGGTCTCCCAAACAAAGAAAAGGCGCGAGTACGCCAAGCTTATGCTGAGGGTAAAGTCGGTCGCGAAGAGTTGCTAGATGCTGAATCAAAGTCTTATCACTCAGCCGGTACTTGTACCTTTTATGGCACCGCGAATAGTAATCAATTGGTAGTGGAAATAATGGGTCTACATCTCCCTGGTTCGTCATTTGTTAATCCAGGCACACCTTTACGTGACGCATTAACAGATGCCGCTGCAAGGCAAGTTACCCGTATTACTGATTTAGGTGACGACTATCGTCCCATTGGCCACATAGTAGATGCCAAAGCCATTGTAAATGGTTTGGTAGGTCTGTTGGCTACTGGTGGTTCAACCAATCACACTATGCATTTAGTTGCTGTGGCTAGAGCCGCAGGATACATCGTTAACTGGGATGATTTTGCAGATATTTCTAGCGCAGTACCCTTATTAACTCGCATTTACCCTAACGGTTCAGCCGACATTAACCACTTCACTGCAGCAGGCGGTATGGGATTGTTGATCAGAGAATTGTTAGAAGGTGGGTTACTACATAACGATGTGCAAACCATATGTGGTCATGGGTTAGAGCAATATACTAAAGAGCCAATGATAGAACATGGCGAACTGGTATGGCGCGACGGGCCAAAAGAATCATTTGATAAACAAGTCGTTGCTACTGTTAAAGAACCATTTAAGGCTGACGGCGGTTTATCTGTATTGTGCGGTAATTTAGGCCGTGCAGTAATGAAAACCTCTGCTTTACGTGAACCACATTGCAAAATCAAAGCACCCGCTGTGGTATTTGAAGACCAGTTTGAATTGCATGCAGCGTTTAAAGCAGGTGAGCTAAATAAGGATTGTGTGGTTGTCGTGCGCTTTCAAGGGCCATCTGCTATTGGGATGCCTGAATTACACAGTTTGACTCCACCTTTAGCGGTATTGCAAGACAGGGGTTTTAAAGTGGCATTAGTTACAGACGGACGTATGTCTGGCGCTTCAGGTAAAGTGCCAGCGGCTATCCATGTCACTCCTGAAGCATTAAAAGGCGGTATATTAGCCAAGGTACAAACTGGTGATATGCTCGAACTTAATACTGAAACTGGTGCGATGGATATTCTTATCAGTGAAGAAGAATTAGCCAAGCGCGAGGCTAAGGTGCCCGACCTTGCAAAACATCAAATTGGCATGGGCCGTGAAATGTTCGCTGGTATGCGTTCAACATTAACCGGTGCAGAGCAGGGCGCTTGCTCCTTGTTTGTTGGGCAGGACTAATACAATGTCAAAATTTGTTGCGGATGTAGGTGGCACTAATATTCGTTTGGCACAATTAGAAAATGGCACACTGTGTCATATCAAAAAATATTTGTGTAGTGATTATAAGACCATAGGCACTGTTATTGGAGCATACTTGGCTGAATTTCCTGAGCTAGATTTTACTTCTGGGTGTTTAGGCGTTGCTTGTCCAGTCAATGGTGATGTGATTTCTATGACCAACAATGAATGGCAATTTTCTATCTCCCAATTACAGGCCGAGCTCGGCTTAGTTTGGTTGGGTGTGATCAACGATTTTACCGCTGTTGCCTATGCCGTTACTGTATTGAGCAATCAACAAAAAGAACAAGTTGGCCAAGGGCATGCAAACGATTTAGACAACATCGCTGTGTTTGGTCCTGGTACTGGACTTGGCGTTAAACACTTAACACATGCTTCAGAAGGTTGGCTGGCATTAGATGGTGAAGGCGGTCATGTTGATTTTGCACCTGTGGATGAAGTAGATATCGCTATTTGGCAATTTTTAACCGATAAATTAGGCCATGTATCTGCTGAAGAAGTATTGTCCGGTCGTGGTTTGGTGCATATATATCAAGCTATTGCTAAGCATAAAGGAATAGTAGCACCATTGGATGAGCCTGCTGATATCACTGAACGAGCTCTTGACGGTAGTTGCGCATTAAGCGTGGCAACATTGTCACAATTCTGCAAAATATTGGGTAGCTTTGCAGGAAACCTTGCCCTTAATTTAGGGACACGTGGTGGTGTGTATATTGGAGGTGGCATTGCCCCTCGTTTCACTAATTTTATCAAACAAAGTGATTTTCGGTCGCGATTTGAGGCCAAGGGTCGATTTCGTGACTATGTGGCTTGCATACCGACTTTCATTATTACCGAGCCGGATCATGGTTTGATTGGTGCGATGGCTTATTTAAATCAAAATTGTAAAGGTTAAATGCAATGACAAAGAATTGGAAAATGACATCAGAAGAAATATTCAACCAAGGGCCTGTTGTGCCAGTATTGGTGATAAAAGATGTTGAACACGCGGTGCCATTAGCTAAAGCGCTTATCGCCGGTGGCATTCGCGTACTAGAAGTGACGTTGCGAACAGACGCTGCCTTAGAAGTAATTGCAAAAATTGCGAAAGAAGTACCAGAAGCTATTATCGGTGCGGGCACAGTTACGAATCGTGCTCAGTTACAACAAGTGATAGATGCAGGTGCTAAATTTGCGATTAGCCCGGGATTAACTTCTGATTTACTGAAGGCTGGAAACGAAGGCAGTATTGCACTTATTCCTGGTATTTCATCTATTTCAGAATTGATGACAGCTGTTGATCATGGTTATACCCATTTGAAATTTTTTCCTGCTGAAGCATCAGGTGGCGTGAAAGCCCTTAAAGCTATTGGTGGTCCTTTTCCGGATATTAAATTCTGTCCAACAGGTGGTATTAGCCCAAGCAATTACAATGATTATTTAGCATTACCTAATGTTTGTTGTGCTGGCGGCTCTTGGTTAGCCCCAGAAGAGGCGATGATCAATGGTGAATGGGATAAAATTACTGAGCTTGCTAAACAAGCGGTTGCTGGAGTTAAATAATTTTTTTGTAAGTTTGATTAAAAAAAAGCCGCTTCAGCGGCTTTTTTATTGTCTATGAAAAACTGCTAAGAGAAAAATTTCAACACTATATTCATCGTTAACTTGTTAACTAGAATAATGCTTAATTGATGATCACGACATAGGACGATTATAGCTGTTCCACCAGAGTGCATTGTCGAAACTGTCCATAAGGTATAACACCGGAACCTTGTCTATTTACTATGAGGGTATTTCTTTTGTGAGTATGAATGACTTCACACAAAATCGATAAGGTGATCTTACTTGACCAAAATAGTTGCGGTAATAATTGACACTTCTTCACTGATTTTGCCGCTCCTCGACCCTAGTGTTTCTATACTTTCAAGCACATCCATACCCTGAACAACTTTCCCAAATACTGTGTGTTTGCCATCTAACCAAGGTGTGGCTGTGAAAGTTAAGAAAAATTGACTGCCGTCTGTATTGGGGCCCGAATTAGCCATACTCAACAACCCTCCCTGAGTATGTTTCAATTCATCACTAAATTCACCTGCGTATTGATATCCTGGGTTACCCCTGCCAGTGCCAGTTGGATCACCACCTTGGGCCATAAAACCGGGAATAATTCGATGGAATATGGTGTTATCGTAAAAACCTAAAGATGTTAAGTATATTGTGCTCGACACATGAGTAGGGGCGACGTTGGGCATAAGTTCTATGTATATATCACCCTTACTCGTCTTTAAATGCCACAGGTAGGCTTTATCTTGGCTAAAAGTAAATGTTGTCGGTTGTGGTAAAGACGCTTTCCAGTCTTGTTTGGTCTTATCAATGTTTTTCTGGAGTATAAATTGATCAGCTTGTTTGATGGCTTGGTCTTGGAATAAGTCGCAGCCAGATATTATGCAACTAATAAAAAACACAACGAAAAGTTGTGTTTTGGGGATCAGACATGAATTCATTGTGGGCCTAATTTACGAGTACTTAAACTGCTAGCTTAAACACTTTCGATTTTCGTTGAAAGTTGTAAAGCAGTTTTTTCTTTGTTGGCAATTCGTCTAGGCTGATCTCAACAAATCCTTGTTCTTGAAACCAGTGTGCTGTCACAGTAGTCAGCACAAAAATGAAGTCCAAGCCTTGTTCTCGTGCTTGTATTTTGATGGCATCTAATAGCCGCTCGCCCCGATTTCCACCTCGATAATCGTTATGGGTAGCGACGCAGGCGAGTTCACCCATTTTATCTTCGATATAAGGATAGAGCGCGGCGCAAGCTATGGTCATACCGTCTAGTTCAATCAAGGCAAATTGTTCGATTTCTTGTTCTAGATGCTCTCTAGAGCGTTTAACCAAGATACCATTTTCTTCTAAAGGTTTGATCAGTTTAAGAATGCCACCTACATCTTCAATATTGGCTTGGCGTAGTTGTTCATATGATGTTTGAGATATCAGAGATCCTGCGCCATCACGGGTAAACAGTTCTTGAAGTAGTGCGCCATCTTGACGATAGCTGACAGTATGACAGCGACTAATGCCCGCTTCTAAACTAGACACTATGGCTTGTAATGATTGTCTTTCATCGGCATAAAATGGCTCGTCCAACATGGGGTAGAGTGCGTCTAACTCTACATTTCTTAATAAGCGACCTTCTTTGCTAATAATACCGTCATGATGATTAAACAATATGAGTTTGTCAGCATGAAGTGCGATCGCTGCTTTGGTAGCCACGTCTTCATGTGACAAATTAAAGACTTCGCCTGTCGCTGAATATCCCATAGGTGATAACAACACAATGGATCCATCATTGAGATGGTCGTTAATGCCATCTACATCGATACGCCGAACGACACCTGTATTTTCAAAATCTACCCCGTCGCGCACACCTATAGGCATAGCCACCACTAAATTGCCTGAACACACTCGGATATGTGAGCCATGCATAGGCGAATTAGCTAGCCCCATAGTTAATAACGCTTCTACTTGTGCGCGCAGCGAACCCGCTGCGTCTTTTACACATTCAAGGGTTTGTTTATCGGTAATACGAATACCTTGGTGAAAACGTGTTTCTAATTTTCGTAATGCGACTCTTTGATCAATTTGTGGTCTTGCGCCATGCACTAACACTAAACGCACACCTAAGCTGTTTAACAAGGCAATATCATGAATAATATTGGCAAAGTTGGCTTCTTCGATGGCTTCGCCACCAAACATCAATACAAAGGTTTTGCCCCTGTGTGCATTGATATATGGCGCCGAATTGCGAATGATTTTGACGCTATCGATATGTGAGACGACCACAAATAAATCCTTACTTAATTTGCGCTAATTCAGCGTCTAGAGCTTTAGATACTGGGTCAATACCCGTACCCCCCAAGATGCTACGTTTATTCACTAAATATTCTAGTTGTAAGATTTCATATACATCGTTTTCAATTAAGTCTGAGAATTGCTGCAACTCAGCAATGCTTAACTCTTCGATGGCTTTTTTCTTATCTAGTGCGGCTAATACCACTTGACCCGAAATATCATGGGCGGTCCTAAAGGGTATACCTTTAGCTACAAGATAATCAGCTAGTTCAGTGGCATTTGCATATCCTTCACGCGCGGCCTTAGCACAACGTTCTGAGTCTAACTTGATACTGTCAATTACCTCGCAGGCAATACATAAACAGATATGCCACTGAGTCACCGCATCCAGCAAGCCTTCTTTGTCTTCTTGCATGTCTTTATTGTAAGCAAGGGGTAAACCTTTCATGGTCACTAACATGCCCTGCAAACTTCCGAATACCCGGCCACATTTACCACGCATCAGTTCTAGCGCATCAGGGTTTTTCTTTTGTGGCATCAATGATGAGCCAGAAGTCACTTCATCACCTAAAGTAATAAATCCGGCTTCACCAGAGTTGAAGAATATCAAGTCTTCGGCCATACGCGACATGTGCATCATGCTTGTGCTGGCAGCAAATAAAAGCTCCAATACAAAATCCCGATCCGACACCGCATCTAAGCTATTTAAACAGGGGCTATCAAAGCCTAACTCATTGGCTATTTCATAACGATCAATGGGGTAGGTTGTACCTGCTAATGCTCCACAACCTAGTGGGGACTGGTTTAAGCGCACTCTTAAGTCACGTAAGCGACTCATGTCACGTTTAAACATTTCCACATAGGCTAAACACCAGTGTGGGTAACGTATGGGTTGAGCGCGTTGTAAGTGGGTGTAACCCGGTAAAATAACCGTTTTGTTATGGCTTGCCGAACCGACTAAGGAGGCTTTGACGTTTTCTAAGTCGGTAATCAATAAGTCAACGTGTTCACGTGTCCACAATCTAAAGTCAGTGGCTACTTGATCATTTCGGCTTCGACCGGTATGAAGTTTGCGGGCGATATCACCTAACTGTTCAATCAAGGTGGCTTCAACAAAACTATGAATGTCTTCTTCGCTACTAGCGTCGAAATCCAAGGTGCCAGCTTCAGCTTTAACTAACAAAGCTTGCAAGGCTTGTTCAAGTTGTTGTTGTTCGTCTTGGGTTAACACTCCGGCTTTATAAATGGCTCTTGACCACGCGATAGAGCCGCGAATATCTTGGCTGGCGAGTACTCGGTCGAAGGGTAATGAATCGTTTACCCTTCTAAACATAGCACTGCTGCCATCTTGAAAACGTCCACCCCACAAACTCATTATTCGATACCTGTATTTTGAAAGGCTAAGCCTTTTTTATTCATGGCTTCGATACGGCTAGATAAGCTGTATAAACGGATGAAACCTTCGGCGTGGCTTTGGTCGTATACATCATCTGCGCCAAAGGTAGCAAAGTCTTCGGAATATAAGCTGTTAGGAGATTTTCTTTGGGTAACTGTCGCTTGGCCTTTGTATAGTTTAACTACAATTTCACCTGTGACTTTTTCTGCGAAACTGGCGGCGCCTGCTAATAAGGCATCATTTAATGCAGTAAACCAGCGACCGTCATACATCACATGTGAATATTCAAGACCGATTTGTTCACGGTATTTAAGTGATGCTTTGTCCAAGACCAAACACTCTAGGGCTTTATAAGCTTTCATCATGACTGTGCCACCTGGCGTTTCGTAACAACCTCGAGATTTCATGCCCACTAAACGGTTTTCAACGATGTCGATACGACCTACACCATGGGCTGCTGCAATTTTGTTAAGGGCCATTAAAACGCCGTAGGGTGTTAATGATTCACCATTTACTTTGGTTAACTTGCCTTTTTCAAAGCTAAGTTGCACACGTTCTGGCTTATCTGGAGCATCTTCTGGATCAACTGTTAACGTCCAGATACCTTTAGTGGGTTCACACCAAGGATCTTCTAACTCACCACCTTCGTGAGATATATGCCAAGCGTTTGCGTCACGGCTATAAATTTTAGTTAATGAAGCAGAGCATTCAATATTACGTTCTGCTAGGTAATCAAGTAAATCTTCTCGAGATACCATGTCCCACTCACGCCAAGGAGCTATCACTGCTAATTCTGGAGCAAGAGCAGCAAAGGTGCCTTCAAAACGAACTTGGTCGTTACCTTTACCAGTACAGCCATGACAAAGAGCATCCGCACCCACTTTAAGGGCAATTTCGACTTGCGCTTTAGCAATGATAGGACGTGCCATAGATGTACCTAGTAAGTACTCACCTTCATATACGGCACCAGTAGTAATGGTGGGGTAAATATAGTCAGCAACAAACTCTTCTTTTAAGTCAACGATGTAACATTCACTTGCGCCAGTGGCGAGCGCTTTTTCACGGAGTCCAATTAACTCTTCGTCGCCTTGACCTACATCCGCTGCAAAAGCAATAACTTCACAGTTATAGGTTTCGATTAACCAAGGAATGATAGCTGATGTATCTAATCCACCTGAATATGCCAACACTACTTTTTTAAATTCTTTGTTTGCCTTGATAGCCATGATATTTCCTATTCAAAAGCAGTTACTAGCTTCGAGCCATTAGCCACGAGCTAACACATTGCTGTATTAATTTAATTTCTTTCAATAAAGCGCTAAAAAGTTAACACATTACTCAAACTATATATTTTTATACTATTGCTCGAATCTCGAATCTCGAATCTCGAATCTCG
>Ga0307488_10000572_pt1 | contig 30593 bp, 48 predicted proteins | sample SB02metaG_FD_202248 | JGI IMG/M metagenome (GOLD analysis project Ga0307488, IMG submission 202248) | Sea-ice brine microbial communities from Beaufort Sea near Barrow, Alaska, United States - SB 0.2 | ecosystem: Environmental > Aquatic > Marine > Coastal | place: USA: Alaska | collected...
CGCCAACATTAAAAGAATCATCATAAGGAATTGGATTTCCTGAACCTGCATCCACGTGCGTATCCCTTGTTCTATCATCAAATGAAGATATCCATTCTTTCATCATTTGCGTGCCCGGAAATATTGTCTTAGCCGATTCCATAGTTCCAAAATTAGCGGCGTTTGTCGCCTCTGTACGAACTAAACGTTCCGATTGATATTGTGAATATTTATTAAATTGACTTTTTAATATACGTGCTTTTTCAACATTACCTAAAATCATAAATTCAGGATCTCGAAATAATTGTTGCGTTATTTTTATCAAAGTTTCTTTTGCAGTTCCGGCGACTAAAGTAACCCTTTGCGCACCCACCGCCGAACCGAACGCCGCAAATTTATTAGTCCATTGATCGACATATTCCGCAGGGTTTACGCCCTTTTTTATGTAAGTATCATAGTTTTTTGAATACCATTTTGCAAATCGCAATCCAATATCCAAATATAAATCTCTATAAATATCTTGTAAATCTTTACTATCAAATAAAAGTTGATTATTTGTTTGGCCTTCAGCTAAAAAAGAATTTACGCCTTTTTCATATTCGGTTTTATAATAATTTTTAACCTTTGATAATTGGCGCTTTTCTGCTTTGTCTAATTCTTTTTCAAAATCACTTTGCCATTTATTTCGATCTATCTTCATAAGTTGCAACCTTAATTCCTTTTAATTCTTGTTTAGGTTTTTCAGTTTGTTTTAAAAACTTTGATACGTCAATATCAACCGGATCAATATTTCCATCAACTTTATTTGCATTAACCGGAATTAAATTTGCCGGAATGAAGTAATCGTTTAGTACTTCATTTTCTTCATCCACTCCGTAAGACATTACAGAACGCTTTTCGTTTGGCGTTAACCACCACGCTTTTAATAATTGATCGACCACCTTATCCGCTTCTTCTTGCAATTCAGGGATAACAGTAAAATCAAATTCAATACAAAGGTTTTTCCCAAACCTCGGCGTTAACCATCTGTTTAATTCATCTTTTATTTTTAGCAATTCAGGAATAACAGCGTTTTGATAAAGTGCTTTTTTAGCCTCGCGCATATTATTGTAAGAACTAGAATCGGTATTATTTAATAATTGTACCGGTACATTATAAATATTACATAAATCTTTTACAGACGCATTGTATTGCTCAATTAGAGAAATATCCGAAGCATTTAAACCAAAGTTAACCCACGATAATTTTTTCGGTGTGATAATAACATCACCGGCATTGCTTGAACCTGAATGATTCTTTTTAAATTTATCTTTTAATTGTTGCGCTTGTACTTCGTTTAAATCGCCCTCTTCAGACATTAAGACACCCCTTGCTGTTTGATTTTGTAAATATTTTACCCCGGTCGTAACCGCTTCATTGTTTGTTGTTAATGTTCGCATTCCTGCACGTAACGGCGACTGTCCATAAAGATGCGCACCCGTTCCATCATAATTTGGGTTAAAATCTCTTATATGGCATATTTCCGAAGCCGGAACCTCAAACGTTCCATTATAATTTACTTTATAAGACTTGACCGGATCCATAATCCCGCCGCTAATTATTTCCATAACCTGCGAAGGCATTACATACATTTCAGTAAATTTACCAACCTTTGGCCCGCTATCGGGCCCTAATCCATAAATATACCGGTTACCCGTTAATTTACCGAATGCAATTATTTCAGTAATCCAAGAGTTATAAGATTGGCCCGGGTTTGGGCGCTCTAATAAATCGTGCAATTCTGTATTTTCTAATTCAACTAATGATTTCTTTTGTAATAGTGCCGCTTTGTTTATTGTAGTACTGTCAATTGTGCCACTTGTTAACGCCTTAAATCTTTTATAATTATTTTTATCTTTAATTTCGTAAACCTGAAATGGAATTGTTGTTGCCGCCTTTGTTATTAAATTAATTAGAGAGTAAACCGTTGAATTTTTTTGATAACCTTGACTTATATAAGCATCATCGTTTTCGTTGTTCCATACAATCGATTCACCTAAATAGTTATAAATTGCTTTGTTGTAATTTAAAGCCGTTTTTTGTGAATTCTTTTTACTTATTACCGATTTTAATCTGTCTACAAATGAAGCCATATTTTATCTAATCTGAAATTTTGGTAAAAATACAAAATTAATAATTGTTTTATACGATGAAAAAATTGTTGATTAAGTTCCTTTCAATAGCGTATGCCGTTACATCAATATGTTCATCGTGTTTTGCATTTGGAAACGTGCTTACTTGCTGTAAAAAGGCTTCATTCCATTTATCCTTTACTAAAAAAACACGTCCGCCTTCTATAAATGGCGAAGATGCTCGGGCCCTTTCTATTTTTGAGTACCTTACAAAGTTAGTTTTTAATTCGGATACATTAAAATTTGTTTCACGCCTTAATAGTTGCACTAATGATTTACCGGACGCCTTCGGCTCGACTAATATTTGCGTTACATTAACACCGCAGGACTTAACAAAGTTACCTATAAAAGATTTTAATTCAGGCATTTCTAAATATTTATCAATGCTTTTATAAATGTAAAGATTATCACCACTTTTACCGCTGATTTGTATTCCGGTTGGATCATTCTTTGTGTCTTTTGTATAGGCGCCATCAATATACATTTCCCAAACGATATCGCCCGGTAATTCCGCCTTATTAATAACATTAAACCAACCTTTACGCCACTCGCCACCCTCGGGAGGTGTGGGCAATTGCAAATATTGCCCCGAAAACGTGTATCGATCCGCTTGCCTGATCGCTTCTAATTCTTTAAAAGTATGTTTTTCGGGCCATAAAGGAACATTTTCTTCATCCAATGCTGACAATTTTAAATGATGCCATTCTTCACCGGATCCGCCATCTAATAAATAACCGCTAAGATCTTCCTCGTGCAATCGCTGCATAATTATAATAATAGGAACGTCCCTGCTGTTAACTCTTGACCTAATTGTCGTATTGTATCGGTTATTAATAAAACTCCTTCTAACGTCGGATAAAGCATCGTCAGGCTTCAATGGATCATCTATGATAATAGCGCCACCACTACCGGCGCCAAATCCCGTAATTGCACCACCTGAAGCCGTAGCATAAACACCACCGCCCTCGGTTGTGTACCATTTCTTTTGGCTTTGTGAATCTTTTTTCAATTCTATATTCCAAACACGATTGAAAGCATCTGAATTAATATATTCTTTTGTAGCCGAACTATTGTCCAAGGCTAAAGCATCTGAATAAGATAAATGAATAAATTTTGAAGAGGGCCTTTTAGCCAAAGTCCAAGCGATAAACATTTTTACCGCGAGTTCTGTTTTGCCATACCTCGGCGGTATGTTAATAATTAAGCGCTTTATTTCGCCACTATCAACGCGCTCTAAGGTATTAACTAAATTTTTATGAAAGTCAGCAACAATAAATTTCTTACCGGTATTCTCTTTGAAGATGTAGCGGGTAAAAAATAATAAAGAATTTTCGCATTTATCTTTTATGATTTGATTAATATTCATCATTTAAAATATTATCTATTTTCTTTTGTGCCTCTGAAGATAATTTTGTTGTTGATACTTCGGCGGTCATTTCAACTTCACGCCTTTCGATATAACCTCTTTTTTTGCCTTTTGTTTTTAAATAGAATATTGTAGCCGTTGTGTTCCCATCTTTTATTTGTTTGTGCAATTGAGATTCTGCAAAATCTAAAGTTATATTTTGTATATCATCAACCTGATCTTTGAATTCCGGATCACGTGAATAATGCCCGTAAAAAGTAGATCTATTACAACCAACTATTTTGCAAGCCGTAGTTATAATTCCAAGCGATTGTTCTAATGCTTCTAAAAGATTCTTTTTTAATATGTTTGTTTTTGCTGCCATAATACAAAGTTAAATAAATAAAAGGAAATAAAAAAACCCTTGATCCAACAAGGGTTTGAGTTATTTTAAAGAAGGTAATAACAGAAAATAAAACGCCGCTAATATTAATATCATTATTGAAATTATTAGACAAGTTTTACAAAACTCTTTTAATGTTTTCATATTGTTTTTAATTAATTACTTCGGTATATGTTATGGTTTTTTTATAGCTTACAACATCTGCATCAGGTTCTATTTCTTTTATAATACCTAATACATAATCCACGCAATCGGTTGTATGCCTTATTTCTATCTTAGAAAAACCTTTTAATGTTTTTGTAAAACACACATTGTAGTATTTATCTTCAAAATTAAAAGTTGATATTGATTCATATATTTCAAAATAAGAATTATTATCCGCCTTATATCCAAAATCTTTACAGTTTGTTTTTTCTTTAAACTCTTTTATTATTTGTTCTAAATCCTTCATAGTGTTTTTTTATTTGTTTAAAAAGTGATGCGGCCGGACTTTACTAACCAACGACGATTTTATTAAAAGTTAACCGCACCGACTTTTTTTAATGGGGTTTTTACACCCCGTTGTTTTTTTTATTAGATTAATACTACTTTTTGTTTTGGAGATATTTCACAAATACCATCAATACCTTCTAAAGTTATTTCGATATGCTTTTCTGCAACCGTTTTATGTTGTGTTCTGTGTGCTCCGGTGGTTATAACCTCTGATACTGTTAAAACTTTATATGATGGCGAAGATTTTAGTATACTGTGCGTTGCTATTGAGTTTGTACAAGATGCAGGATAATGCATTGCAAATTTTTCAGAAATAGTAAATACTTCTCTAACCTTTATTGTCATTCCTTTCTCAATTTGTGTTGCTGCAATTTTCATAATATATTTGTTTTTGTTCTCTGCAAATATAAAAGAATTCTTTTAATTACACACTATAAATGAAAAAAAATTTTACTTTTATTTAATATTTCTTTTTAACGGCCGCACATATCGCAAACGGTTTTTTCGCCATCTTCAAGATCTTCATTGTTTTCACTATCATCATCCGGTAAATCAAACACCGGTAAATCAACCCCCCACTCAACCAATTGTTTAACATCCCATTCATTCGCTAAAATATCCCAATCCCACTCGCCAAACCCTGAATTGTCTTTAATTATAAATTCACGTTTTTGCGCTTCAGTCAATCCGGTTTCTATATGAATAGGTATTTCAAACAACCCGGCCGATTTACACGCTTTTAATCGCATATTTCCGCCTAATATTGTCATTGTTTCATCTACTACAATAGGACGTATTTTGAGCATCCAAGGCGCTTTTTTTATAGATTCAACTAATAGTTTAAATTTAGGATCTTTTATAAACCTTGGATTGTTTTTTGTTTCTTTTATTTCTGCAATATTTACAACTTTTATCATTAAAATAATTATATAATTATAACATTAGACCTCCCAATATTTTCTATAAATATACAAATATAGTTCCCAACATTTGTCGCAGGCATCGGTATTGGTATAAATAATAGGCGAACAAATTATCTTATTATTGTCGTTTATTTCAACTTTCAAACCTTTTGTTGTTGGTTTTACATAAACTTTTATATTGTTCTTTAAACACCATTGCATCGCCTTGTAATGCTGTTCACTTACTTTTTTATATTTTATTATTTTTTTCTTTGCCATTAAAAAGGAACTTTATCATTTTTTATAATATTTTTATTATAATCAATACTAATATCTTTATAAATACCGCCACAATTAAAATCAGGTGCAATTTCAAATTCACCCAATTGACCGTTTTCTTTTCGCTTAACTTTTTCAACATACATCTTAACAACATCCGAATCATATTTTGTTTTTTGGCCAATACATCTAAATACAATCATACCGTTATATGCTTTGTTAAAGAAATCAGCACTTCCGGAAATATCATAAAGGGTTGGTTTTTTATAATTACCGTTTTCACTTTCTATTTTTCTTGGGTGGGCCACTAAGAATAAGTGAACGTTTGTTTGTTGGCAAAATTGCGTAATTAATGAAAGCGCTTTACCTATGTAAGAATGATCTTTTTGGGCCGAATGATCTAACATATTCCAAGGATCAATTACAACTAAATTAATACCTTTTTGAAACACTAATTCCCGAAAGGCGTTTAAAATTCCTTCTAAAGATAAATTTTCTAGGTCTATTTTAATCCAAAAAAAATGGTCTTCAATAAAATCTTTTGTATTGTTTAGATCTGTATTATCGCAATTCTTTTCGTTTAATTTATTAGCTATTCTTTTAATATGCCCTTCATACGGAAATGATTCCGGCGCAAACATAGCGCAGCGCATATCGTAATTAACCGCCATATTGCAGCATATTTGATCCACTACGTCAGATTTTCCCGAATTAGGTATTCCGGTTACAACTGTCCACTCACCAAAAGCTAAACGGAAATAATCGTCAGAATTAGGCAATCCAATAGAATAATTTTTAACACCGTTTTCGTTATAATTTAGAACATTTTGCCAAATATCATCTATATTTAAAACGCCTTCTAAAGGAAAGTTTTTGCTGTCCTGAATATAATCCCTTAATGCTTGGCTACCTTTTTCAATTAATACTTCATTAGCATCCTTGTAATTGCCAAATTCGACATATTTACATCGGTACGCTCCAAACCTTCGGGCTAATTCATTTCGTAATTCTAAACCGGCTTCGTCGTTATCAGTACATAAAATTATTTTTTTCTTTGTTTCAAAGTATGAAAAACAATTATCTAAATATTCCAAACGGGCATTTCCTTTTGATGCTCCATTTGGCACGCTACAAACTGAATAGATTCCGCATTCGTGCAAACTTAATGCATCAAGTTCACCTTCAACAATATAAACAGTGTCCATTTCTTTTATGTTGTCTAGTCCGTAGAAAACAAGTTCAGCACCGGAAACCATTTTGAAATTTTTTTCAGCATCCCTAAACTTTACGTTAACCAATTCCTTTTCCCGGTAATAATTAAAATTTACGGCCCTTCTTTCTTGCCCGACTTGCGGAAAGTATTCTTTCGATTCGCCAATTTTCCAATGGAGCAAAGTTGATTCAGATATTTTACGGGAATTAAACCATTTAATTAATTCGGCACTCAAATTAAGTTCTATTTTTCTAGGCTTTACAAATTCCGCTTTTTTCTGAAATTTTGTTGTGCCACTATAGCCGCAATTATGGCAATTAAATAATCCTTTGTCAATATCAACGCTCAAAGATTTATCTCGTTTATTTTTACGTGATTCGCTACATTTTGGGCATTTTGTTTTTGTTTTACCGGCGTTTTTATTACCTAGATCAATATTAAAATCGTTAAAAGTTTTCATTTTTGTTTTGTTTTGTTTCGGCTAAAGTAAAAGAATTTTTTTAATTACAAGATGTTTTTATAAAATATCTTCAAACATTACGATGCCTTTTTTTCTTACTAATTCAATATTTTCTATAAATTTATTGACAAATCCACTTAGCAATATATTATCCGCCTCGCTTAAACCGGCCATTTGTTTAATCATTCGATCTTTTTTCTTTGTTGCATTATGTAAAAAATGTTCGTTGTTATCAGACAAATGATCAATTGAATTATTGACACTTTTTTCTAAAGCATTTTTAAATAAATTAGCTTTGTTTTTTACCGGGCCTTTCATTTTATAATCATCCATTGTTGCCAATATAAGATCTAAAAGAAGTAATAATTCTAATCCGCTTTTTAAGTTTTTGTTTTGTTCCTGCATTTTGTTTTTTTAATATTTAATAAATTTAATTTTGTTTTTAATACCGTTGAATTCTTTTTCGAAATACGCCATTAATTCAATATCATTCGAAGATCCATTTCGAGGTTTACGCCCGCCAATTCTTAATTCCCCTTTTAAATCTTTTACTTCAGCGAAAATAATACCATCATAACACGCCCAAACAACAATTGGATTTATTTTTTTATCTATTAATTTGATTAACTTTTTAACAGAAATTGGCAAGGGAAATGCATTTGCCATATTTCTTAATCTTCCTTTAACTTCTACAAAACCCAATAGCTTGTTTTTACTGTCATATATTTTAAAATCTATATCATTACACCCTAACTTATCAAAAGTACCGTTAAAGGGTTTTAAAAAGGCTTCTATAGCCTTGTTTTCTCTTTCAATATCTTTTTCTTTTTCAAATCTCATTATTTATTAGTTTTTACGTAATCTTTTAATTCGTTAAATTCATCTGTTTGCATTAATTGTTTAATATGGAATTCGAACAATTGGCCCGCCTTTGTTTTTGCGCCTAATTCTTTTACTCCATCTGAAGGATTGTTGTAAATAAAATAATTGATTAATCCTTTTACTTTTGAATATCCAACGGGTTTTGATTTTGCCTTTTGATTTAACATAAACCGGTCAATGTATTTAATACCGTTTTTATCTAAGTTTCTAAATTTTAAAATTGTTAAAAAATTTGTTTGCCAAAAATCATCGCTTCTTAATTCCTTAGTTACTTCATAAACTTTATGTAAATCGTATTTATCAATCCTTTGAATTTTATCTAAACAATCCAACCATTTGTTTTTTTGGTTTTCGCCTTTTGGTTTATACTGAATAGGAAATAATTCTACAAAATGCGGAAATGCCTTTAATGTTATTTCATTGTATGGAGGCGTTTTTGATTTTGTGGCACTTCGTACATTAGTATTTCTTTTATTAGTTATTACATTAGTGTTTATAGTATTACTTTGTTGCGGATTAACCGGGCCCGGTTTTACCGCCGCGGTTTTACCGCCGCGGTTTTTGCCGCTCCGGTGAGTTTCCTTGCTATTGCTAGGTTCTTCATTTAAAAAATAGTTGTATCCTGCAAATTTACCTTCATTTCTTAACTCCTTACGTACTAAAAACCCTTTGTCTATTAGTTCTTTCAGTCTTTTGTTAATGGCATCTTTACCATCTTTAAAATGCCCACAAATAAATTGAACGGTCATTTCTGTTTTTGCATCGTGTGAAAAAAGCCAACAATATAAACCGGTAGCACTTGCCGAAATATCTTTGTGTCGGAATATGCTGTTCGGTACAATTGTAAAGAAATTAAATTTTGAAGGCTTGTAAATTTTGTTTATTTCCATAATAAAAAAGAATTACCCTATCAAATCAGCGGTTGCGGGCGCGTCATCAATAGGGTTTCTATTAATATTGTATATTCTTACCGCAACATAAGAGGTTTAAAAAGAAAGTTGTTTATTATAAACTGTAATTATTTTTTATAGTATCACAGAATGATCGCAAATTTATAAATATTTTTTGGATATCTACGAAATCAATTGCCGAATCTTCATATTTTAAAAACAGTAATTCAATTAAAAGATCAAACTCCACGTTTGTACATTTGCCTAATAAATTATAAGTTGTTTTTATTTCTTTTTTATCCCTTCTAGTCCAAATTATTTTTTGATTTACTTCATCAAAATAAACATCATTGTATTTCATTTTAAATAAATTTTAATTAATTAATAAAATAATTATCAATTGTTTCCTTACAATCTACAAAATTATTGTGGCATTTTACCTCCCAATTGCTATTTTTAAGCCATTTAAGCCATTTAACTTGGTTCGGTGTGGGTTTATTATACTTATATTTTAATTCAATCGCTAATCCATTGTTTTGTTTGTTTGGCGTAAAAATTAATAAATCAGGAATACCGGGTTTTGCTCCTAAATATTTCATTTTAAATTGTTCAAATGGCGACCTTTTTCCTTCATTCATTGGATGCGTGAAAATTGCATTAGGGTATTGCATAATTATGTAATTCATAACAGCTTTTTGAAGTAAATCTTCGCCTTTTAAATATTTTTCAAACGGGTTTTTTCTCATAATTCTATTTTCTTAACCTATTTAATTCTATAATTAAAAGATCTTTTGCAATTTTAAGAAATTTATATTTGTTTTCTGTCTTTTTTTTGATTAAATCCTGAACGCTCAATTCGTTAAATACTATTTTACGCAATCTTTCAAACTCATTTTTGAAATGAAGGTCGCCATTAACCCAATCATTAAAATTTTTCATTGAGTAAATAACAGACGTTCTGTCCCTCCCGACAATTTCACCCACCTGCTCCATTGAATGTTTTGTTTTGTTTAATGACAACCAATAAAAAGCGGCCCTTGCCATTACAATTTTTCGTTTTCTAGTATTTTCTGTAATATCTACATCAAAATGTATATTTACTTTTTTTATTAAACTTTCTAAAACCATAATTATAAAATTAAACTACCATCATTACTAAAATTATTCCAATTGTACCCGGAAATTATACCGGTTTCAACGTATATTTTCCAATCTGAAAACGCTTTTTTCCATCCCATCGATCCGCGTTCAATCATTTCCTTACTTAATCCGTAAACTTCAACAGAAAACGGGTGATTTGTTTCAACGGCGATAAACCTAAAATTTTCCGTAGGAATTCCCAACATTTCAGAATAAAAAGCCGCTTGCAGGTGATAACCATATTTGTAAATATCTCTTAAAAACACACTTGGCGAATTGTCTTGGCAAGTTTTAACGTCAGAAATAAAATTTTCAATTCGGTTTAAATTGTCGGGCCTTACTCTAATTTGAATATCTTCATATTTGTTATAATGCGAAAGTTCAATTTCGCCTTTACAATATTTTTGAGCCAATTCGTGTTTTCTGAAATTTTCTAAAATCTTAGTTATTTTGTAATGTTCGTCAGATGCTAATAAAAGTTTTCCTTCGGCCTTTTTTGTTTCAATCTCAAAAGCCTCTTTTCCGGCCTTTGTGCGCTTATCTATCTTAGGCATAACGTGATAATCTTTGTAATACAATTCAGGCTCTAACATTGCACAATGAACCGCAGATCCTAAAGCCATCGCCGAAGATTCAAAACGTTTTTGATTTAAAAAGTGATAAACCGATTTTTTAAATATTGTTTTTAAACCGGATGCGCTTATTCCGGGCGAAGCGTGATAAATTTCGTTAGTATCAAATTTAGTTTTCATTTTATTTGTTTTTTGTTTTCGTTAATATGTAATTAGGTTTTTGTTTAATTGTTTCTTTTAACTCTTTATTTTCTTTTTCTAAGGCGTCAACCCTGAATTGTAAAAATTCGATTAATTTATCCATAATGTTTTTTATTTTTTTAATTTACTTGTTAAAAAATCGTATAATTCCGCAGCATCTAAATTTTCGCAGTCTGTTAATTGCTCGCTTATTAGATAGCAAATTGCACCCTGAAAATCTAACGGGCTGTCTTGGTCGTAACCACTCGCGAAATCATTCTTTGCACTTTCATTTGCTTTTTTTACTATAATTTTCTCAATATCTTTATTTTGCATAATTTGTTTTTGTTTGTTTTACACTTCAAAAGTAAAAGAATTTTTTCAATTACGCAATTAAAAAGCAAAAAAAAATGCGATTCAATTAAGAACCGCATTAATTTTATTTAAAATTTACTAATTAAAAAGGTAAATCCGATTTTTCATTTGTATTGTTATTATCTGTTTTAGGTTTCCAAGTATTTAACTCGGCATAACATTTGCCGTTTTTACTTCTTTTTAGATCAATGTTAACCCATCCATTAGATGCGTTTGCCTTAATGAATCCGATTGCCTCATCAACTTTTAAAGAAACTGACGCTAGTACAAATTCAGGTGCTGAATCATTTCTTTTTACTAAAAATCCATCTGCAAAAATCTTGTCCTCTGTTTGTGTGCTCATAATATTTACTTATTTATTTAAATTAAACTTACTGATTATTTTTTCTTTATATTCTTTTTTCATTTTAAACGTGGCTAAAACTTTTTGCGCCTGAACTTCAGTAGATTTTAAAGTTGCGTTTAGTTGTGTTTCTGTTAACCATTTACGATCATCCGTTTTTTCTTCTTTTAAAGGTGTTTTATCGCTTGTATTTATAAAATCCGCATCCTTATTGTCGTCAATCAAAAAGCATCCATTTAAGGCATATTTGCGGGCGTAACTGCTCGAACTTCCAAAACTTTGCGAAATATCCATTCCTTTACGGTTTGGATCAATTCCGGCCTGCGCCATTGTATGAATTTGATTTTCGCCATCTGAAATAATTACTGTAGACTCCACAAAAATAATATCGCCTAATTGTTTTATTTCGTCTGAAATTGTTAAAGTACATTCGTATTTTTTTAAAAGAGGTTTCACAGCCTCTAGTATATCTTCACAGCTTCGATAGTTGTATTTTCCGAAATTGTTTCTTTGATTTTTTGGCGCTTTTAATTCGGCCTGAATTTGTCTTAGTTTTTCCATTTGTTTTTGTTTTTGTTTTGTTAAAGGTTTAAATCACCCCAAATTCCGGATAATAAAAAACCATTATTTTGCAATATAATTACTTCAGAAATTGTAAAAGTCATATGATCTTTTAATCTAGTTTTTAACGTGGGCCGCGTACAATTTAAAAGAGTGCAAACCTCGTAACGTTTTAGTTTTAAACGCTTCATTTCAATATTAAATTTTTCTTCAAACATATTTTTATGATTTTGTTACTGCGAAATTAAAAATAAATCTTCAATAAAACAAATATAAATGCATAAAAAAACCGCCTAAATGTAAATTAATACAAATAAGCGGCCGACAAACAAAAAATAATTAATTAGTAATTCGTACCGTAATAGGTAAATCGTTGTTATTGTTTGGCACGTGTGAATTTACTTTATATTTATTTGATTTTAGTAAGTAAGTTAGGCCATCAACAACCGAACTTTCTTCATCTTGAATATAGCCTAGCCAATTAAACCAAATTTTATTTCGTAATGATAAAGGCGTGGGGTTTTTCCCCCTAAAAGAACCTTCATACCTTATACAAAAATCCCTAAAATCATTCATTATACTTTGATTTGAAATATTTGAAATATTATTGAATTTTATAGTATTACCATTGATGAAATTATTGTCGCGGGTTCTGTACCAATTTGAAATAATAGTCGGCGCATCATCTTTGAATAAAACTAAACTACTAATGCTTTTATCACTACTATAATTATTGTCGCTTATATCTCTTTTTGCTTTTATAGTTATTTTACTTGACAAATCATCCGGCTCTATAAAAACAAAATCCTGAAACCTAGAACCTTGTTGATACAATCCGACGTTATCAAAATAAGTATTTTTATAATTTGCAGGTTGCGGACTTACAGTCCTTGTACTCCAAATTTCAATTTCTAATTCACCAAAAGAAATAACGGGCGCGGTTGTTGGCGTTTTTAAACTGCCGTCAACTGTTTGCCATTTATTAGTTGATTCTGAACCAATTCTATTTAAAAAATCACTGTTTTGAAACTCTTTATCTGTATTATTCCAATACTTTGTATTATTTGAATCGAAATATCTTATTTTAAATCCTACGGTTGTACCCGGTATAACTCCTGAAGATTCTATAAAAAAAGAAAATGTAAACTTTGTACTTTCTAAAACGCCACTACTTAAATTTTTAGTGTCAAATTGAGGCGCAAAAGGATTCGGAAACGGTACTTTTTCTGAAGTAATACATTTAAAATCAAAAGTTGTAAAAGTTGAAAGTTTTAAGGAATATTCACCATCTTTTGATACTTCATCTTTTACAATATTTGCACCGGTAATATCCCAATTAAAATCTTCATATTCAAAACCGGAATTATTATTCCAAAATGTTTTTTGAAATTGTGTCGTATTATAAGATCGTTCTATTTCCGAAATTGGCTGCAAATATTCCCGCGTTAAATTATTATCTAAAGGAATCAATTCTTTTGGCGCCGACTTTAAAACAGAAATAATTTCGGGCCCTTGCGATACTCCTAAATAATTAAATTTTTCAGAATTTAAAAATTCGTTATTAATAGATTTCAACCTAGTAGTAATTAAATTTCTTATGTTACTAGGCGGCGTACTAGCTGTATTTAATGTTAAAATATCACTTTTTACGGATTCATCAAATATATTTGAATTTTCAACAACGTACCATTTTCCCAAAGATTGATAAATACGCATATTGTAAGTTGATAATAATTTTGAAAGTTGATCCTTTGCATTATATAGATCAAAACCATTTGTTAATTCAACCAAATAGTTGTTAAAAGTTGTTACATTTGGATACTTTACATAAGAAACAACCGAATTAATTTCCTTTTTAAAGTTTAAATCATTTATAAATACAATATCTAAATCTAAATCTAAATTTTCAAGTATTTTTGAAATCCTTAAATTGTCGGGTGTGCTATTTGTTCCGTATTCGTTGTCATCAATTGAAACGGGCGCACTATAATTGTCTAAAGTACCTAATCCATCAAATGCATTTAAAGATATATTGAACGGTGCGGCTGTCATTAATTCTTTGAAGCGATCAACTAGCAAATAACCGATCCAATAATCGGCCCATACATTATAGGTTTGACTTTTTATAGGTTCCGGTATGCAATTTAAACTTTCAATTATTCCGCCATCTGCAACAACTCTTTCGCTGTATTGTGTCGGTACTGTCTTAAAGTAAGACAAACCGGAATCAATGCATTCTAAGGATTCAAATATTCCGCCATCTGCAATAACTCTTTCAGAAAATGTTTCTGAAATACTTTTAGAATATGAAACTTTTATTTGATACTCCCTTTCGTCAAATTTGTAAAATTCATCATATTTAATAGTATCGGTTACAAGCAAGTTTAATTGACAAACTGATCCAATTATGGGTTTATAAAAATCATTTGACGAATTCCATTTAATCACAACCGGTTCACCTGATCCTATCATCGGCAAAACTTCACCCGTATAATCTTTTTTTAATATTTCAACTTTTTTACCAAAACTTAAAATATCCGAAAATTCTAATCTATATTTTACTCCGTACGCCATTTGTTTGTTTTATTAATAAGTTCTTCCGGCGGTTTCGTTGGCCCGTTCAATTGCAATCAATAAATCTTGTCCTTCTAAACGAATTTCGCCAACTACATTCACGTTTTGAGACCCTGAATTCTTGCCTATCATTGCTTGTAGTTTATTTAATGGCGAAATAACTTCGGGGTTTGATTTTGCTCCCGGGTATTCACCAACTAATCCCATTGTTGGGCCGGAAACAATCCCACCATTAGCGAATGCCGTTGCACCTCCGCCGCCTCCGCCACCGCCGCCATCACCAATCTTACCGGCTTGTGCGCTTGCAAAAGCCCCTAATGCAACTAATGCAATACCACCTGCAATAGCAACCGCAGGATTTAAAGACTTTAAAGCGGTTACAATACCTTTTACACCGATACCAATTCCAATCGCTAATTTTCCTAATTGTGAAGCCATATTTCCTACAGTAGTCAAAACAACTTTCGAAAGTTTTTGACTTAAACTCCCTCCACTTGCTAATGCTTTACCTAATGATTGCCCTATTCCAATCGCCAAATCATTTAATCCGCCGGTCACTACTGCATTCATACCTTGGTTAAATTCCATTGCATTTTGCATTGCAAGGGCCCTTTGCTCATTTAAAACGGTTTGTTGTTCCTCCATTACTTCAGGAATCAAAGCAGTATCCGCCCGAATGCCATCCGCAATAGGTGTCAAAGGAACCTCTAATTCTTCAATTCCGGATGTTTCCGCTATTGGTCTACTTGTTGGTGTAGTGCTTGGTGTGGGTGGTGTTGTTGGTGGTGTAGTGCTTTCATTGTTGTTTTTTAAAGACTTTTGATCTTCTAAAGATTTTTTAATTTTATCTAAAACATCTTTTTTGTCTTCTAACTCTTCAATTTCCTTTTTTAAAAACCCTACATTTTTTAAAGTTTGCCCACCGTAACCTTCAGCAATTCTTTTCTGCGCTTCAGCTAATTTTTTTCTTTTTTCTGCTATTTTTTCTGCAACTTGTGCAATATTATTTTCTATTTTTTCTTGTTCCCCTAAAGATTTTTTAACATCACCTAAAGCGATTTTTTTGTTTTCTAATTCGTCAATTTCTTTTTTTAAAACTGCTACATTTTTCAAAGTTTGTCCTCTAAAACCTTCAGCAATTTTTTTTTGTTCTTCAGCTAATCTTTTTCTTTTTTCCGCTATTTTTTCCTCAACTTGTGCAATTGTTTTTAAATCTTTTAATGCTTTATTTTGTGCCTTTGTGTATGAATATATCGCAACCGTAATGGCTGCAATAGCAGCCGCAACCGCTAGAATTGGGTTTGCAATCATTGCAGCAGTTAACAACCTGAATCCTGACGCTACAATCGGCAACAACGGCCCCAAAGCAGCAACCCCAATGGCTAGTTTTCCAAATACTATAATTAACGGGCCGGCTATTGCTAAAACACCCGCAAATCCAACAATTAATTTTTGCATTGTAGGCGATAACGCTTTGAATTTGTCTGACATTTTAGTCAAAAAAGATCCAATTTTTTGCACCGCAGGAACTAAAGCAACCAAAATAACGGTTCCGACTTCAATTAAAGAGGATTTCATTTGATTTAATGCCTTTGTCATTTTAAAAGACGCCGATTTTGCTGTCTTTTTGAAGGCTTCATCAGTCGCGCCCATTGAATTAGTAAGGGCATCAAAAATTTCTCTATTTGTTTCTAATCCCGCACCCGTTAAATCTAAGACCCCTTTTAAGGCTCTAATGTTTGGAAATATTGCGGTTGTATCTTGTCCGGTTTTTGTCAAACCATCTTGTAACATCACTAACGTATCTAAAAGGCCATCGTTTCTAAGCGAATCCTGAACGCTTGCCGTACTCATTCCCATTTTAGTCAAAGCAATTTCAGCCTCGGCCGTTGGTTTTTTTAAAGATGCTAATATTGCGTTTAATTGAGTAGCACCGACTGCGGCATCCGTTCCCGTTCTTGACATTGCAGCCATTGCGGCCCCTAATTGATCAAATGAAATACCCATATTTGAGGCAATAGGAACAACGCCCCCTAAAGATCCGGCAAGTGCTGAAGCCTCTAGTTTACCCTCACGAACCGCAGCCGTTAAAATATCGGTTGCATCTGAAGCGCTTAAATTCTCCGCCCCGTATGCGTTTAATGCTGAAGTTGATAAATCCGCAATGATTTTAGTTTCACCTAATCCAATCGCCGCACCTTTTAAAGATGCTTCTAAAACCTCCATTGCGTCGGATCCGCGTAAACCCGCTGAAGTTATAAAAAATAACGCTTCGGCCGCTTCACCTGCGCTTTTACCGGTGTCTACTGCCATTTTCTTTGCAGTATCACCCATTTTTGCCACCTCTTCAGCACCAACCCCAACCAACGCCGTAATTGAAGTCATAGATTTATCGAAATCAAATGCCATTTTACCTGCAGCAACTCCAACCGCAACCAATGGCAACGTCAATCCGACTGTCATCGATTTACCAACGTTTTGCATCTTAGATCCAAACGCTGAAAGTTTAGAACTTGCCGAAGATAATGCGGAATTTAATTTCCTACTATCCCCGACTATATTTACTCTTAAATCTTGTTGCGCCATAATATTATTGATATGTAATTAGACAAAAATACAAAAAAAAAGACGCTTGTTTAAAACGTCTTTTTTACTTTCATTGAATTATACCTATCTAAAAATGTTTTCATTTCATTAGGCGTTGATTTTGGATCTGAACGTTTTTTCTTATGTTTAAGATCCGAAGGTAATTCGAATAATTGATCGGGTTTTAACATTTGAGATTTTTTTTGACAATTAACATTATAAACCATAACGGCCAAATATCGCGTTTGTTCCCAATTTAGATTAGTTTTATTGTGATAAGATTCCGACATTAGACCGTTTTCCCTCCACGTTTGCCGCCAAAAATTATCAGGCAAAATGCCAATTTGCCCAATATAATAATCGGTTAAAGTTTCAAAATTTACTACTTCTTTGACGGCTTCGGCTTTGCCGGTATCTTTGAATCATTGGTTAAAGAATTGCCTAATATTTTAGATTGTGCCATTGTATCAACAATTTCGTTAATAGTATCGGCGCTAATATCATCCAACCACGTACCCGCTGAAAATAAAGTATAATCAACATCGTTTCCTTTTTCTAGGTCGTTAGCTAAAACCGCTGAATAAATTAAGGCACGTAATCCCGTTAATGAAATACCGGATTCAAATATTGAACCTATTTCTTGTAATGAAATCCCCATTTGCTCCGTAAATTCGGCCCAAAAGTTCATAGAAAAGTGTAGTGTTTTTTTCTTGCCTTCGATAGTTATATCAATATAACCTCTTTTTTTGTTTGTCATTATTTAAAAGATTTGATTAATAAAAAATAAAAGGTAGCAAAATAAATTGCCACCTTTTTTATGTATAAACTAATAAATTAGTTTGAAGATTTTACAATTGCACCGGTCAATGTAATAGATCCGGAATAAGTAACCGCCGATTCCATTTCTGCCGACATCTCAACGCTTGAAAGAAATCCTTCAGACGTGAAAATTGAATCCCCTGCTTCGGCTGTTCCAAAAACACACGTTAATTGTGTACGGGCCAATAAAAAATCCGCCATTTCAATAACGTTTGAAGCGTCATCGTAAACAACCAACCCCTCGAAAGATAGTTCGCCGCCTTTTACGCCTCCGATATATTCAGAAAAACCCGCTGAATCTTTTGTAGTTGCTTCGGGTGTGTCCATTGACATTGAAAGTGAACAACTTGTAGTATGACCTACCGTTGCGCCCTCAACTTGTAATATTAAATTTGTTCCGTTAAAAACTCCGGTTGTAGCCATTTATTTTTTATTTAATTATTATTTAATTTTTTGTAAATATACTAAATATTTATTTATTTTATTTTTAATTACTAAATATAGAATTTAATAAATTTACCCTTGTTTGTTTTAAATAGGTAAAATTTACCCTTGTTTATTCTTTTATTTTAAAATCATTATAATCTAAACCTAAAAAAGAGTGAACGCCGTTACCATCAATATCAACCGCTTTATTTGCCCAACCGTATGGATGCCCTTGATCATCTGACCATAAAACATCAACGTGCCAAAACTCCGACAAAATAGGCGACTTTATTTCTTCGCCTTCTGAATCATATTCGCCAACCTCTAAAACAATATTGCCTAAATTTACAATTGTATGTTTATGCGTTGGGTATTCTTTGCCATCTTCATCTATTGCAGTCCCTAAAGCATTAATCTTTTTTTTTGCTTCTTCTTTATTTTTGAATTGATATTTTCCTATTTTCATTTTATAAAGTTGTTAAAGTTGTTAATTCTGCATCTGTTAAGGCTGTGTTATATAATTGAATTGCGTTAAAATTAGCGTCCCCTCTATTTCCAAGAGCTGCTTCTGATAATCTTATTTTTTGAAATGATTGACCACTTAAAACAGCAGTTAAATTGCTAATTAAGTTACCATTTATATATGAAGATGTTTGAACACCATTTTTATAAGAAAATGCAACCTTATATCTTGTGTTTTTTTCAACAATTAAAGTACTATTAAAATCCCATCCATCTCCGTAAAACCTAAATCTAATGTTTCCACTTACTAAAACAGCAAAAACACCCATCCACCCACTACCGATTGAACTTGAATTTTCAATAGATAAATATCGCGATGTTGAATCTAAAGTTTGTGGTTTAAAATCTAAAAATACAGTGCCCTCTGTTTGTCCTATTAAACTACTTACACCCGAGACATCCGATACATCCGCCACCCTTGTAACTGCTGAACCGCTAGTTGGTATGTAAGAGGTTGGATAAGAATTTTGCTCTAGTTGTGCGCCAAATATGTAAACTCCGCTTGTTCCGTCTCCTTGATAATTTCTTGTAATACCATCTGCAGAATTATACATATATATACTTTCTGACGTTGACGTAGCAACCCAAGTTATACTGCATATATAATATCCATTTGATAAATCAGTTATTTTTGAAGAAAGATAATTATTAGAACTTTTAATCACTCCCGTTGATAAATTAAAATATGCATCCTTACTTGTTTGTGTACCTAATACAAAGTAATCTCTTTCACCCTTTTTTACACAAATTGAAGCAGTATAATCATTTCCAACAGTAGTAGATGTTATACTCCTATACATAAAATGCCCACCTATACTACTATCTTCAATTAATTTAAAAGCACTTAAATCTCCTTTTGGTGATGTAAAACCACCTACAACACTCGAACCTGCTTTATTCCAATAAGCATTATCAAAAGATTCTGAATACTGTAATAAATTAGTGCTTTGCGGCTCTAACAATAAGCTAGGACAATCATTTACAACGCCATTAAGTAAAGAGTATTCCAACCTCGGAACCCCCGTTGCAACCGTTTCAATTAATCCGCTTGCGTTTACTCTAGTCGCTGAACTTGCCCTTGTGAAATCGAAATCCCCTATTCCATCGGTTGGTAAAACGCTGTAAACTTTACCGGCTTTATACCCCGAAGGTATCATTGCTAGTTTTGGTATTGGTGCCATATATTTTAATTTATTATTTTTAAGTATTCATTCATTACGCAATCCCTGCTTTCAATTATTCCGCTATCATCGCGAACGCGATCCGAATAATCCATTGCAAAGCTAACTGATTTAAAAGTATTATTAGTGTTTATAACATCTTGTGTTTTATCAACCTTTAAATTTAAAGCCGATTGTGTAGCCGTTGAAATAGGTTTATTTGCATCGCTTGTATTATCTACGTTAGAAAATCCTATGTTTGTCCTTGCGGCTCCGGCATCTAATAAATCAGAAAGATTATTTCCTTTTAACAAACAACCGGATAATGAATTTGAACTTCCGCCACTCACTCCAATTGTATACTCGACAAAATCGGTTAAAACTGTCCCCCCCGTATTTGTTGCCGTTGATTCAATAAACCACCAACCGAAAAAAGTAGCATCTTTTAAAGCCGGATTTAATTCGTATTCTTCTAAACGGGCGCCCGTTTTTGCTAGGGCCATATTTGCATAATTGCCTTGGCCGTATTGTATGGCAAAATTACCATTACTAAAACGGTATAATCTATGCCCTACTAAAGTGGTAGACCCTAAAGCTGTAATAACCCCGTTGTTGTCCCAAAATTTAACAAGGTTTGTTTCTGAAGAAACTATTCCCGTTCGTGATAATAAGTTGTAAGTAGTGTTTTGCACTAAATTAAAACTTTTAATATTTGGGTTATATATATCACCGGTTCCCCCAAACTCTAAAAGATTCCCCGCGGATACATCAAAACCTAAGTCCGTAGATCTACCGGTAACAACCTGATCTTTTTTAAATGGTATACCCTGCGCTAAAAGATATGAATAAACATCCCTTATACTATTTGTATAATGGCCTATTGGATTGTTTAAGTATTCAAAACCTATTATTTGATTTGTAACTAAATTAACACCAATACGCATCGTAAAAATTTTTCTTGTAAAATCTTCACGCGTCGGTATTGTTGTTTGTTGCTGTAAAACTCCGGCATTATCTATATAAACATAAGTAGATATTGATGTTAAATTGGCAACCGTTATATTTGTTGCTCCTGCATAATTAATTGTAAAATAACCTTGATCGCTGTTTATTTCACCTTTAAATGATCCTTGAGAAAATGTTGTACCTCCTATTGCTACGGTAGAAGTATAAGTTTCTGCAACTCCCGTACCTCTTGCCCTTAACAAAGCCGAATCCACTTCTTCAGCAAAATCTTGTACATCGGTTTCTTTTGCTACAATTAAATTAGTATCATCTAAAGGTACCGCGTTTGCGTTTTGGTTGCCCGTATTTGTTCCGCTAGTATTTGCTAACCTTGCTGAACTTGTATTGTCAAATGAAATTTTAGCATTGTTTGCTATTATATCATTAGTTTGCTGCGTAGTTATTCCAACTCTTGCATTGTTTGCAAGAATATCATTAGTTTGTTGTGTAGTAATACCAACCTTTGCATTGTTTGCTATTATCTCATTAGATTGTGCGTTTGTAATTCCAATTTTTGAATTGTTTGCAATTATTTCGTTTGCTTGCGCAGTTGTAATTCCAACCTTTGCGTTATTTACTGTTATTTCATCGGCTTGCGTGGTTGTTATGCCTACTTTATTCGTGTTTGCTAATACGCTTGTATTTGCTGAAACTAATGCTTCAGTATATCCAACCTTTGCATTGTTTGTAATAATTTCGCTAGCTTGTGCCGTTGTAATTCCAATCTTTACATCATTTAAAGAAACCCTTGTATCTAAGTTGTCAATATTTGATTGTAGTAAAATATCCGCATCAGTTCTTGAAGTTGTTTCCGCATTTAAAACCTGATTTGTAGCAGTTGAAACCGGTTTATTTAAGTCGCTTGTATTATCTACATTAGGCAATTCTAAAGTAACGTGATTAATATCCGAAACTTTTAAGGTATTGGCAACAATTTGGTTTGCCTGATTTACAGTGATTCCGGTTGTTGTAACTTGAACCGTTATTTCTTGCGGGTAATCCTGAACTATTACGGTTATATTATCCATTTGTTATATCTTGAATTACTTTTATAGTACCTTGAATATATGTTCTCACTAATCCATTAGGAAACGTCATTTGTATATCAAAAAAATAGTTGTCGGCTTTCCAATCTATTAAAAAAGGATCTATTGAAAAAATACCGTTAACGGCATCCGATACGGTTACCCCGTTTCCGTTTGTGATTTCTTTTTGAATTGCTCCAATTTTTGAATCATATCTAAACTGAATTTTAATTGCGGCACCCGTTAAATCAATAGGCGAACTATCTTCAGTATTTAAAAGAGTGAATTGCACCCCATCGTAAGTATCCCCTTTATATTGGTTGTCTATTTGAACTATTGCGGCCGTACTCATTTTTTTATTTTTTATTTAAAGCAAAAATACGAAAATAAAGATAAAATATAAAAAGTTATATTTCTATTTACTTTTTCCATTGTTTGACTATTTTTTCCGCTGATCTTGCGCCAAAATAACCACCATAAACCAAAAGCAGTAATGAACTAAGTAAATCAATCCATTTATTACTGATTTTAAAGCCTTCTAAAGAACTATCTAGTATTATGTAAATGAATAGGGTTAAAGTTAAAAATGCCAACGTTAAAGGACGTATATTTTGAGTTAAAAAACTGTCTGTATTGTTGTCAGATTCCCAACGTTTAGAAACTTCATTCATTTCTAACCTATCAAAATTTAATTCTTTTAAAAGCAATTCCCTATCTTTTGGCCCAATGTTTTCGTCTTTACTAATTTTATCCGCTAATAATTCTAAGGATTTTATTCCGGTAACGTTCCCGGCTATTGTAAGTATTTCAGGCGCTATATTGCTACCTTTTTCAACCAACCAACGCAAAGCATCACCAACCCTTGTTGTACCTTTTTTTTCTTTATAATCGCCCATATTTATTTTTTATTTGTTTTGTTCCATCTCGCAAAATAACCCCTAATATCTACGTGAGTAAATGTATTATAAATACCAATACCGCCTTTTTTAAAACAATTATTAAACATTAAAAAACTGATTTCTGCGGCTAAAGATTCCGGCAAAACATCATCGACTTTTAAATCGGCGGCTTTACCTTTTATATGTTGTGAGTTTTTAACCCCACCAACATTTTTATTGTGAACTTTGCAGCGGTATGAATTCGTTAAATGTATTGGCACTTTTAAGTAGTCCCTTAAATATTGCAAGTTATTCGCTAATTCAATAATATTAATTTTTACATATTCAGGCATTTTGCACCCGCATTTGCATTCAAATTCATACATACTAAAATTATCCGTTAACTTCATATATTTATTGTTTCTTTTTATTGTTTCTATATATATATATATATAATATTATCTATTTAAATTATCCTCTATTTCCTTTATACATTTCTTAAAATCATCCGATAAGTCCTCATATGGTATTACTCCACTACAACTACCCTCATTGTTTATCTTTAATTCAAAGAATTTGTTTTTATTTGATTTATTAAATACCTTTAAAACTGTAACAAATACTATAAATAAAATAATTATAATTAAATGTTTACCACCTGAATTAACTTCTAAATTATTGCTTGTATTTGGTCTATTCATCAACACCTTTTTTACTCCAACTTAAATCTCTCATTGTTTCTTTTTATTGTGTGCCTCCCTTATTTTTTGAATTGTGTAAATAATAGACGCTAATAAAAGTATTATTTTTAATGAATTTTCAACCGCCGAAAAACTAATTCCAAAGGTTAACATATTAATAAAGGCTAATTTCAAATCGCTATTATTCATTTAATTAATTTATTTGTTCTATTTTATTCGATATTTCAATAATCGCTCTAAAATATGTATGGTCGGATAGATCATCTTGCAAGTATTTAACGCCTTTATTAACTGAAGTAAAAACCTTAAAGCCGTTTGATGATAGATTTACATATCCTGAAGATCTTGTTCTAATTAAATTAAGACATTGTGAAACCATTAAATTGGTATCTAATTCGCCGCCATCATCTGAATAAAATCTTGTTATACATTCAATTCGTGTAATTGTTTCCGTAATGAATGAAGTTTGATTTTCGTTTGATTCGTCAGTCGATACGCCATAAACCCTAATTAACGGGTAATTTGCATCGGTTGGAATTCTATTGTAAACCGGAACCGTTGCGCTGTTTAAAGTTACCGAATTATTTAATTTTTCAATAATTCCTTTTCTTAAAAAATGAATAGCTTCTAACATATTTATTGTATTGATTTACTTATTCCGGTATTTAATCGCATTAATAAACTTTTTAACCCTTCACGTGCTGAACTAAAAAAGAAAGGCCTCGCCGGTAAATTAACCTTTTTCTTACCATCGCCTCTAAATTGTTCGGCATAACTTGCAGGAATTCCAAGTTCTAACATATCGCTTAAATCAACCGCGGATCCCGTACCGAATTCAACATAAGGCGCATAATACGCCCCGGCAATTACGGAAACGCTTTTTCCCTTCACTTCGGCCCTTATTGATTGCCTCAATGTACCTCCGGCATCTTGCCCAACCCTTGACGCTTTTTTTGCTCTTAAAGATATATCTAAGGCCGTAATTCCTAATTCTTTTGATAACTTTCTTTTGTCAAACTCTTTTAATTTTTTAATCTTTTTGTCAAGTTTGGCAATATCGGAACGGCTTATTTTTATACTCATTTACTGCGATTTTGTAGCCGTTATTTTTGTTAAGAAATCAATTTCAGAATCAAATTTTTCGTTAATTCTGTAATTCTGCGAACCATTTTCAGCGATAAAAATATCGCCTATTATAATAAGATCCGAAGTTTTTTTTCTGACTAAAAGTTCGATCTTTGTTTCTTGTTCACGTTTGCCGAATTTATCAGTAATTTCGCCGCTTATCTGTTTAAGATCACACCAAATAGTGGCAACATCTGTCAAAGTTGAATTAAATCCGCCATAACTATCGGCGGTTTTAACTAACCTTTTTATTGTAATCCTAGAATTTAAGTTTCCGCTTTGCATTTATAAAAACATTGTTTTATAACTCGTTAGTATTGTTTTTGCCGATGTTGGTATTTCTGTTATATCCTGAGAATCTGAAGAATTAAAATCCGCCCTATTATCGTAGTAAGTTGAAACCAATTGCAACATTGCTTGTTTTACTAAATTATCGTTTATACCTAAAGTTACGTAAGTAATTAAAACCCTTTCATCATAGCCGCCATCTAATTCAATAGTTTCGTTATCCAATCCTAGAATTTCATAATCTACCGTAACGGTATTATCAATTCTAACCTCTTGAATACTTGACACCGGGCCAAATGGCAAATCAAAAGTTCCATTTGTTGAATCTAAGTAATAAGTTCTGTTTTTGCTTACGATATCCCTAGAAATATAGTTTTCACACCATATACGGGCCATAGAAATCATATAGGTAATTATATTATCATCGAAAGCCGTATCGATTCTAACGTAATCCTTAACGTTTTGAACGGTTATAATTTCGGATCCTATAGTTGAATTTATTTTTATTTGCCTCATTTACTTAGTTTCTATATTGTTAGTTTTTAACTCTTTTGTTTCAAACTTTTCTTTATTAACTTTTTTAGGTATATTAATAGCTAATTTCTTTTTAATCCAATTTGATGCAATATTGTTAGGTAAATTTATTTTATCACCTTCATTATATCTTTTACCATTTCTTAAAATTGGTATAATTATTTCTATATACATAATATATTTTTTGTAAAGATAAAAAAAAAGCAGCACTATTAAAATAGCGCTACTTTAAAACAAAAAAAACAAAAAAACATTATAAGAGTGCAAAGTTATTAAAATTTTTTAAATACTTACCATTTTTTCTAAAAGTTAAAGAATGCATTTTTCCATTATTTTTAATGATATAAAACCCATTGTGTGAATTGATCCAAATTGCGAAATAATCAACTGTTTTTGTCGAATAAAGTTCTTTTTTAGTATTGTACAAATAACATCTTGCTACTTCGTTAGTACTTGAACTTGATTTAATTTGAATCTTTTTGAATCCTTTGTCTGTATTAGTAACGCAATCATAAACCGACGTATTTAATAATGGAAAAGAAACTTCAATTTCGCGTTCCATTGCCTTAACTGCGAACCTATATTCTACGATACAACCGTTTAAATTAAAATCCATATAGTAAAACTACAATAAAAAAACCGCCTATAATTAAATAAGCGGTTAATAAAACAAAAAAACAAAATATTTTTTACAAATTATCGTCTTGCCAACATTTTTCAGAACAAACCCCCGGTTCGTCAATTTCTTTACTGCAAACATTGCAATTAAATTCTTTTAAATCTTCAGGATCAAAATTATCAAAGTAACTCATATTTTTATTTTTTATATTTTAAATCATTTTCTAAATAGTACAATTCCCGTTCTAAATATTCAATAGCCTTTTCAAGATCTTGAATTTCGTTTTCTTTTTTTCCGGCCCGACAAATGTATTTTAATACATTGCCTAAGTTAAAATTTAGATCGTAATGTTTTACAACGTCAATAATATCGTAATCCTGACCGCTTTCATAATGTTTTGGTGTGCTCATAATTTTAATGTATTCTTTTTATTTATTAATAACCCTTATTTGTATGCTTTATTGTTTTTACAGATTTTTTTAGTTGCTTATTTTAATTTGAATAAGGTTTATATTTATTTATATGCTCTTCAAACCATTTATTTTGAAACTTTACGCCGTTAACCTGCAGGAACAACCTATGTTCTGTTAATAAAAAGGCCATCTTACTTTTAATTTCCCCTAATTCCACGTGTTTAACCCTAGTTAATAGCATTAGGTTTTCGATTCTGTTTTCTCTGTTAACAATGTGGTGTATATCCACGCCTTTACCTCCGCTAATTTCGCAAGGAATAAAATCGCTTATATCGTAACCTAAAGCATCCATATAAATTTTAGTGTGTTTCTTCATTATATTTTATTTATTTCTTGTTTAACTTCTTTCCAATAATTCCTTAATTCTTCTGAATAATACACTAAAGTATTATAACTTTTTATTATTTCATCTACACAAATTAATGCACATTGTTTAGAATTTATTAAACGTATTATTTCACTATCCTTATACCTGTTATCGTCGACATATTCCGTATGCTTGCAGTTAAAAATAAATTCACTTACTAAATCGTCTGCTTTTTCTTTTGCTGTCATAATTTTAAATATCTTTTATTTTTACATTTGCATTAGAAAGCCATTGATCAAATCTGTTTTGCCTTGTAACAATTAAATCAATACGGCCCATATCCTTCATAATTACATCACTAATATTTTCAGAAACTTTTTCTTTAAAACCCTGAATTAAATAATCGATATGTTTTAGATCTCTTTTTAATGGCGTTCCAAAAATATACTGATCTTTAAAAACCTTATTTAACAAATTCCTTTCTATTGTAAAATTTTGGCAAATAGTTTTTCCGTTTAATCCTCTTGAACCGGTTCTATTTAATTCAATAGACAATTCAAATTCAAAGTGTGTCGTTTTATCCATTTTAAAGCACTTTAATTAAACCGTTTTGATAATAACAACATACCAATCCCGTTTGTAAAATAACTGTCTTAATAGGCGCTAAATTACGCTTAACTAATTCCGTTTTTATTTTTCTTTTAAGTCCTTTCATAATTAAAAGTTTATTTTTTATTTAGGTTAATTATTATTTTAACAACCATTAAACCTATTATTAATAACATAATTATTTCTTTTGATTCCATAATATTTAATTTTATTTCTCTACTCATAATTAAAAGTTTATAGAAATTAATATTATCACTATTATCGTTATTACTCCTAAAAATACTTGTTTGTTTAGTTTTTCTTCGTTCATTTTGTTTTGTTTTTGTTTGTTTTGCTTGCATCAAAGATACAACGCATTATTAAATTAAAAAAATATTTTAAATTTTATTTTAAAGTTTTCTTTTAATTTGTCCTAAAACACTTGTAAATAAAGGGCATAAAAAAAAGGCCCGAAAATTAATTCAGGCCTTTTAATATGTAAAATACTATTTATTAAGCGGTTTCAAGTAACGCCTTTGCAGCGGTAAAAGTTCCTTTAACAAATGCATTCGGTAAGTAGTTCGTTAAAGCTACTCTCTCTGATACTCTTACAGTAACAAAGCCATCTCTTACGTTTGTGCCATCCTCTCTAAAGAATTCAACGTTTACGCCTTCACGTACCCATAATTGTGTGCCAACTCCAAAGTTTCCAATCAAGAAAGATCCTGCAGCAATTGCAGTATTTAAAACAACCTTAACGCCCATAAATACCGGCTGTAAACCTCCGTAAACTTGGTCTTTTAAGTAGTTGTTATTTGTATCTTTTAATAATAAGATTTTATGAAAATCACTAGGATTTAATAAAATAGTATCAGCATTATAATTAGATAAAGATAATTGATTTAATGATGCAACAATTACATCAAATTCGTTTGCAGCTTCAACGGTACCCGCTAAAGATCCCGCAGCAAATGCAGCCGAATCGCCAATAATACCGCTTAATTGAGCGCCTGAACCTGATCCACTTAAAATTTGTGTATCCTCAACTTCTAACAATTTTTCCGGCGCACGCGCTGAAAGGTAAGAAGTTAATTGAGGCGTATCAGATAGCATTTCTTCAGAAATTCTGAAATATGTTCCGATTTTTCTCACGTTTGCATCACTTGCAGTCATATCAAAATCAGATTGCGTCAAGGTTGCGCCTTCAGCGGTTGCTGCTGCTCCGTTTGAATATCCTGATTCTTTCACAAATCTAACAACATCGCTTTGAGTTGATCCCAATGCCAAAAGTTGTCTAATATGAACCGGTCTAGTTGGATCAAATTTGTATCCTGCTACTCTATCAGCCGGTATAACTTCACCCGTAAAATCTGCACCGATAGTCATATCAGCTTTTAACTCAAAAGAAGCACTTCTTGAATTACCCTTTGAAAGGCCTTCAATTGCTCCATTTTTTAAAGCCTCGCTTAATGCTCCTTTAAAAGTCATTTTTGTAGATGCTGCAAAGTTCTTTTTGTTAGAAACTTCCATTGCATCAAAACGATCATTTAATTTGTTACTTATTTCCACTATTTCGCCCTTTGTTACTTCGTTTGCTTTTAAAGCGCCTTCACTTTGTAACTTATTCGACTTTTCAATTTTAGAATCAATTGCTTCATTGAATTGATCTAGTTGATTTTTGATATTTTCTTCCATTTTTTAATTTTTTAATGAATTAATTAAATATTTATACACTTCAGAATCATTGCTTTTTACCTCAACATTCGGCAAAGTGATTTTTTCAACCGGCTTTGTGAATTCAATAAATAATGATTTTAATTTTAAAACTTCCGCTTCAATGGCGAATCCCATATCGTCAGAAATATTTCCTTTTTTTAATAATTTTGAAAGGTTATCATACCTTTTTGATAATTTATTTACATCAACGTTTCCTTTTACGTCTAATATTTTCGCCTGATCGTTTGCAGCCAATGTAACGGCGCTAATCTCATACAATTTAACTTCCGTTATTTCACGAAATCCGGCTTTCTCTTTGCCTTGTAACGGTAAAATACCGACACTATTTTCAGTAATTATTCCCGCCTTCATTAATTCAATAACATCTTTACCTAATTGAGTTTGTGCAATCTTAGCAACAAAAACCAATCCTTTGTCATCTTCATAAAGTTCCTGCATTTTACCAATAGGCAACGCCATATCGTGCTGATATAAGTACTTAACACGTTCGCCATTTTCAGACAATGTTTTTTTATAAGCGCCTTTCATTATAATATCGTTGTCAGAATCTTTGTTTCCAAAAATACTAGCATAACCTTTTATAATTCCCGCGTTTTCGTCAGTATCGATCAACTTATCAATTGGCGCGGCTTTATATAACATTTGATTCATAAAAAAATTTTTTGTAAATATACGAATTTAATTTTTCTGTAATTTAATCATCTTCTAAATTGGATCCGGTTGCGTTTATTGTATTAATTATATCTAAATTATTTACCCCGGTCGTATTTGCGCCACCTAATCCGAAATTTATATCCGTTATTTCTGTGGCCGCCTCGGCATTTGTTTTCGGAAATGGTGCAACGCTGCACCTGCAATTGATAACCTCAGCTGAAGGCCCCGCAGGATCACCCGGATACATCATAAAGGCACCGCCAACATTAAAAGAATCATCATAAGGAATTGGATTTCCTGAACCTGCATCCACGTGCGTATCCCTTGTTCTATCATCAAATGAAGATATCCATTCTTTCATCATTTGCGTGCCCGGAAATATTGT
>Ga0307488_10000574_pt1 | contig 30521 bp, 22 predicted proteins | sample SB02metaG_FD_202248 | JGI IMG/M metagenome (GOLD analysis project Ga0307488, IMG submission 202248) | Sea-ice brine microbial communities from Beaufort Sea near Barrow, Alaska, United States - SB 0.2 | ecosystem: Environmental > Aquatic > Marine > Coastal | place: USA: Alaska | collected...
GATAAAAGTGCTGTAGTTATTTGATTAAGCTTTAGAACGAACGATTTGGTCTTCATAGTCTTTATCTTCAATACGTTATTAGCACTAATAAGTATAGACAACAATTAGCAGGAACAGAGCCAAATTAATACACTGCTGAGTGTGGCGATTTTAGCCAACTCAACATTAGAAAGTAATGTTAATTGATTATCATCTTCTTTTAATTCTGAGACACCAAGTAAAAAGACAACAAGTATTGTGCTCAAATTGCAGCAGCATTTTTGCTGATTTGCTGTGAACTGCAAGTAAATGTCGAGTGAATACATTAATGATAATGTCAAAGGTATCGATTTACATCAGTGGAGACCTGCTGTGATGACGAGTTTGTCGTGACGTGCTGAAAACCGAATCGTTTTACGTGTTAAGTCATGTAGTGACCCTTTAGATATTTTTAACTGCCCTGCAAAGCTCTATGGGTCATCATCAATATTGTCACTCATGTTATTCACCACAGTTGTAATGAACGGCCGAATAAGCAACCGAAAACCTGCACTCTCGACTACTGTTATGATGAAAGTGGGGGATTAAAATTCATATTATAGCCAATGGGAAAGGTATAAACCAAGCAACTTTAGGTCGCATTTATGAGTCTTTTTTAACTACAACAATAGGCAGTGGAGTCACACGGGGGCACAAGTATTGTGTATCATCTCGTCGAGGGTCCATTACAGGGCAATGTTATTGTTAGCTGCTTTGAAGGCTCGAGCACCGAAGTTACGCTGGGGTTATCAATAGCCCCATCAACATTCTTATGAAATTAAAATGGATGAATCATCACTTGTACCAATATCTTATGGTTACAAGAAAATATAAGGTCACCTTACTTATAGCCAATGCTTTGCTTTAGTCTAATTTAGTTCGCCATTTGCAACCCAATCTAACAGTTGCTCACGTGGCGATGAATATTGATTAACTATTTTGCAATCTCTTCAGGAGCAACGATGGGGTTAATAGTCATTTTGCCAGCAAGAATCTTAAAAAATCACTTGGGAAAGAATCGATAATTTCTAAATTTTGGTTTGAGTAAGCTAGCTATGTTTACCTCTTCTTTTACTTTATTCGTTAACTTGCTATGGACTTTGACTCAAAACGTCATTCTAAAAACTGTCCCACCTGCTGCTTTTACTTCATATTGAATGGCACCACCATGGGCAAGCATGATTTGTCTTGTGAGGGCTAAACCTACACCTGAGCCTTGTTGTTTAGTGGTGTAAAAAGGTACAAAGATTTTGTTGCCAATCCCATCAGGGATACCTTTGCCATTGTCGCTTACTTCGATGACTACGTGGCCTCTTTTGTTAAGGAATGCATTTATGCAGACCTTAGGCGATGTAACGTTTTCAACGGCATGTTCGGCATTTTGTAATAAGTTGAGTAAAACTTGTTCTAACATGTCTTTGTCTAATGTGACTTCAAGCTCGGATGGCTCTACGTTGAGTTTTACTTCTATGCCTTTTTCATCCCATTTTTGTGTGGCTAACAAGCAACTTTGTTGAAACAACCTTGCTACTTTCATTTTATGTTTATTAGGGTTAGGTAATCGCGTTAATTGTCGGTAGCTGCTAACAAACTGAATCAAACCATCACTGCGTCTGGCGACTGTTTCGACTGCTTGTGAGATATCTTGTAGGTCTTCGCTAAGCTCTGGGTAAGCGTCTGCTTTGTGTTTGCAGTCTGCCACTAAATCGACTGTGGTTTTGGCTAAAGAAGCGACGGGAGTAATGCTGTTCATAATTTCATGGGTCAGCACTTTTACTAGATCTTGCCATGCATGCAGTTGTGCAATATCCAACTCGCTTTGGATATCTTGCATGCTTACCAGTGTTTCTTGTTTTTTGGGCATAAGTATTTGTGTGGCCGAGATACTTAGTTGATGCTCCATGCCGTCAATACTCACATTCACTAAACGTCTTTCCCCCGGTTTGACTGCTGATAGATGTTTAGCAAACTCTTCACCGAAAAGTTTTAGGTCACTCAGTTTAGTCACATGATTGGCACCAAATAACTTGCGAGCCGCGTTATTCCAAAGTGTCAGTAAGCCATCACTACTAATACTTATTAGTGGAACTGGCACGTGTTCTACAATGGCTTTGAGATGTCGTTGTTGCTCTTCTTGAGCGGTACGCACCGTTTGGAAACGTTCAAGTATGTCAGTAAATGCGCTACCCAGTTCACCAAAGCCCGAACCTAAAGACGACAGGTCAAAGCGCTGTGAATAATCGGCGTAACGTGCCGCGTCTAAAAAACGGACTAATTCTGCGTTAGTTTTAGACACAAAGCGCACCAAAGCTAGGCTTTGAAATCCCAGTAAAATAAAGGCAATTAAGGTAGTTGCATGATAACCCTGTGCGCTAATTAGCATGCTCAGTACCAGTAGGTTGGCCATCACCAAGATAGTGCGAATTGCGATAAATATTGAGAATTTTTTAAAGCCCATGTTTTTCCATCCTGCGATATAACGCTGCCCGAGTGAGACCTAGTGCTTTAGCGGTATGACTAATGTTGTACCTATATTGTCTTAAAGCCGTTTCAATGGTCGATTTTTCGACCTTGTCGAGATTAAGCTCGGCTGTTTCTACTGAAAACTGAGGAGTGCTTGATTCAGTTGTGACTTTCGATTGAGTGATGTGACTTAACTGAAAGTCGTCGAGAGATAATTGCTCTGACTCAGATAGAATGATGGCTCTTTCAATTGCATGACGTAAAGCGCGCACATTACCTGGCCATGGATACTGCTTGATCATATTCAGTGCATCAGCAGCGATGGTCTTTTCTGGTTTTTTATATTTTCTAGAGTAGAAGGCGATGTAGTGGTTTGCGATGGGTTCAATATCGGCCACTCTGTCACGCAATGGCGGTAAGGTGATTTCCACTGTGTTCAAACGAAACAGTAAGTCTTGACGAAATCGAGATTCATCGTTTAGATCTTGTCTAGCAATATTGGTAGCCGCGATGACTCTGACATCAAAGGGGATGGCTTTATTGGTGCCAAGAGGTGTGGCTTTTCTTTGTTCTAAAATAGTCAGTAATTTAGCTTGCAGGTTTAATGGCAAATTACCTACTTCGTCTAAAAATAATGTGCCACCGTTAGCGGCTTGCAAACGCCCCACGCGATGTTCATTTGCGCCTGTGAATGCGCCTTTTTTATGACCAAATAATTCACTTTCAAATAAGGTTTCTGACATGGCGCCTAAATCAACCGACATAAATACTTGATCAGTTCGCAAACTTTGGCGGTGCAACTCTCTGGCAACCAACTCCTTTCCAGTACCGTTTTCTCCTAAAATCAATACGTTTGCATCAGTAGGCGCACTTTTTTCTATTAACGAGTGAATTTGTTGCATCACAGCAGATTCGGCTAGTAGGGGTTGTTGCGTTGCGTTATTGGTATCCAGAGCAAGTAGTTGATTAGTATGCCGTAATTCATTGGCTTCATTACGTGTTTTGCCCAACAACACAGCAGTGGTTAAGGTGGCGACCAGCTTTTCGTTTTGCCAAGGTTTGGAGATGAAATCGGTAGCACCTAATTTCATGGCTTCCACAGCGACATCAATACCACCGTGAGCGGTGATAAGGACCACCACACTTTGGGGATCTATTTTCTGTATTTTTTTGAGCCAGTTGTAGCCTTGAGTGCCAGAACTTTCGCCAGGGCTAAAGTTCATATCAAGCATGACGGCGTCATAGCGATTATCTGACATGAGTTTTGGAATGTGTTCGGGTGAGTTACAAATCATCACCTGACTAAAATGTCTTTTCAGTAATAATTTGCCTGCGGTCAATATGTCTTGATCATCATCGACGATCAGTATTTTTCCTTCTATCACTATAGAGTTCTCTCTGTGGGCAAAAAATTGTAAATGTTGGGAAGATTAAGAGTGTTCATTATCGTACACCTACTGTTCGAATTCGACCATATTCTAAGTGTAAATAATTATTAAATAATAATAAAGTCAATAAAAACAGTGAGATAAATTTTGGAACGATACTTGAAGCAACATAGTTAATATAAATGAATTAGCACATTTTGCTATCGGCTAGGACGTGATTTTGAAACATATAAAACCTGCACACATTGATTTGAAAAGTGTTGACGGACTTCAAAGGGAATCACCTCCTAGTGGTGCTTCTGCTGGCGCTGGAATGGATCGCAAAATTGCTCCGCAGAACAATCGACTAAAACGTATGGTTTTAGTCCTTATCGGATTGAGTGTGCTGGCGTTGCTGATTTATTGGCTACTGAATGCGCCAAGCGGTAAAGCCTTGAGTGTGGCAACTGATCGTATTGCTATTTCCACAGTGAAGTCTGGCATCTTTGAAGACTTCATTCCTATTCGAGGCCGAGTCACACCGGCCAAAACAGTTTATTTGGATGCAGTTGAAGGCGGAAGAGTGGAGCGTATCTTGGTGGAAGATGGCGCTAGTATGAAGGCCGGTGATTTAATTGTTGAGTTGTCAAACGCGTCTTTACAATTGAGCGTGTTAGGCAATGAAGCAAGAGTGGCAGAGCAACTTAATAACATGCGTTCAATTGAACTTAACCTTGAACAAAACCGCCTCGAACATAAGCGTAATTTGGTCGATATTAGATACCAAATCAAACTACTGACAAGACAAGTTTCCAGAGAACGAGCATTAGTGAAAACCGGCGCGGTGAGCCAGTCTACATTTGATGATACTCATGACACCCTTGATTGGTATAAAAGTCGTCTGGCCTTGACTTTAGAAAGTCAGCAATCTGATGCGCGCATGCAAACAGAGCAGTTAGTGTTCTTAAAGGACACCACCAAAAGGCTTGAAGGTAACTTGGCTATCTCAAGACAAAACCTAGACAACATGAACGTTAAAGCACCGGTTGACGGCACATTGTCTGGTTTCAATATCGAGGTGGGGCAGAGCATTGGACGAGGTGAACGCCTTGGACAAGTCCACACCCCTAATGATTATAAAGTCACCGCTTTTATTGATGAATTTTACTTAGGCAGAGTTGATATTGGGCAACAGGCAACCTATGAGAATTACGCTATGGTTGTCTCGAAAGTTTACCCGCAAGTACAAAACGGCCAGTTCGAAGTCGATTTTAAATTTACTCAACAGCAGCCAGCTGATATCCGCCGCGGCCAGACCATACAAACCAAACTCACTCTAGGTGATGCTAGTGAAGCGTTACTTATTCCTAATGGAGCATTTTATCAAGACACAGGTGGCAACTGGATTTTTGTTGTGACCGAGGATGGCAAACAAGCAATAAGACGCACCGTAAGATTGGGCAGACGCAACAGCCGCTTTATTGAAGTGATTGAAGGTTTAGAAGTAGGCGAAAAGGTGGTGACTAGCCCTTATACAAGTTACCAGGATATGGCTTTACTCAAGCTTAACTAATTCATTATTTGCAAATGTTGACTATATAATTTTAAGGAAAAACAGATGTTGAAACTACATAATTTATGCAGAATGTATCGCACCGATGAAGTCGAAACCGTAGCGTTAAATAACGTGAACATTGAAATTAAAAAGGGTGAATTCGTGGCCATTATGGGCCCATCAGGTTGTGGTAAGTCTACCTTGTTAAATTTAATCGGCATGTTGGATTCACCTAGCTCAGGTCAGTATATTTTTAATGACGAAGATATTTCCGGTTATTCAGAAAAACAACTTTCAGCTGTTCGCAAACATCATATTGGTTTTATCTTCCAGAACTTCAATTTGATAGAAGAATTGACTGTTGCTGAAAATATTGAGTTGGCCTTGCTTTATCACAATATACCTGCCGCCGACCGCAAAGAAAAAGTGTTGGTTGTAATGGATATGGTGGGTGTGGCTCATCGTGCTAAACATATGCCTAGCCAATTATCTGGAGGCCAGCAACAACGTGTAGCCGTAGCCAGAGCTGTGGTGGGCAATCAAGGGCTTATCTTGGCAGATGAGCCTACCGGAAACCTTGATAGCGCCCATGGGCAGGAAGTCATGGAAATGTTACGTTCCTTGAACCAACAAGGTTCCACCATAGTGATGGTGACTCATAGCCCTGCTCATGCTGATTATGCAAATAGAACCATTAATTTGTTTGATGGTGCGCTGGTAACTGAAAGTGTGCGTGCAGCCTAATCTTGGGATCTTGAGGAGGGATAGATTATGTTTAAAAATTACCTAATAACAGCTTGGCGCAACATCATTAAAAATGGCGTGTTCTCGGTTATTAATATTGCGGGTTTAGCCTTAGGTTTAATGAGCTGTATTTTGATCATGCTGTTTGTGCAGCAAGAAACAGGTTTTGATAAATGGCTGACTGATAGTGAGCGTATTGTGCGAATGCACTCAGCGTATTATATAGCAGATAACCCCCCATTTTTAACCGTTAGATCAGCCGGCAATATGATGGAAGCCGTACGTGACTATGCGACTAATGAAGTTGAAGATGGCGTACGTTTAATTCGTTTCGATGCCTCCGTGCGCAAAGAAGAAGGCGCGCTGGCGCAAACAGTGACCTTTGTTGATGGTAGTTTTTTTGATGTGTTTGACCTGCCATTTCTATACGGTTCCAAAGACAGTTCATTTAAAAAACCTTACGACCTGATCATTACTGAAGATATGGCGAATCGCTATTTTGGTAAATCTGATGTAGTGGGCGAAGTGATGACCATTTGTTGCTTGGGCGCAGAGCCGAGTTTAGTGCCAGTATCGGGAGTGATTAAAAACTTACCTGATGCAACACATTTGGATTTAGATATGTTGGTGTATATCGATCCGACTATTATTGAAAATAATCAAGGCTTAAACACTTGGACCAGTGTGAATGTGTATACCTATTTCAAAATGCGTCCTGGTATTAGTCTTGAGCAGTTTCAGCAACGGCTCACTTATTGGGTCGACAACGAAGGCCCTTTCGTGAAGATGTATGAGGAAGATATTGGTGAATTAGCTTCTAATTCAAAAGTCAGCGAAAACATGCGGCATAAATTGATGTATTTGGAAGACTTGCATCTTAGATCACGAGAGGATGCAGGCAATATGGGGGATTTAACCCCTATGGGTGACAAAACACTGATCATTACTTTTAGTATTGTCGCGGCGTTAATTTTATTGATTGCCTGTATTAATTTTATGAATTTGTCTACCGCCCGGGTCAGCCATCGCGCTAGAGAAGTGGCCATGCGTAAAGTCTTAGGGGCGAGCCGTGGCCAAGTCGCTGTGCAGTTTTTGGGCGAGGCAATTGCCTTAGTGTTGATCGCGTTGGTTTTAGCCTTAGCTTTAGTCGAATTATTATTACCTTTATATAATCAAGCTTTAGGCAGACAGCTCGAACTAAACTTGTTTAGTGACTTAAAATTGGTTTTTGTTTTGGTAGGTTTGGGCTTGTTGATTGGTTTAGGTGCGGGTTCGTATCCTGCAATATTTTTATCCGGTTTTCAGCCAGGGTATTTGTTACGTTCCAGTAATGGCGCTGAATCTAAGACGTCTTCAAGGTTTAGGTTATTTTTAGTGGTAATACAATTTGCCACTTCTATCACCTTAGTGGTGTGTACAGTGGTGATTTATGCACAAACCTTATATGCAAAATCGGTGGATGTAGGTTATGTCAGTGAAGACAAGTTAGTGTTAAGTGTAAGAGCGGCAGGAGATAACAGGCAAAGGCTAAGACATGCATTGCTCAAGTTACCAGAGATTTCATCGGTTGTTTACTCTTCTGAGTCACCTACCCAAGACAATGAAAACAACAATAATTTTACTTTGTTAGATGGCGAACATGTCGTAGGAGAAAACCCGAAGGTATTGCTTAATTACCACGATATGGGTTACGGATTTTTTGAAGCTTACGAAGTTAAGCCCCTTGCCGGGCGACTATTTAGTGAGGATTTTGGTAGCGATGAGATTAAACAAGATACCGATTCCAATGCGCAGAGAGCGCAGAATGGACAATTGACAGCATCTGTTATCTTAAATGAGTCGGCATTACGTAAGTTTGGTTTTACATCACCGGAGCAAGCAATAGGAAAAACCCTAGATTCAGATAATTTTAAAGGACAGGCATTAAAGATTATTGGCATAGTGCCAGACATATACTTTCGTTCAATAAAATTTGGTTTGCGGCCAACGGCATACACCATGAACACTAACCGCTTTCGCATGGCCAGTTTAACGTTTAATACCAATAACGTTGCTGAGCTGATGGAAAAAGTGGAATCAATCTGGAAACAAACCGTGCCCATGCAACCCATCAACTTACAATTTTTAGATGAGATGATGAAAGCCCAGTATGCAGAAGAGTCCATACAAACAAAAATGTTTTCGGTTTTTTCGTTATTGGCTATAGGCATTGCTTGTCTGGGATTATACGGCTTGGCTTCTTTTACCACTGAGCGTAGAACCCGTGAAATTGGTATTCGAAAAGTGATGGGAGCCAGCGTAAAAGATATTGTTGTCCTATTAATTTGGCAATTCTCGAAGCCGGTCATCATAGCCAACCTGATTGCATGGCCTGTCTCTATTTATGCGATGTTAGTCTGGCTTGAGTCCTTTTCTTACCGGATGAATACATTGTGGTTGGGGCCGATTTGTTTAGTGGTAGGCGGTTGCTTACTTTTGATTGCATGGGCAACTGTGGGCGGAAATGCCGCAAAAGTGGCTAGAGCTAACCCAATTAAAGCCTTGAGACAGGAATAATCCATATTGGTCAACGCTGATTGGTGTTGGCCAAACATCTTGTCTGATATACAGTCATACCTACTTAAGACTGGGGTAGAAATTGATGAATGACACTGTTATTGGACTTTTAGGCTATATCACTTGGATATTAGTGTTATTGGTTTGGCTTGCGGTATATCGCACCTTACTGGTGGCAAAAAAGCAGCAGGCGGTAAATAATTTTAAAGCCGATGGATCCAATTCCCCAGCTTTTGGTGAACGATTAGCTCGTGCTCAGGGGAATTGTGTTGAGAGTTTTGCGTTTATGGGTGGTTTGATGTTGTTGGCATTGGCGACTGATTTGGCTGTTATCACCAATGGATTAGCCTTACTGCTGTTGGTAGCGCGTTTAGGGCAGTCTATGACGCACTTGATATCGACGAGTGTACTGGCGGTGCAGATCCGCTTCGCTTTTTTCTTGGCGCAGGTTGGTATTTGTTTTTATTGGGTGGTTTTATTTGCCTCAAAATTTATAGGAGCTTAAAGTAGTATGTCAAAACCGAGCATTGAACAGTTGCTGGACATCTCTCCTTGCGAGTATTCTGAAGGTTTACCTATAGAGCAGTTTATCGACCCCGTCATTCATCAAATGTGGCCACAGATGCCACGCATTGCTGGTCCTGCTTTTACTGTTAAGTGCGGGAAAAGTGACCATCTGAGTCTTCACGCGGCTATTTATCGTGCTAAAGCAGGTGATGTGATTGTGGTTGAAGCCGGCCCTGATTATGCTAATACTGGCGGGAATGTCTGTGCAATCGCAAAGCAGAGAGGCATTGTTGCTATGATTATTGATGGATTTATTCGTGATATTGGCGAAATTCGTGAGGCGCAGTTTCCGATTTATGCCCGTGGTTTAATGCCCAAGCCCGGAGCTAAAGAACAAATATTTCCTCTTAATCAGCCTATTCAGTGTGGTGGAGTCACGGTTCATGCCGGAGACTATATTGTGGCAGATGAAGAAGGTATTGCGGTTATTCCAAAGGATGAACTCACAGAGGTTTATGGCCTTGCCAAAGCTCGAACAGATAAGGATGCTGGGATGAATTTAGCTGAGTGGGAAACACAACATTCGAAAAAAGTTGAATCGAAACTACAAGAACTAGGGTATTCTAATTAGCCTAATTTAGAAAAGGCTTGCTGAAAATTTTCTTTTAGTAAGCTGCGTAATTCCAAGGTTAATAATCCCCATGTTTTCATTTTTTGAACGGTTAACTAATCCGTTTCCTGCGGCTCACCCAACACAACCACCTGATACAATTTTTGCATTTTGTCGTTATTATACCCAAGGTATGTGGCCGGTTATTTTATGTGTCTCTATTTTAGCTGCCGCCATTGCTGCACTTGAAGTATCGCTATTTGGTTTTTTAGGTCAACTGGTTGATTGGTTGGCTGAAAGCGACAGAGATACATTTTTACAGCAAGAGTTTGGCAGTCTTATATGGATGGCAGTACTGGTATTGGTTATTTTACCGGTATTAGTGGTGACCCAATCTTTGTTGTCTCACCAGGGACTGATGGGAAATTTCCCGATGCAAATTCGCTGGCAAGCACACCGATATATGATTGGTCAAAGTTTAGGCTTTTTTCAAAATGAGTTTGCTGGGCGTATAGCCACTAAAGTCATGCAAACTGCGTTGTCAGTGCGTGAAACCGTGATGAAAACACTGGATATCTTAGTGTATGTCAGTGTGTATTTTTTCAGTATCTTGTTTTTGGTTATCTCGGCCGATTGGCGCTTAAGTGCTCCCCTTATTATCTGGTTTTTAGTTTATTTACTGATCTTGCGTACGCTTATTCCCAAATTGAAAAGGGTGTCGCAACGTCAAGCCGATGCACGTTCGATGATGACAGGGCGTATTGTGGATAGTTATACCAATATCACCACAGTCAAATTGTTTGCTCACACCAATCGCGAAGCAGAATACGCCAAAGAGGGCATGTTGGGTTTCTTGAAAAAAGTCTATCCTCAGATGCGCTTGGTAACGGTGTTGTATGGTTGTGTTTGGTTTAGCAATGCTCTACTGGTATTCAGTATTACTGCGCTGGCGATATATCTATGGATGTTGGAGTTGGTCACACCCGGTGAAATCGCGATTACCGTGAGTTTGTGTTTACGCCTTAATGGTATGTCGCAATGGGTGATGTGGGAGGTTTCTTCGCTGTTTGAAAATATCGGTACTGTGCAAGACGGCATCAACAGTTTGTCGTTGCCCGTTGATGTGCAAGATACACCTAATGCAAAAGCCTTGGAAATGAAGGGAGGGGCGATTCATTTCAATAAAGTGAACTTTGGTTATGCGGGTGCTAATGATATTCCTATCACAGTGTTTAAAGATCTTGATATCAAAATCAAGGCGGGAGAAAAAGTAGGCTTAGTAGGGCGTTCAGGCGCAGGTAAGTCGACTCTAGTCAATCTGCTGCTGCGCTTTTACGATATTCAAAGCGGCAGTATCAGCATAGATGGACAAGATATTAGTCAGGTTCAGCAAGAAACTTTGCGGGCCAATATCAGCATGGTGACCCAAGACACGTCATTACTGCATCGCTCAGTGCGCGATAATATTTTGTATGGACGATTAGATGCCAGTGAGGAGGATATGCTAAAAGCGGCCAAGCAGGCGGAGTCTCACGAGTTTGTTCAAACCTTGTCTGATATGCAGGGCAGAACAGGCTACGACGCCCATGTAGGTGAGCGTGGTGTGAAACTCTCGGGCGGTCAACGTCAGCGTATCGCCATAGCCCGCGTGATGTTAAAAGACGCACCCATATTAATTTTAGATGAAGCCACCTCTGCACTTGATTCTGAAGTTGAAGCGGCCATCCAACATTGTCTTAATAAAGTCATGGAAAACAAAACTGTACTGGCTATCGCACATAGGTTGTCGACTATTGCGCAGATGGATAGATTGCTGGTGCTTGACCAAGGCAAGATAGTTGAGTCAGGAACACATGCTGAATTAATCAAAAAAAACGGAATATATGCCAAGTTGTGGGAGCACCAAACGGGTGGCTTTATTGGCTTAGAATAAAATTGAGATAATCAAAAAAGTTCTTTAGAACATTGAGGATTAGTCTGTGATAAGCGTGTTTATTCAAGGGGTATTGATATCGGGTGGTTTGATAATTGCCATCGGTGCTCAAAATGCATTTATTTTAAGACAAGGTTTGCTGGAGAAGAAAGTCCTATATGCCTGTGCAGTATGTTTTTTGTGTGATGCAGTGTTAATCACGCTTGGCATATTAGGCGTAGGTTCTATTTTACAAAATTCTCCATTTTTCCTGAATTCGCTAGCGATACTCGGAGCGATATTCTTGTACTGGTATGGGGGCAACTCCTTTTTCAGAGCCTACAAAGGAAATAGTCATTTACATGTGGAGCAGGGGGGAAGTAACCAGCAATCAGTCGCAAAATTAATGTTAATCACACTGGCGATAACCTTACTTAATCCTCACGTATATTTGGACACCTTAGTCATCATAGGAGGGATAGGCGGTACCTTAGATAGCGAGGAAAAATACTGGTTTTTACTGGGCTCAATAATCGCTTCATTTGTATGGTTTTTTGGCTTAGGTTATGCATCGAAGAAACTCATTCCGTTTTTTGAAAGTAGTAAAACTTGGGTAGTGTTGGATATTCTTATTGGTATCGTCATGTGTTGGATTGCCACAGGTTTAGCTATATTTGTTTATCAGAATTTTTTGGTATGATCCTAGTTTGAGCACCATACCCATTGACAATTTTGTAGCGCCTGTTTGTCTCGAAAAAATTGGGATATTGTTTGAAGATGAATTTCTGCTAGCTATCAATAAACCTAGTGGCTTATTAAGTTTATCAGGTAAAAATCCGCTCAATAAAGACTCGGTTCATTATCGTTTAGCTCAGCAATATTCAGACATTCGGTTGACTCATCGTTTAGACCTTGGCACGTCAGGAATTATGTTGCTAGCCAAAAACAAAGAGATTAATGCACATCTGACCAAGCAATTCCAAGCAAGAAGTGTCATAAAACGTTATGTGAGTATTTTAGCTGGGGAGCTGCAGGATAGTGAGGGACTGATTGATTTACCCATAGCTAAAGACAAATTACTGTTCCCTAGGCTTAAAATTTGTCATCAAGATGGCAAGTCAGCCCAGAGTCACTTTCAAGTGAGTGCAAGGCTAAATCAGCCAGTAGCTACAGAAGTGATGTTTACGCCTTTGACCGGCAGAACACATCAGTTGCGTATCCACAGCCAAGCCATCGGGCACCCCATTATAGGCTGTGACCTATATGGCACTGAAGCAACCCAGAAAATGGCCCTTAGGCTTATGTTGCATGCCTTTGATATTACTTTCGATCATCCGAATTCACAACAGCGAATGACCTTAAGCAGTCCTTGTCCTTTTTAGACGTTGAATAAGGCAGCCAGTAGTCCAATTAGCCCACCAAACACTCCGCCCCATACTACTAACCAACCTAAGTGTTCTTTGATCATGTTCTGAATAATGTCTTTAACCATTTTAGGTGTGAGTTCATCTAAACGCTGTTCAACAATGGTATTGATTTTGACATGTAGGTCTTGCTGCACGTCAGGCTGAGTTAACTCTTCTTGAAGAAGCAATGTGAACTTAGGATCTTGCGTAATATCTGCCAAGGCTGCTCCCATTTTATCTACAAAAGGCTGTCGCATGGGCTCTAAAGCTTCAACACCGCCGAACATCCCAAGCATCTGACCAAATGAAGAATCTTTGATAACTTCAACCAATGAATCAAATGTGGGTGCCAAATCCACCTTTTTGATAATGGGGGCAAAGTCCACGTGAATAGGCTGTTTGTTGTCGGTTAGAAAGCGTTGAATGTTGTCTTTACTAAAAAACTGTTCCATCACCAGCGTACGGATCCCGCTTTTAAAATCTTCGAAGCGTTCTGGGATCACGCCAGAACCATAGAAACCAGGTACTTTTTCAAATAACATGTGTACTGCTATCCAATTGGTTAACGCACCTGATATGGCAAACAGCCCGACTGTTTTGATGATGTCGTTGTCTAATGTAAAACCAAGCAGTACTAAGGCGAGGGCTAATCCATTGGTGATAATACTCTTGTTCAAAGAAATGACTCCAAGACTGTAAATTAGAGAGGGTTTATATCAGTAAAATGGATGCTGTCAACACAGAGGGGCTATAATAATGATATTTATGTCGCTTGTTCTTTGAATCAGTTGCGTAAAGTAAGCTGCATATAAAATATTAGTGACCGATAATCCAAATCCACAAAACACTGGGATCGCTTTTATGAACCGATTCAAGCTAGCAAGACAAGCATTTAAGAGCCAAATAAGTGAAAGAATAAATACATATTTATCAGGTTTGTATAGTCCACACTTGTCTTCTTCAATCTTTCTTCTTGAATCCCCGATGCCAATAAGTATAATGCTGCTCCCTCCTTGTTAGTGATTCAGAATTTTTCCCGAAAAATAGATGATTCTACAAGGTTGATGTAACTAAAATTTGCGTTGTTGGATAGTTATTTTGATATCCGATAATAGCTATGAGTTTTAGGGGTGTAGTTCCAATTGGTAGAACAGCGGTCTCCAAAACCGATGGTTGGGGGTTCGAATCCCTCCACCCCTGCCAGCATGTTAAATAGCAGTTTTAGTTCGCTATGGCTGTGGGTTAGAAATAGTAGTTAATAGGTAGAGGGTGAGAACCACCACGGGTTTGGCAAATCGTCTAGAACGATTTGAACCGCTTTAGCGCCGCTTGCGGTCAGTTGCGAGGACGCAACTGAGGTCATCCCTCCACCCCTGCCATTTTATTGGCAATAAATGTCCCATTTTTAGGTGACGATGTAACTAATAAGAGAGTTAGGGTTTAGTATGAGTGAAAATACAGTAAACAATTCCAACCCATTAGATATGTTGAGGTGGTTGGTAATATTTGGGTTGTTAGGTGGTGTAGTTGCTGTTAACCACTTTTTTCCAGAACTCTCCGTTCTGTACATAGCCTTTGTGGTTGTTGCAGCTGTGGGTATTGCCGGATACATAGCTTCGACTACAGTGAAAGGCAGCACCTTTATCACTTTTGCAAAAGAATCACGCATAGAAGTACGCAAGGTTGTATGGCCGACTCGTCAAGAAACAACAACAACTACTATGATCGTGTTAGCAGCAACTGTTGTGATGGCACTTATTTTGTGGGGACTAGACGGGATTATCGTTGAGATTGTTTCATTTATAACTGGATTAGGGATTTAAGCTATGTCTGATAAAAAATGGTATGTGGTTCAAGCTTTCTCTGGTTATGAAGGCCGTGTTCAAAAAACGTTGTTAGAACATATCAGAATGAATGAAATGGAAGACTACTTTGGTGAGATATTAGTGCCTACCGAAGAAGTGGTTGAAATGCGTGCTGGGCAACAAAGAAAAAGTGAACGTAAGTTTTTTCCAGGTTACGTATTAGTTCAAATGGACATGAATGAAGATTCATGGCATTTGGTTAAAAGTGTGCCTCGTGTTTTAGGATTTATTGGTGGTACTTCAGACCGCCCCGCGCCTATTACTAAGAAAGAAGCCGATGCTATTTTAAACCGTCTTCAGGAAGGCGTTGATAAGCCAAAACCAAAAACGTTGTTCGAACCCGGCGAAGTTGTTCGTGTTACCGACGGTCCTTTTGCCGATTTCAACGGCGTTGTCGAAGAAGTCGATTACGAAAAAAGCCGCTTAAAGGTATCAGTTCTAATCTTTGGTCGTTCTACACCAGTAGAGCTAGAGTTTGGTCAGGTAGAAAAAGGCTAATTTTAGCCACAAATTTGATTAAATAAAGGATGCATATAGCATCCTTTTTTATTGCTGATAAAGTCGTGTTTTATAATTAGCCGACGTATCAGTCATCTATTAAATCTGCATTTGTTTTTTCCACGCAGCATAAAGATCTAAATAGATCATACTGGAGTAATTAAAGGCTAAATACGTCAAATTAGAACACTTACCACTTTGGATTTCCGAATCATTAATAGGAATGGATGTGAGAGTGCTGGAATATGTTTGTTCAATAATAGGCACCTTGATACTAATGATTCAATGTATAAAGCACAAAAAAGATTGTCAACAATAAGACTTGTGCTTGGGTGTTGATTCATCTATAATTTGCGACCCATTTTATTAGAACGGGAAGCCAATAGAGTAAGCATGCTCAGTGTTTACAAGGCGTTATACCCAAATTAGAGAGTATTATCATGGCGAAGAAAGTCACAGGCTTAATTAAGCTTCAGGTTGCAGCAGGTGCTGCGAATCCTAGTCCTCCAGTTGGTCCTGCACTAGGTCAACATGGTGTGAATATAATGGAATTCTGTAAAGCGTTTAACGCAAAAACAGAATCTCTAGAAAAAGGCTCTCCGGTACCAGTAGAAATTACTGTATACGAAGACCGTTCCTTTACATTCTTAACTAAAACTCCCCCAGCTTCTTTCTTACTTATGAAAGCCGCTGGCATAAAGAGTGGTTCTGGCCGTCCTAACACTGAAAAAGTGGGTAAAGTGACGCGCGCGCAATTAGAAGAAATTGCTAAAAATAAAGAACCTGATTTGACTGCAGCAAGTCTAGATGCAGCAATAAACACCATCGCTGGCTCTGCACGCAGCATGGGCTTAGTGGTAGAGGGGTAAGACATGGCTAAATTATCAAAACGCGCTCGCTTAGTTCTAGAAAAAGTTGATGCGACGAAAGAATACGAATTTAACGAAGCGGTCGCTTTATTGAAAGAACTAGCAACAGCTAAATTTTCAGAAAGTGTTGATGTCGCTGTCAACCTTGGCATAGATGCACGTAAATCTGATCAAAACGTTCGTGGAGCAACTGTATTGCCAAATGGTACAGGTAAAGATGTGCGTGTTGCAGTGTTTACCCAAGGTGCAAATGTTGAAGCTGCTAAAGCTGCCGGTGCCGACATTGTTGGTATGGAAGACTTGGCCGATCTAGTGAAAAAAGGTGAAATGAACTTTGACGTTGTGGTTGCTTCACCAGATGCAATGCGCGTTGTTGGTCAGTTAGGACAAATATTAGGCCCACGTGGTCTTATGCCCAACCCTAAAACCGGTACGGTTACTCCAGACGTTGCTACAGCAGTTAAAAATGCTAAAGCTGGTCAGGTTCGTTATCGTAACGACAAAAACGGTATTATCCATGCAAGTATTGGTAAAATCGCTTTTGAAGCAAACCATATTCAAGAAAACTTGGCAGCATTGCTAGAAGCGCTTAATAAAGCTAAGCCTTCTTCAGCTAAAGGCACTTTCATTAAGAAAATTAGCCTTAGCACAACAATGGGTGCGGGTGTTTCTTTAGACCAAACTAGCTTAGAAGTTAAGTAATTTTGGTCTTAGCAGGCAGCCAATAGGTTACCTGTTTCTCTATAAAGGTTGTGGGTTGGAGTCTGAGTTAAGCTTTTTTCAACATTAGCTAAACGACAGACTCCCGTCCAAGACCGCAGGCGTAAGTTGGTGAATGAAGTAAGAGAGCATTCACCTAGATAGTGATTTAAACCTCACATGTCGCAAACAACTTACTTAAAAAGCGAGCCTGCGCAGACGGTGGTTTCGACTCAGACTCTCTGGGATTAACGAACACCGTAGAGCGGTGGATTTATTCAGGTTTAAACTTGATTAATGATATCAATCTGTGAATCCTGAAACGTATATTTCAAAAAGAAATGATGTTTCAGACTTTAAGAGGTGAACTCAGTGGCATTAGGCTTAGCAGCAAAAAAAGAGATCGTAGCAGAGATAAACGATGTTGCGTCTCGAGCTCTATCTGTTGCCGTCGCTGAATACCGTGGCATGGAAGTAGCAGAATTAACTGACCTTCGTGTTAAAGCCCGTGAACAAGGTGTTTACTTACGAGTAGTTCGTAACACACTTGCGAAACTCGCTTTAGCTGATAGCAAGTTTTCTGATATGGACAGTGCTTTAACTGGTCCGTTAATCTATGGTTTTTCCATAGATGCCCCTGGCAGTGCTGCACGTCTTTTCAAAGACTATGCAAAAACTAACGGCAAGTTAAACGTAACTGCACTTTCTATTGGTAGTGGTTTGTTGGGTCCAGAAAAACTGGATGCAGTAGCTTCACTTCCTACCCGCGACGAAGCGTTGGCAAGATTACTTGCTACCTTCAAAGCACCTGTCGAGAAATTCGTTCGTACTATCAACGAAGTTCCTGGCAAGTTTGTGCGCGTATTAGCGGCGATCAAAGACGAAAAATAATTTTCGACTTTGGCATTATAAATTTTTAACATTAAACCCAGGAGTTTAGAGAAATGGCTCTAACCAAAGATGATATATTAAACGCTATTGCTGAAATGCCAGTAATGGAACTAGTTGAACTTATTGAAGCGGCTGAAGAAAAATTCAACGTTTCTGCTGCAGCAGCTGTCGCTGTTGCTGGCCCTGCAGCAGCTGCTGAAGTTGTTGAAGAGCAGACTGAATTTGATGTTGTTATGACATCTTTTGGTCCAAATAAAGTTTCAGTAATCAAAGCGGTACGTACTGCTACAGGTCTTGGATTGAAAGAAGCTAAAACATTAGTTGAAGCTGCTCCAACACCTGTAAAGGAAGGCGTTTCTAAAATTGATGCTGATGAACTTAAGAAGACGCTTGAAGAAGCTGGCGCTGAAGTTGAGCTTAAATAATAATCTGCCTAAACACAGATTGTTAGCCTGAAATGGCATAGGCTGGTGACTTTTTAGTCACCAGCCTTTTTGCGCTGTAGGATTTACTATTTTCATCCTTTGATATTAGTCCTAGTAAAGAAGCGCAAATTGTAGGTAAAACTAAATAAAACCAATAAGTTAAGTAAGCCTCTTAATGACTTTGGTAAACGTTTTTCTGCAACCTTAAAGGATAGCGGAAGTTTGTTTAACTTTATGTCCATATAGGCATCTAGATAAGCAGGTTGGGTCAAAAATCGGCAGGCTGAGGAACCCATGGTTTACTCTTATAGCGAAAAGAAACGTATCCGTAAGGATTTTGGCAAACGTCCACAGGTATTGGAAATACCGTATCTACTTTCAATCCAATTAGATTCTTTTAAAAAGTTTATTGATCTAGATGTAGATGGTCAACATGGACTGGAAGCAGCATTTCGATCAGTTTTCCCAATAAAGAGTTACTCCGGTAACGCTGAGTTGCAGTATGTAAGTTACCGTTTAGGTGCCCCAGTATTTGATGTGAAAGAATGTCAAATTCGTGGTGTTACATTTTCTGCACCACTACGTGTGAAATTGCGTTTAGTGTTGTTTGATAGAGAAGCAGCACCGGGCACAGTAAAAGACATTAAAGAACAAGAAGTCTATATGGGTGAAATTCCACTCATGACCGATAACGGTACATTTGTTATCAATGGGACTGAACGTGTCATAGTGTCGCAATTGCACCGTTCACCAGGCGTGTTCTTCGATCACGACAAAGGGAAAACTCACTCATCAGGTAAAGTGTTATATAACGCTCGCGTTATTCCTTACCGTGGTTCGTGGTTAGACTTTGAATTTGACCCTAAAGATAATTTGTTTGTACGTATAGATAGACGCCGTAAGTTACCGGCAACTATTATGTTACGTGCATTAGAAATGCCTACCGAAGAAATTCTTGAGTTGTTTTTTGAAACGAACCAAGTACGCATCGACGGTGAAAAGTACTTGTCAGATATCGTACCAGATCGTCTTCGTGGCGAAACTGCACAATTCGATATTCTAGACAATAAAGGCAAAGTGGTCGTTGAAACGGGTCGTCGTATTTCGGCACGTCATACTCGTGCACTAGAAAAAGCGAAAATAACCGAGCTTGAAGTACCTGCTGAATATTTAGTAGGTCGTGTATTTGCCCGTGACTACATTAATAAAGAAACAGGTGAGGTCATTGTTAGTGCAAATGACCTGTTGACATTAGAAAACATTGTTGCGATGACTGAAGCAGGAATCAAAGCATTTGATACGCTTTACATCAACGAGCTTGACCACGGCGCTTATATTTCAGATACCTTACGTATCGATGGTTCAAGCAATAAGCTTGAAGCGCTAGTTGAAATCTATCGCATGATGCGTCCTGGCGAGCCGCCAACTAAAGACGCGGCTGAAACTTTATTTAATAACTTGTTCTTCTCAGAAGACCGTTATGACTTATCTGCTGTTGGACGTATGAAGTTCAATCGCCGTTTAGGTCGTGATATTTCGACTGGTAAAGGGGTGTTAGATAAAGCTGATATCGTAGCTGTAATGAAACAGCTTATCACTATCCGTGATGGTAAAGACGAAGTTGATGATATCGATCACTTGGGTAACAGACGTATTCGTTCTGTTGGCGAGATGGCTGAAAATCAATTCCGTGTTGGTCTTGTCCGTGTGGAACGTGCTGTTAAAGAACGTTTGAGCTTGGGTGACCTTGATGCAATTATGCCTCAGGACTTAATTAACGCCAAACCTATCTCAGCTGCAGTTAAAGAATTCTTCGGTTCAAGCCAGCTGTCTCAGTTTATGGATCAGAACAATCCATTGTCTGAAGTGACACACAAACGTCGTATTTCTGCGTTAGGTCCGGGTGGTTTAACCCGTGAACGTGCGGGTTTTGAAGTACGTGATGTACATCCGACTCACTATGGTCGTGTTTGTCCAATCGAGACGCCTGAAGGTCCAAACATTGGTTTGATTAACTCGCTTGCAAGTTATGCCAGAACTAACGATTATGGTTTCTTAGAAACCCCATATCGTAAAATAATTGATGGTGTTGTGACTGATGAAATTGACTATTTATCTGCGATTGAAGAAGGTCAATATGCGATTGCACAAGCAAACGTTGTACTTGATACCAAAGGTAAGTTGACCGAAGACTTGATCCCTTGTCGTTTCCGTGGTGAAACCACGCTAATGCCTGTGTCTGATATCACTTATATGGATGTGTCACCACAACAGATCGTTTCTGTTGCTGCGAGCATAATTCCCTTCCTAGAGCACGATGATGCTAACCGAGCACTAATGGGTGCCAACATGCAACGTCAAGCCGTCCCTACTTTAATTGCTGAAAAGCCGTTAGTCGGTACAGGTATGGAAAAAATTGTAGCCGTCGATTCAGGTGTCACTATCATCGCTAAACGTGGTGGTTCAGTTTCTTTCGTTGATGCAAGCCGTATCGTTATTAAGGTTAATGAAGCTGAAATGACTGCTGGTGAAGCAGGAATTGATATCTACAACTTAACTAAATATACCCGTTCTAACCAGAACACGTGTATTAACCAAAGGCCTACTTGTAATGTTGGCGAACCGGTTGTTGCAGGGGATGTATTGGCCGATGGCCCCTCTACCGATATGGGTGAATTGGCGCTAGGTCAAAACATGCGTATCGCATTTATGCCCTGGAACGGTTACAACTTCGAAGATTCAATCTTGATTTCTGAACGTGTAGCGATGGAAGACAGATTTACTTCTATTCACATACAAGAATTAAGCTGTATTGCTCGTGATACTAAGCTTGGTCCAGAAGAAATCAGTGCGGATATCCCTAATGTGGGTGAGTCTGCGCTAGGTAAGCTGGATGAGTCTGGTGTTGTTTATATCGGTGCTGAAGTGAAAGGTGGCGATATTCTGGTAGGTAAAGTAACACCTAAAGGTGAAACTCAGCTGACCCCAGAAGAGAAACTTTTACGCGCTATTTTTGGTGAGAAAGCTTCTGACGTCAAAGATACTTCGTTACGTGTGCCAAACAGCGTACATGGAACCGTTATCGACGTGCAGGTCTTTACTCGTGATGGTGTTGAGAAAGATAAACGCGCTCGTGAAATTGAAGATATGCAATTACGCGAAGTGAAAAAAGACCTATCTGACGAATTCAATATTTTAGCTGACGGCATTTTTGCTCGTGCGGGTAATTTGTTGCTTAAGTTTGGTGTTGATCAAGGTCGACTTGACAGCATGCCACGTGATAAGTGGTTTGACTTAACACTTGATGATGAAGATGCGCAATCTGAGCTTGACCAAATTGCTGATCAGCACGTTGAAATCAAAGCTAATTTTGACACTAAGTTTGAAATTAAACGTCGTAAAATCACCCAAGGTGATGACTTGGCACCAGGTGTGCTTAAAATTGTTAAGGTGTACCTTGCAGTTAAACGTCATATTCAACCTGGTGATAAAATGGCGGGTCGTCATGGTAACAAAGGTGTTATTTCGACTATCAAACCTGTTGAAGATATGCCCTATGATGATTACGGTACGCCGGTTGATATCGTACTGAACCCCTTGGGAGTACCTTCGCGTATGAACATCGGTCAGGTACTTGAAACTCACTTAGGTATGGCTGCTAGCGGTATCGGTGTTAAAATTGACCGTATGCTTAAAGAACATGAAGAGATGGCCAAGTTGCGTAGCTTCTTACAAGAAGTGTACAGCGCGGGTAAATCTCATCAGTCAGTCGATTTGAGTACCTTCAGTGACGATGAAGTGACACGCTTAGCAGGTAATCTTCGTAAAGGTGTACCAATGGGAACCCCTGTTTTCGATGGTGCAACTGAAGCTGAAATCAAGCATATGTTAACGTTGGCAGATATCCCGGAAAGCGGACAAATTACTTTGTTCGACGGTCGAACTGGTCGCGCATTTGAGCGCCCTGTGACTGTGGGTTATATGTACATGTTGAAACTGAACCATTTGGTAGACGATAAAATGCATGCTCGTTCTACTGGTTCATACAGCTTGGTTACGCAGCAACCGCTAGGCGGTAAAGCGCAGTTCGGCGGTCAACGTTTCGGTGAGATGGAAGTGTGGGCACTAGAAGCATATGGTGCTGCCTACACCTTGCAAGAAATGTTAACCGTTAAGTCTGATGACGTGAATGGCCGTACTAAAATGTATAAAAACATTGTAGATGGTGATCATCGTATGGAACCTGGCATGCCGGAATCCTTCAACGTACTGTTGAAAGAAATTCGTTCGCTAGGTATCAACATCGAGCTAGAAGAGCGATAAGCTTCTTTTTGAGCTTTTAGACAGGATGGTGTAGCACTTGTTAGTGCAAGTGCTACACCTTTGCAATTGACTCCGCTGGGAGAGAAATGTGAAAGATTTATTAAAGTTTCTTAAGCAACAACATAAGTCCGAAGAGTTCGATAATATTCGAATCGGTCTTGCATCACCGGATATGATCCGTTCGTGGTCATTTGGTGAAGTTAAGAAGCCAGAAACAATTAACTACCGTACTTTTAAACCAGAACGTGACGGTTTGTTCTGCGCACGTATTTTTGGTCCTGTAAAAGATTACGAATGTTTGTGTGGTAAATATAAGCGCCTGAAGCACCGCGGTGTAATATGTGAAAAATGTGGGGTAGAAGTTACCTTAACTAAGGTACGTCGAGAACGTATGGGTCACATTGATCTGGCAAGTCCAGTTGCACATATTTGGTTCCTAAAATCATTACCGTCCCGTATTGGTTTAATGTTAGATATGACCTTGCGTGATATTGAACGTGTACTTTATTTTGAATCATATGTGGTATCAGAACCAGGTATGACAACCCTCGAGCGTAGCCAACTTCTAACCGAAGAAGAATATTTGGATGCACTTGAAGAGCACGGTGACGAGTTTGAAGCAAAAATGGGTGCTGAAGCGGTTTATGAATTGCTTAAAGCACTAGATGTTGATGCTGATGTCGTTTCAATGCGTGAAGAGTTGCCCTCAATTAACTCTGAAACTAAGCGCAAGAAAATCACTAAGCGATTGAAATTACTTGAATCTTTTCAGTTGTCAGGTAACAAACCTGAGTGGATGATTTTAACTATTCTACCTGTGTTACCACCTGACTTACGTCCTTTGGTTCCACTCGACGGTGGTCGTTTTGCGACGTCTGATTTGAATGATTTATATCGTCGGGTTATTAACCGTAACAACCGTTTGAAGCGCCTTCTCGATCTTGCTGCACCAGACATTATTGTACGTAACGAAAAGCGTATGTTGCAAGAAGCGGTCGATGCCTTGCTAGATAATGGACGTCGTGGTCGTGCTATAACAGGTTCTAACAAACGTCCTCTTAAATCTTTGGCAGATATGATCAAAGGTAAGCAAGGTCGTTTCCGTCAGAACTTACTAGGTAAACGAGTCGATTATTCAGGTCGTTCGGTTATCGTTGTTGGACCTACTTTACGTTTGCATCAATGTGGTTTACCTAAAAAAATGGCACTTGAATTATTTAAGCCATTTATTTACGGAAAATTAGAAGCCCGTGGGTTAGCCACTACCATTAAGGCGGCCAAAAAATTAGTAGAACGTGAAGATCCTGAAGTTTGGGATGTGTTAGATGAAGTGATCCGCGAACATCCTGTATTACTTAACCGTGCACCTACACTTCACAGATTGGGTATTCAAGCATTTGAACCTATCCTAATCGAAGGTAAAGCTATTCAATTGCATCCATTGGTTTGTGCAGCGTATAACGCTGATTTCGATGGTGACCAAATGGCGGTTCACATTCCGTTGACGATTGAAGCACAGCTTGAATCTCGCGCATTAATGATGTCTACCAACAACATCCTTTCACCAGCTAATGGTGAGCCAATTATTGTTCCTTCACAGGATGTGGTGATGGGCTTGTACTATATGACGCGTGACTGCGTTAATGGTAAAGGGGAAGGCATGGTATTTACTAGCCCCTACGAAGCTGAAAAAGCTTACCGTACCGAGGCTGCAGAATTACATGCTCGCGTTAAAGTACGTATGACAGAATACGATACGGATGCCAAAGGCAACAAAGTTGAAAAAATCACACTTACAGATACTACTGTTGGACGTGCGATTTTCTCACTGGCTTTGCCAAAAGGGATCCCTTTCGAAATCATCAACAAAGCTATGGGCAAGAAGCAAATTTCCAAGTTATTGAATGCTTGTTACCGTACCCTAGGTTTGAAAGATACAGTTATTGCTGCTGACCAAATCATGTACACAGGTTTTCACTACGCGATGATCGCCGGTGCATCTGTAGGTATAGATGATATGGTTATTCCTGATGCTAAGAAAGATATCATCGAAGATGCAGAAGCTGAAGTACGTGAGATCCAAGAGCAATTCCAATCCGGTCTTGTCACCGCGGGTGAGCGTTACAATAAAGTTATCGATATCTGGTCGAACGCAAACGAAAAAGTTGCCAAAGCCATGATGGATAACTTGTCGGTTGAGACAGTTAAAAATCGTGATGGTGAAATGGAAGAACAAATATCTTTCAACTCAGTGTTTATGATGGCCGATTCCGGCGCTCGTGGTAGCCCCGCGCAAATCCGTCAATTAGCTGGTATGCGTGGTCTGATGGCAAAACCTGATGGTTCAATCATCGAAACACCTATTACCGCTAACTTCCGTGAAGGTTTGAACGTACTTCAGTACTTCATATCAACTCACGGAGCACGAAAAGGTTTGGCCGATACGGCACTGAAAACAGCTAACTCGGGTTACTTAACGCGCCGCTTGGTTGATGTTGCACAAGATTTGGTCATAAATAACGATGACTGTGGCACTTTCGAAGGTGTTAAAATGACGCCTCTAATCGAAGGTGGCGATGTTGTTGAACCACTTCGCGAACGTGTACTAGGTCGTACTGTTGCTGAAGATGTTATGAAACCAGGTACTAAGGAAGTGTTAGTAGAGCGTAACGTTCTGCTAGACGAAGCCTTGGTGGACTTACTTGAAGTCAACTCGATTGACCAAATTCAAGTACGTTCTGTTATTACCTGTGAAAACGACTTTGGTGTTTGTGCTAGATGTTACGGCCGTGATTTGGCTCGTGGACATATGGTTGGTCATGGTGAAGCTGTTGGTGTTATCGCCGCTCAGTCAATCGGTGAGCCAGGTACACAGCTTACTATGCGTACGTTCCACATTGGTGGTGCAGCATCAAGAGCATCTGCTGAAAACAATGTACAAGTGAAAACTACTGGTACCTTGAAATTACATAACGCTAAGTATGTGCGTAACAGTGACGACAAAGTAGTGATTGTTTCTCGTTCAACCGAAATCACCATTATTGATGATCAAGGTCGTGAGAAAGAACGTTATAAAGTGCCATATGGTGCAATTTTAACAGTAGATGATAATACTAAAGTCTCCTCTGGAGAAGTGGTCGCTAACTGGGACCCGCATTCTCACCCCATTGTGACTGAACGTGCTGCGAAGATCAGCTATTCTGATGTTGATGATAGTAACACTGAGATGCAGCAAGATGACTTAACTGGTCTGACTCGTATCGTAGTTAACGATTTATCTAAAGCGAATGCGAAAGAGCCTAAGCTTATCCTTGAAAGTGAAGAATTTGGTTTACAAGAAATTCGTTTACCAAGCTTTACATCCATCGAAGCAACGGATGGAATGGAGGCTAAGCCAGGTGATGTACTAGCGCGTATTCCACAAGAAAGCTCGAAGACTCGTGATATTACCGGTGGTCTTCCACGGGTAGCTGACTTGTTCGAAGCCCGTAAGCCTAAAGAGCCTGCTATCCTAGCTGAAGTATCAGGTATGATTGGTTTTGGTAAAGAGACTAAAGGTAAGAAACGTTTAACTATTACGCCTAAAGGCGGCGATCATTACGAAGAGATGATCCCTAAATGGCGTAACCTCAACGTGTTCGAAGGTGAAAACGTTGAGAAAGGTGAAGTCATCGCAGATGGTGCTGAGTCTCCCCATGACATTCTTAGGTTGCGTGGTATCAGTGCAGTTTCAAACTATATCGTTAATGAAGTGCAAGAAGTTTACCGCCTGCAAGGGGTAAAAATTAATGATAAGCACATCGAAGTGGTTATTCGTCAGATGTTGCGTAAGTGTTTAATCACTTATTCAGGTGACAGTAAGTTCTTAGAAGGTGAGCAAGTTGAAGTGTCTAACGTGAAAATCGCTAACCGTGAATTGGAAAGACAGGGCAAAATCCCTGCTGAGTACCAAACAGTGTTATTGGGTATCACTAAAGCGTCATTGTCTACTGAGTCATTTATTTCAGCGGCATCTTTCCAAGAAACAACCCGTGTTCTTACTGAAGCAGCAGTGCAAGGTAAAGAAGATGAGTTACGTGGCTTGAAAGAAAACGTTATTGTTGGACGTTTGATTCCAGCTGGAACAGGCTTCACGTATCACCAAAAACGGACTGCTAGAAAACTAGCAGAACAACAGGAACTGGAAGAACCTTCAGTTTCTGCGTCTGAAGCAGAATTAGCACTATCTGAGGCATTGAATGCCGAAGTCAGTGAAACGCCTGCTGACGAGTAAGAAATAAGATCGAAAAGTGATCTGGACTTTAAGGATTGCTGACTAAAGCATTATGCCAAGCCATATTTAATGCAGTTTAGCAGCAGTCTTACTTGACAGTTTATAGATTGATCATTAGACTTTCGCGACCCGAATTTCGATGACTTTATCGTCATTAATTTAGGGCTCGCGGATTTTTCGCGTTTTACGCCCTCAAAAAGGGTAATCAGTCGTAATTTAATCAGGAGCTAGTTAATGGCAACAGTTAACCAGTTAGTGCGCAAGCCACGCAAACAACCTGCGACGAAGAGCAACGTCGCGGCTTTGCAAGCCTGTCCACAACGCCGTGGAGTATGTACCCGTGTATATACCACCACACCAAAAAAGCCGAACTCTGCATTGCGTAAAGTATGTCGTGTTCGTTTGACCAACGGTTTTGAAGTGTCTTCATACATCGGTGGTGAAGGTCACAACCTACAAGAGCACAGTGTTGTTCTTATTCGTGGTGGTCGTGTCAAAGATTTACCAGGTGTTCGTTATCACACTGTTCGCGGAACATTAGATTGTTCTGGCGTGAGTAATCGAAGAGCTGGCCGTTCTAAATACGGTACAAAAAGGCCTAAGTCTTAACGGTTCTCCGTTAGTAAGGCCAAACTAAAGTATTAATTGAGTTTTGGGAATACCCTGAAAATTCTACGGAGAATTTGAAATGCCAAGAAGAAGAGTCGTAGGTCAACGTAAAATCCTACCCGATCCTAAGTTCGGATCAGAGTTACTTGCAAAATTTATGAATGTCGTCATGTTAGACGGCAAAAAATCGACTGCTGAAAAAATCGTTTACGGTGCACTAGATATTGTTGCTACTAAAGCTGACAAAACGCACTTAGAAATATTTGAAAACGCATTGGACAACATTCGCCCTACGGTAGAGGTTAAATCTCGTCGTGTTGGTGGTTCTACTTATCAAGTTCCAGTAGAAGTGCGTCCTGTTCGTCGAAATGCCCTAGGTATGCGTTGGTTAGTGGACGCTGCTCGTAAACGTGGTGAAAAATCAATGGCTCAACGCCTTGCAGCTGAAATGCTCGACGCTGCTGAAAACAAAGGTTCTGCGGTTAAGAAGCGTGAAGACGTTCACCGTATGGCCGAAGCTAACAAAGCCTTCGCTCACTACCGTTGGTAATAAGAGAAAGTTATGGCTCGTAAAACGCCCCTTGAGCGTTATCGGAATATTGGTATTGTCGCCCATGTGGACGCAGGTAAAACCACGACCACTGAGCGTGTTCTTTTCTATACTGGCTTGTCTCACAAGATCGGTGAAGTTCACGATGGCGCAGCCACCATGGACTGGATGGAACAAGAGCAAGAACGCGGCATTACTATTACTTCGGCAGCGACGACCTGCTTTTGGTCGGGCATGGACAAACAATTCGAACAACATCGAATTAATATCATAGACACCCCTGGGCATGTTGACTTCACTATCGAAGTAGAGCGTTCTCTGCGTGTGCTTGATGGTGCAGTTGTTGTATTTTGCGGTTCGTCTGGAGTAGAGCCTCAATCTGAAACAGTTTGGCGCCAAGCTGATAAATATCGTGTTCCACGTATAGTATTTGTCAACAAGATGGACAGAACTGGAGCAGACTTTGAACGTGTTGTTAAACAAATAGAAACTCGTTTAGGTGCCAATTGTGTACCTATTCATTTAAATATCGGTGCTGAAGAAACGTTTAGAGGTGTGGTTGACCTTATCAAGATGAAAGCCATTAATTGGAATGATTCTGATCTAGGCATGACCTTCACTTATGAAGAGGTTCCAGCTGATTTGATGGACAGAGCACAAGAATTGCGCACTGATCTAATTGAAGCCGCAGCAGAAGCTACCGATGAATTGATGAATAAATATTTGGAAGGGATTGACCTTACCGAAGACGAAGTTAAATTTGGGTTACGTAAACGGACACTTGCAAATGAAATAGTACTGGCAACTTGTGGTTCTGCATTCAAAAATAAAGGTGTACAGGTTGTTCTTGATTCAGTTATCGAGTATCTACCGGCACCTATGGATGTACCAGCGATAAAAGGCGTACTAAGCGACAAAGATGGAACAGAAGCAGAGCGTCCGGCAGATGATGCTGCACCTTTTGCTGCTTTGGCATTTAAAATTGCCACTGACCCCTTTGTTGGTACGTTAACGTTCTTCCGTTGTTATTCTGGTGTAGTTAACACAGGCGACGCTTTTTACAACCCAGTGAAAGCTAAGCGTGAGCGATTTGGACGCATTGTTCAAATGCATGCCAAGGATAGAGTAGAACTTAAACAAGTACGTGCTGGTGATATTGCTGCTGCAATAGGTTTAAAAGATGTAACTACAGGTGACACATTGTGTGACCCTAACCACATCATTACCCTAGAGCGCATGGAATTTCCTGAACCAGTTATTTCTATTGCGGTAGAACCACGCTCTCAACCAGACCAAGAAAAAATGGGTGTTGCCTTAGGTAAACTTGCGGCAGAAGACCCTTCTTTTAAGGTACATACTGACGAAGAGTCTGGTCAAACTATTATATCGGGTATGGGTGAATTACATCTTGATATTATTGTTGACCGAATGAAACGTGAGTTCAATGTTGAGTGTAATGTCGGTAAACCTCAGGTTGCCTATCGTGAAACCATCCGCAATAAAGTTAATGTTGAAGGTAAGTTTGTTCGTCAATCAGGTGGCCGAGGCCAGTTTGGTCATGTTTGGTTAACTATCGAACCTAATGAAGAAGGCGCTGGATACGAGTTTGTTAACAAGATTGTAGGGGGGGCAGTTCCAAAAGAATTTATCCCTTCAGTTGATAAAGGTATCGAAGAACAGATGCAAAATGGTGTGGTAGCTGGATACCCGGTGCTTGATGTAAAAGTTACCTTGTTTGATGGTTCATATCACGATGTTGACTCTTCAGAAATGGCGTTTAAAATCGCCGGGTCGATGGGGTTTAGGAAAGGGGCTGCAGAAGCAAATCCTGTTTTACTTGAACCAACAATGAAAGTTGAAGTCACCACTCCAGAAGACTGGATGGGTGACGTAGTTGGCGACCTTAACAGGCGCCGGGGTATGATTGAAGGCATGGATGATGGTGTGGCAGGTATTAAAATAATACATGCTAAAGTACCGTTATCAGAAATGTTTGGCTACGCTACTGACTTGCGCAGTGCAACTCAAGGGCGAGCATCATATTCAATGGAATTTTTTAAATACTCAGAAGCGCCTAGTAATGTCACTAAAGCCATTACCAACGCGCGAACTTAAATTTTAATGAAGGTCTGATCCGGTACTCAACATTGAGGTCGGATTTTTAACTTAGGAAACCAGTAAAATGGCAAAAGCAAAGTTTGAACGTACTAAACCGCATGTAAACGTCGGTACTATCGGTCACGTTGACCATGGTAAAACAACATTAACAGCCGCAATCACTACTGTATTAGCTAAAACCTATGGTGGCGATGCATCGGCATTCGACATGATCGATAACGCCCCTGAAGAGCGTGAGCGTGGCATCACTATTTCAACGTCTC
>Ga0307488_10000575_pt1 | contig 30486 bp, 42 predicted proteins | sample SB02metaG_FD_202248 | JGI IMG/M metagenome (GOLD analysis project Ga0307488, IMG submission 202248) | Sea-ice brine microbial communities from Beaufort Sea near Barrow, Alaska, United States - SB 0.2 | ecosystem: Environmental > Aquatic > Marine > Coastal | place: USA: Alaska | collected...
GAGCCTACGGTCGAGCCTACGGTCGAGCCTAAGGTCGAGCCTTACGACCCACGGACTCGATTTGCTGAGGTTCTCAACGGTCGTGCTGCTATGCAGGGTGTTCTTTGGGGTTCTCTAAACTGGATGATGACGGGTGAAAATGTCATTCAGCAGATTGAGGATCCTGTGTACGCTGTAGCTGCGACTGGTGTTGTTACTACATTGGCACTCGCGTCTCTGTTCACAGCTGAAAACTTCAGTACTGAGAAAATTGGAGCATTCACCCCCGAGGCTGAGATCAAGAATGGGAGGCTCGCGATGCTGGGGTTCACAGCTTTGTTGGGGTTGAGTGCCATGTAACCTAAAAATTCAATCATCTTCACTTTTTCATCCATTGAAAATGTCCCTGCTCTACGCATCACGTAGGCCAAGAACATCATGAGGACGTAGACGTTATAGGCAATGGGCTTCATACCGTCTTAGTCTTAGTCTTTCTCGTCATTAAAAATATGGAAATGAGCAGCACACAAGAGAACGAGGCCACATTGAGACCACTATAGATAAGCTTAGATTCATCATCCTTAGCAGCGTTACATTTTAGAACCCAGTTTAGGGTCGCAGCGCTACCGATGAGACCTATGACGGCATAGATGAATGTAAACACACCAAGCTTCTTGGATCCTGCAACCTTTGTGATAAAGAGAGTGAATGGAATCGCAAGAGCGACCGCGAGTGTGGCGATGAGCCATTTGTTCAGATTCTCTTGAACAATCTTACCCTTTAGCTCATCACATTTTGAGAATATGTCAATGCCTAGAGAGGCGATAACCATATAGAAGAAACCGAGGAAGAGGATAATACCTATGGTACCCCAATTAATATCTAATTCAACCTTTTTAGCTGCCGCTGTAGCAGCACCCTGATAGGTGGCGGTACCTTGGATAGCGGTACCAGCACCTTGGATCGAAGTAGCCGCACGGGATCCAGCACCTTGGATGGAACCACCCATTCTACCAGCCACTGAACGCATTGCTGCTACGCGAGACATTGTATTATTATATTACTTAGAGAAAATATTGACTTCTCCTGTATATGAAAGTACCTAAAGTTCTATTCGTGAAACATTGTCCGAATCTTTCACCCGAACGAAAGGTATTTCTAGTTGAACATCTAAAGGAGCGTGTTCCCATAGAGGATATTCGTTGGTTTGAGGATTATAACCACGACCATCCATTTGTGGAATGGGTGAATGCGAAGTTGAAACTTCCTTATGGGGTGAAGCTCACGAGTAATCTGGTTAAGACCCTCCTCATGTTTAAACAGATGATAGATGAACGTATTGAATCTGCACTTTTCATTGATGACGATGTTGTCTTTCATAAAGATTGGAAAGAGATATTTGAAAGTATCCCAGATGAGGTCGGAGCAAACGGTTTCTTAAACTTGGGAACTTCTCATTTCTTCGATCTCAAACCACAAAAGGGTAATGTATATAGGTTACCTAATAATGGTGGATGTGAAGGTTCTTGGTTTTCATTGGATTGTGTCATTGCCTTTATGAGCAACCTTAATGTTGATCAAGCCATAGATATAATTTGGCATGGTTTCATGATGGCACAAGGTAAACCCATTTTGAATGTTCCTATTTGTCATCAGACATCTCAAATTGAAAAATTCACGACATTAGATCATGATACACGAAAGACTAATAATTGGGTAAATTATATACAGAATTATGCGACTTTACCCAAGATAAACTTCAATAGACTTATGAAAGACTTTGAAACTTTCATTGAGAGAAAGAAGAGGGTTGATGAAAAGTTTTATGAATTGTACGGTAAGAAGGTCGACATCAAGAACATAAATTACATCGTTGATGACGACCAAGAATATCATTTGAATATTTTAGAATTTTAATTGAACACGAAATGAATGTTAGACCTCCCATAAGCACCTGCACTGTACCCAAATGTGGAGAGGTCTGTGAGATCTTGATTCCCTGCCGTAATGTAGAGTTCTTTGCATTTGGATAATAGAAACCAGTCAAGGTATGCACCATATCTCTCTTCTTTGGTTATTCCATCATTTTTCAAAACTTTACAATCGTATGTGAGTGTAAGTGTATTGTCTATCGTGACAATTTTATCTGGGAAGCGTTTCTTAAACATTTCTTTTACATCCTGACTATCACTTGCCAAAAAGAACTTCGCATCAGTGTTTTCAACAACTTCAATAAATTTGTTTAATGCACTATCCTTAGCGAAATAAGCTGGTTTAATTTCATCATTTTCATCTAGACCGTGGCACCCCATATGTTCAGAATCCTTGGAGCAAGCACCACGCCTTATATGTATACCATGCATGAGACCGTGGTCATGGAGTTCTATGAGTTTCCGGAGTTCTGCATTGGGTCGGATTACATCTTTGAGATTTGAATGCACTTGGTGATAATAGGTTGGATTAATAGCGATGCGTGGTTCGAAACGTTTTTCATTTGGGTCATCGGTGATTTCAATATCTGAAAATTCAACACCTCTATCAAAGTCATTTAGGGTTTTATATACACGGGGTCTGATATTTCTGTACACTAGATCAGATAGACATAGAGCGACATTACCCCACCCCATGGATTCGGGGAGGTAGTATGTCATTATATGTATACGATTGATCTTTTCTTTAAACACTCAAAAACTTTTTTAAATCTTCTCTCGTCTTCTTTTGTGTCCACCCTAACGCTTTTAACTTATTGGCGCAAATGTGATATCTCTGATCGTTGAATGGGCGGTCATCAACGTACTTAATCCATTTATCGTAGTCGGTAGTCCCCTTAACTGTCTCAATGATGAGCTTTGTCACTTCCATTACAGTGAGTTCATCATCTGAAGCGATGTTATAGATTTCACCTGGAGTACCTTTCTTCCATACAGTTTCCACTGCATCAACAACATCTTCGACATGCATGAATGCTCGTTTAATTGTTGCACATCTAGATCCATGAATAGTGCATTGTTTATCTTCTTTCAAGAGTCTTTTGAATTTTGGTATAAGTTTTTCTGGATACTGTTTTGGACCGTAAACATTATTACAACGAATAATTTTGATGTTCATACCAAAGGATTCAATATAAGAACGAACAATCATTTCGGCGGCAGCCTTTGATGCTGAATAGGGATTAGTTGGTCTAAGAACACCATCATCTTCTGTGAATGGTACATCCGTTTTAGATTCACCATACACCTCATCTGTACTAAAGTGAATAAACTCTACATCGGGAATAAATTGTCGACACGCTTCTATGAGTACGTGGGTCGCATACGTGTTGTCCATTGTAAAAGAAATTGCATTTTCAAAAGAGTTATCAACATGACTTTGGGCTGCGAAATGAAATATTGCATCAAATTTATATTGATTAACCAACTCTTCAATGAGTTCGGCATCACCCACATTCCCCTTGATAAAGGTGGCTACACCAGGTTCAACATTTTCAACATTTGAACAGTAATCGAGTTTATCGATATTTACAAAATGTGTATCGGGGTATATTTTTTTCATTATATTCAGGAAATTAGATGCGATGAAACCACATCCACCGGTGACCATTACATTAGAGTACATTTCCCGTTTAACTTATGGTCGGCAAATTTTTTAAGTAGATTACACACACGATCAACATCGTCGAGAGTCATACCATGATGTGCTCCGAGAAGGAAACCATCTTTCATGATCGTATCAGCTGTTTCAAACTCACCGAGATACTCTCTAAACGCTGGATGTCTCGTAATATTTCCAGCGAATGTGACTCTTGTCTGTACATCATTTCTTTCGAGATACTTGACAAGATCGAGGCGGTCGGGGCATTGTAGCGGGATCGCGAGCCAGTTGGGTGCCCTAGAATCATCGGGGAGAGTATAATAGGGACAATCCTTGAGATTCTCCAAGTACCTCTCAATATTTTGACGTCTCGTCTTGAGGAATCCGTCCAACTTATCGAGCTGTACGAGACCGAATGCTGCATTCATCTCACAAGCCTTGAGGTGGTATCCTGCGACACCGTACAAGAACTTCCAATCATAAGGGATTCCATCCACTGAGTGATTGAAACGTTCACTGGGTTCCTCGATATTGTCACCGATACGTCCCCAGTCCCTAAACATCAGGGATCTCTTGAGGTGTGCGGGATCATTAAACATTACCATACCACCGAGACCACCAGCGGTGATGACATGACTCGCATAGAAGCTCGTTGTGCTAATATCTGTACAAGGTGTTTTAGTGATGGTGTCAGCAGAATCCTCAAAGAGTGTGAGGTTTGGGAAAGCTTCTCGGATGGCTTCCCAGTCAGGGACATTCCCAATCAGGTTGGGGAGAAGAAGACACTTCGTCTCTGGGGTGACAACTTTCTTAAGCTGTTCAACCGTGGGTACGTATGAATCGAGACCGACATCACAGAACACCGGTTTGAGACCTAATTGCATGAGAGGGGCGACAGTCGTGGCGAATCCACACGCGGGTGTGACAACCTCAGAACCTTTGGGTAGGTCAAGGGCACAGAGACCGAGGAGAATCGCACTACTCCCAGAGTTTACAAAGAGGCCATGCTTCTTTCCGAAGAGTTCGGACACCCTCTCCTCAAACTTGACGGTACGAGCACCAAAGCCAGCGAGCCAGCCGTCACGGAGACAGGTTTCGACAGCTTTGATTTCATCCTCCCCGTATGATTCGAAACGGTTTGGGGCATACCAAACTTTCTTTGTCATTATGATAATAATTATACTATTTTCTTTAAGGTTATAACACTCTCAATATCTGTAAACTTTTTGAGTTTGGTTGTGTCGAGACAACACATACCCCGATTTGACTTTTCAGAGCTTACTGTGTGTTCGATATTTTCTTTTTGTAAAAGTTCTGAGAGAGAGATGACATCATCATTGACAAAGTTCAATATACCTGTCACCTTTTGATCTAATAGTATGGGTAGTTTAGGAAGAAGAGATGGTAATACACTGACCGTGACTTTTGTATCATGAATATTAGATCTCCGAATTTTAAGTTTCTCCATAAAACATCTTTGGTCTCCGTCACCTGTGATAGGGTACAGAACTCTCAGATACAAAACATCTTGGATGTATGTGCTTCGAATGACATCTTCTAGAACGACACGAGCTCTTGAATAAAATGTACCCTTAAATGTTGGTTCATCTTCTTCTGTGAATAATTTGTTGCCATTATACACCGCCCCGGAACCTATGATTGTGAGGTGTACACCCAACTCTTTGCAGAGGTGTATGAGTTGTAACTGACACGTCACATTCGTAAAAATAGTTTCATCTTTATGAGTTTCACACCAATCGATAGTGGGTTTTCCTGAAATACCTGCAGCTGATATAACATTGTTCGGTTTCAGTATTTTGAGATACTTTTTCAACTCCTCTATATTTTCCAGTCGTGTATCAAGTCCCATACTATTCGGAATATGTTTTAGAAGATGCTTTCCGATGTACCCACTAGGTCCGAGAATGACTGTGTCAATTTTCTTAAATGTCTGGTTCGAGAGATCCTTTTTCGAAACGATGGCGTGTTCAGTTTCTTTGGGCCACTCAATGTTTAGTATGGGGTCATTCCATATGTAATTTCTTTCGAGTGGTGGATCATATGTGTTCCCCAAGAAGTATAATACTTCACTCTCTTCATAGCAAAAGTATCCATGTGCACAATTAGCTTCTACGAGAAGTGAATCTCCAGCTTTTAGAATATACGCATCATAGGAACCATCGGGTTGTACCACGGCATCAAAGATTTTACCACGATTCACTGTTATCAATTTTGGATACGGACTACAATGTAATCCACGAAGAACATTCTTCTTGTTGATACTCGAAAAGCATTGTTTTATTTCAAACGGGGGTTTATCCACATTAAATATGATCTCACCTCTTTCATCTGTGAACGTTCTCATTAACTTAAAGTTTTTTGTATTCTTTAACTTAGATGGAAGTTCTCCAAACAAATCAATTGGAAGAGTTTGACAGATCTGACAATCTGAAGTATTTTGGAAATTGGGTAAATGACATAGAAGTATACAAACGGAATTTCTCTGATGGTAAGCCTTTCAAGAATGTAATCATACCAAATTTTTTGAATGAGAATATTATAAATCGAATATCAAAAGAGTTTCCTAGTGATTTTGGGAGTAACGAAAACTGGTTTCATTATAACAATCCTTTAGAAGTCAAATACTTGAATTCGAATGTAGAAAAGTATCCTACAACGATCAAAGATCTGTACTATACACTCTCTACTAAACAGATTGTGAAACTGTTCTCAGAGATTGCATCGATAAACGAATTAGAACGAGATCCAACTCTTTATGGAAGTTCTTTACATGCACATGGTAAAAATGGGAGATTGAATTTACATCTGGATTATGAAAAACATCCCTTACTCGAAAATAAGGAGAGGCGATTAAACCTGATCTTATATTTAAACAAAGATTGGAAAACGGAGTGGAATGGTGAGACGGAGCTTTGGAATGATGATGTCAGTGAATGTATCACCAAGCATCACGTAACGTACAATTCAGCGTTATTGTTCCAAACAAACGATATTTCGTGGCATGGTGTACCAGAAAAGATTAAATGTCCTCAAAATGAATACAGAAAAACGTTGGCCTACTATTATATTTCACCTTTAGTGTCTCAAGCAAACCCGGACAAATATGGGGTTGATTCAGATGGGTATAGAACAAAGGCGTCATTTATTAAAAGGCCACAAGATATCTATTGTCCACAAATGGAAAAATTATACGATATTAGACCACAAAGGCGAATTACTCAAAAGGATATTGATGACATATGGCCAGAATGGACAAGTGAGAAGTATTAACTACGTTTCCATTCACCTTTGAAATACTGAATTAGATTATTACTGTGACCTCTGAACAAGTTTGTCCAAATGTCACAGTTTGCCGCACTTGTAATAAGAAACTTACATTTAGACAAGAGTAACAACACGGCTAAGAAATTCTGGGCTCTATCTTCCGGATTTTCTTTGAATGTAAAATCTACGAGACCATTTGGATCGTAAGGTATATGGAAGATTTCATCTTTACAATAAAATGAATTATCGGGGAAAGTCGCGAGTGCTTTGTCGATGAAATCTGTTTCATCACTTTGAATCAAAAATCTAATATTCGGATTCTCTTCTAATATAAGTTTAGCCTGTTCGAGTTTTTCCTCGTGGGTACAAACTACCTGCTCTGTATGCTTATCAAGACCTCGATGAAAGAGTGCACATGTGTTATCAAAATCTATTTCATACTTTTGGATCATAGCATCAAACTTACGTTGAACCATTTTAGAAGGTGTAAAATACTTCTCAATAAATGGATTAATTTTCTCGAAGTCGAGATCTTTGTAAAATCCGTACTGTTTGGTGTCATGGTAATCGACATCACTTGTATATGTAATGTCATTCTCCATTTCATTGTAGTGTTTGAAATATTGAAATGTCACATCCGTGTTTAGTTCTTTGTACCACTTAAACTGTGTGGAACTATCTACGTATTTTGGGAGTTGTTTTTCCTCATTGAAATATTTGATAATCGAACCGAGACGAACACTACAACATGAGAAAAAACCTGCATTATGATTTATCTTAGCAATACCTGGAGCAAATTGTGTATGTTCCATATGATTTAAAGAATACCCAATTCTTTAAATCAGATGAAGCATGTATTAATTACAGGTGCGAGGGGTTTTGTTGGTGCTTCTATGATTGAACATTTTCTAGAGCATACAGATTATTTTGTATATTACACTAAAAGACCACCAAAGGGTGATGATAGACTGAATACTATAAATAAAATGAATCGAGTGTTTGAATGGAATGGTGAAGATATAGATATTATACTACACGCCGCTGGTAATCCAAGTTCTTTGGCATGTATAGAAAATCCAATAGGTGCAATAGAAGATAACATTTCTGAAACTGTGCGGACTTTAGAAATTGCGAGAAAGTATAAGGTTGAACATTTCATATACTTCAGTTCTGTGGAAGTTTATGGAAAGTCTGGTAAATGTTTTGAAGATGATATATGCAATGCACAAAACATGTATGCAGCCACAAAACATAGTGGAGAACAGATATGTAAGGCATATCAATCAAGCTATGGTGTTCCATGTTCGATAGTCAGATTAAACAATACATTCGGTCATTTCTGTCAAAATGAGAGATTTCCGATGATTGCTATTAGAAAACTATTGAACGGGGAAAAGTTTACAATTTATACACACGACGATGAAGTAGTTGGTCGAAGATGGACCTCTATATACGATGTAGCTGAGATGGTGTGTTTTATACTCGAACAAGAACCAGGTAAAATATACAACACCACTGGTGATTTTATGTCAAACCTGCAATTTTTAGAGTGTATAGCTAATGCTATGAACATAGATGGTTTCGATTATGAACTCGTTGAAGAAAATGTAAGAGGTAGAATAGGTAATCAAGATGCACCACCCGACTTCATTCGTTCTTTGGGATGGAAATCATCTAAAACCTTTGAAGAAAGGATTAGAGAGTTTGTATGTTCTATTTAAAGATATATTTAGTTTAATATGTATGGAGTCTGCTTATCGTGCATACTTAAAGGGTCAAGAAGGCATGGAGAAGAAAGCCAAACTCATTTTAAAATATAATGACGGTAAAAAATGGCTGAATACTACATCAACTAGACAATATTCAATTCGAAAAGATGATGTTAACGGTGCTGAGTATTATTGGCCTAATATAGATGTATTCTCTTTTAATCACCAAATGAAGACTGTTAAACCGGTAATAGATGAAGTGAATAGGTTTGTAAAAAATAAAGGAACAGTTTTACAAGCGGGTGGTAACTGTGGTGTGTATACATTGGCATATTCGAAAATTTATAAGAATGTATACACATTTGAACCAGACATGACAAACATGACATGTTTAACATTAAACACTGACTGTCGTAATAATATTATAAAGTTTCAAGCGTGTCTAGGTGAAACTCATGGAATGACAGCTATTCAAAACCCATTAGAAATCAAGGATATAGGAAGTATTCATGTGAAAACCCCAAATGAAATTGACGATGACATGTTAGTAGTAGAATCAAGACCAAATATCCCCATACTCAAAATTGATGATATTAAGTTTACCGAATTAGATTTGATTCATCTTGACATTGAGGGATATGAATTTTATGCACTCAAGGGTGGTATAGAAACTATTAAAAAATTTAAACCAGTTATAGTACTGGAAGTATGTGAAGATGGTCACAGTGAAAAATATGGGTATACTAGAGCTGACATGGAAACATTTTTAGACATGATTGAATATAAATTTGTAAAACAATTAGATGCAAACAATGATAATGTATACATACATAGGAATTTGTTAGTTCCACCCTAGCTTCTTCTTAGGAGGGACTGGTACAACCATATCTTTTTCAAAGTCGATGTATGGTGTCATATTTTCGAGGGAGTTTCCAAACTCCAATTTAGGATAAATCTTTTGCGTCTCTGGTATGGTAATATCTTGTAGAGTTTTCACACCATAGGCTTCCGCAATTTTCACAAAATCAACATCACCCCCAAATACCTCACTTTTAGATGTTGCTACATACTTTGAGTTGAAGTAGCTATCTTGGAACTGTTTGATGATACCATAGCCATCATTGTTTAGGATGATAATTTCAATGGGAAGGTCATACTTCTTAACAGTTAGGAGTTCTTGAATATTCATCTGAAATCCACCATCTCCATCGATACAGTATACCTTCTTACCCGAGCCAATCGCTGCACCTATAGCAGCTGGGAGTGCGTACCCCATTGAAGAGTTTCCAAAGTTTGTGAAAAGCTTTTGCCCCTCCTTGAGTATAGCAGATTGCATTGTCCATACCAGGTTCCCACCTTGGTCAGGAATGATGATACAGTCATCTGGGAGACTTTTGAACAAACCGTCTAGGTAATCATATACAGCTGAGTCACCTTCACGAGATTTTTCTTCACTATACTTTTGCTTCCATTCATTTATTTTTTGTACCCAAAGGTAAATTCTCGCAAATGCGGCGTTGCCATCATGTGTATTATATTCAGGGTGTAGGGGTTCGTCACGACTATGCATAATAACATTGTTGAAGAAGTTCTTGGCATCGCTCACTATACCGAGGTCAATTTCAACACCTTTTTCCGGCATTTTGTTAATTTCTTCGGTGTCAATGTCTACCATAATCTTTTTTGAATGTACAGAGAACATTGGTCCACTTCCACCGATTTGACGACTGTCGAGACGACTTCCAATAGATATAACGAGGTCCGCATTTTGAATAGCATAATTCGCAACTCGGTCACCGTAAACACCCGGAGAACCTATACGAAGTGGGTGGTCGGTTGCACATATATCAAATGCACCCCATGAAACAAGGAATGGTAATTGTGTCTTTTCGATAAATTCCATAGCCTCTTTCTCTGCCCCTGCGAGTTTTACACCATGTCCAAATATGACAACTGGTCGTTTACTCTTGTAGATGTGTTCCGATAAGTCATATTTTGGTGTGACTCGACGATTATGTGTCACGAGATTAATATCCACGTCTTCAATTGTAGTCATTTGAAGGTTCACAGGTAAGTCCATGAGAACTGGACCATACCTAGGAGTTTTGATTTCGGTTAATAATTCTTTCAGAATACCCTCAAGCTGAGACAGCTCTGGTACATGTAACGACTTCTTTGTAACATCCCCAAACATCTTAGCTACAGGCATTTCCTGAAACCCTGTTTGTCTAGGTTTAGACTTGAAATTTGAAAGATCTTCCAATGTATTTACCTGACCACTAATAATAAATGCGGGAATCGAATCATACCAGCACCCACATACACCGTTAAGAAGGTTTTGGACACCTGGCCCACTCGTGACAACAACACCCGCTGTCTTTCCTGAAGCTCTATAATATCCTTCTGCAGCCATCGCAGCTGACTGCTCATGCTGAAAACAATAGTACTTAACCTTTGGGTTTCTAGCAATTGCATTTATGAATGGGACAATAGCTCCACCGGTTATTACAAAATATGTGTCTATACCATTCAGGTATAGTGTATCTATGATGTAATCACAGGTGTTCATATGTACATACTATTTACAAATCTTTAATCATATTTCCACGAACTGCCTGACATTCCCAACAATTTTTCGAGCTCTTCTTCTTTCATCTTATAACTGTGTTCATCATCTGGAAACTTTTTCAAATGAACTTCATTCGCGTATTCATTAATAGCATTGTGAAACATTTGTTCACCATTAATGTATTGCTTAATAAACTTTGGTTTAAAATCCCAAAACAATCCAAGAATGTCATGAACGATCACTAATTGACCGTCTACACACGACCCTGCACCAATACCATAAACAGGTATTTTGAGTTCATTTCCAACAATCTTAGAAACTTCTTTTGGGACAGCTTCGAGAAGTAAAAGGGAAGCGCCATTACTTTCAATATCTCTCGCTTGTGTGACAAGTTTTTCAACCTCTTCCTCTGTTTTAGCTTGAATCCTATACCCCCCCAATTTCGCTTGTGTTTGTGGGGTAAGTCCGAGATGTGACATAACTATGGTACCAGAGTCTACGATTGATTTGATTCTATCTGGAAAATATCCTTCAAGTTTAATTGCATCCATACCAGCTTGTATAAATTTACCAGCATTTTCTATAGCCAATTCATTTGATGGCTGGTAAGACATATAAGGCATATCACCAACTAAAAATTGATTTTGAGACCCTTTTTTTACAGCTCTACAATGCGTAAGCATCATATCCATAGAAACTTCATTAAGATTCTTGATACCATGGACAGTTGAACCAACTGTGTCTCCAACAATAATGAAATCAATGTTACAATTATTGATTATTCTAGACGTTGGGTAGTCATAAGAAGTTATACCAACACTGCGAACGTTATTTATTTTGTTTTTGAATAGGTTTAGAATAGTTCGTTTCATTACAATATTAAAGAGGCTGTTCTTTAATTTAGTAAATGGATGTCCTCGTATTAGGGTCTGAGGGTTTAGTGGGTACATCTTTATGTAATGCATTGAAGAAGGATGGATATACCGTTATTCACTGGGATCTATCTTTATCGATTGATCACGATCTAAGCAATATCGTGAATATTCAAAAACTGAAACATGTGATTGATAAGGTTGATTTCATCTTTTTCCTCGCCTATGATGTTGGTGGAGCCAAATATATATCAGACGTAAACTTCAACTTTATAAATCGAAATATCATGCTAATGTTCAATACATTCAACTTGTTAGAAAACAAAAAGTTTATCTTTACTTCGAGTACAATGTATAATATGGAAAGTATATACGGTACACTTAAGCATGTTGGTGAACAGTATACATCCAAACTAGGTGGTCTTTCTGTTCGTTTTTGGAATGTATACGGACCAGAACCATTTTCTGAACGGTCCCACGTTATTACAGATATGATACATAAATGGAAAAAAAATGGTTACATCGATTTGATGACAACTGGTGAAGAAGAAAGACAATTTTTACATACGGATGATTGTGCTAAATGTCTAATTACTGTAATGGAAAACTACAATGAAATTCTTAAGGACAATAGACATGTAGATGTTACGAGTTTTGAATGGACAAAAATAAAAGATGTTGCTAAATTTATATGTGACGATATTCGTGTCACAGATATAAAAGTAACTACACATGACCGAAAAAATCAACCAAGTTCGTTTATTCTTAACTACTGGAAACCTACTATTTCTCTATCGGATGGGATAGCATCTCTTCTATGATACCATTAAGATCATATTTCCTAGACCACCCAATTCCTTCTAATTTTGAAGGATCCCCTACGAGAATAGTATCAGCATCCGGTCGATAAAATTGTTTTGATATCCGTATACCAATTTTATCATCTATGATACCAACCTCCTCGACACCCGTTCCCTCCCAACCGACCGTTTTACCGAGAACTTTTAGAGTCATTTCCACAAATTCTCTTATAGAATGTGTTTTACCTGTCGAGATAATATAATCCCCAGGTTCATCTTGTTGTAACATGAGCCACATCGCTTCCACGTAATCTTTCGCGTGTCCCCAGTCTCGGACGGAATCAAGGTTTCCTAGATGTAAACATGCATCAGATTGGAGACCTTTTATAATCTTTTGGGTTACGTAAATGTCAGCTCTTCGGGGTGATTCATGATTATACAGTATACCTGAACATATGTACATGTTATGTGATTCCCTATACTGTCGAACCAGCCAATGACCTGCCACCTTAGATACACCGTATGTAGTTCTAGGGTGAAACACGGTTTGTTCATTTTGTGGATATTCTTGGATTTTCCCGAACATCTCCGAACTTGATGCCTGGAATATTCTACACTTGTGAGATAAATTAAGCTGTTTTACACTTTCTAAAATATTTAAAATACCCATAGAGTTCACTTCAAATGTACGTGTTGAACCACCTTCGTGAATTTTGGCTGCAAGATTATATATTTCTATTTGTTCGTAAGGAATACATTCAATAATTAAGTTGTGAACGTTGGGAAAATTGACAATATCACCAACCAGGTGTTTAATATCATACCCTTTTTCAGTTAATAGTTCGCGTAAATAACTCCCATCTTGTCCAGATGCACCAGTTATTAGAGCGACTTTCATTTACATAACACACACTTGTATCCTTTAAATGTTTGTGTGTAGAAAGGGGGGGTTTACATCTCTCTTCTGTGATAGATAAGATACACACATATTTATATGGTTATGTACGATGTGTTTAGTGATAGGGTTTATATGACCTAAATCTGGTTCCATTATATCAGATTGTTCAAACTGAGACACGAGAGTAGTTGGATTGAGGAACATTATGTTATGCTTTTTACATATTTCACCTAAAAGTGTAATGAGGTAATCTCTTGAATGTAATTTGTAATTTTCAACCGTAACATTGTAATGAGATACAATCAGTATTGGGCGTGGATAAACAAGTTTTTGTATTTCCAAAATATCACTTTCTATTTCATCACTTGTTTGTAAACTAATTTTTGTTTTCTCCATAATATCTTGTGGTGTTTTCAAGTAATCTCTATTTCTCATCCTTTTATCAACTGCTAAATGAGAAAGATATTTACCATTGTATTCGTATTTTTTCATCGAACTAATCTCTATGACAAAGACGTTGGTTTTATCGAAAGTAGACTTGAATACCGGATCCATTTCCATAGGTTTATTATTTTCAATAGCTCTACTCAGACAAAACTTATTGAATGGATACTCTAATTTTTCTTTACCGATCATATATTTTATTAATTGAATAACCTCCTTTGTGCAGTGTGTATAAGAAAGTGTGCGGTTTAGAAGTGACGAATGTTCAATTTCGTCAATTCTACACGAACCAAGTGGTGTAACTATCATTACTCTAAGTAGTAAGTATCTTTTTAATATGTTTAAACGTCTCATCAATCATCTCTTCGGTAATAAATTGGTTATTACCTATGTATACACCATTATTGTTTAAAATTTCTGCATTTGGAACCTTCACTGTATCTTTCCATTTTTTCAGGAATGGGTGTAACAGCAGATTTCCTGCGACGATTGGTCGATACTCTATACCAAGTTCGTTAAAAATAGACTTGAGTTTAATCATGTCTCCGGGTTGTTTACATACAAAAGGGAATACAAAACTACTATTCCCTGGGTCGTTGTACGGAATGTAAAAGTGTTCGGGATCTAGACGTTTCATGAAATGGTCAAAGTTTTTACGACGAATGTTGATATGACTATCTAGTCTCTTCAATTGCTCGATACCAAGAACAGCATTCAGTTCGGTGTTTCTGAAGTTATACCCATCCGTAAGGAAAAGAAAGCTTGGATCGATATCAGGATTCTTTTGAATAGCTTCGTCATAAAACTTCGGTGATAGAAGACGAGCCATTCCATGACTTCTTTTAATTTTCATAAGCTCGTACAATAGTTCATTATCGGTAGAAATCATTCCACCTTCAATAGTAGTCATATGATGTCCATAATAGAAACTGAATGTACTACCTAAACCCGTGCTACCACGCTTCATACCGTTGGGTCCTTTGACTCCATGGGATTCACAAATATCCTCTATAAAAATTGCATTGGGGTATTTTCTCTTAAGTGCTTCTACCGGTGAATTTATACCAAGTAGATGTGTAATGAATACAATTCTTATATCTTCTTCTGGTAAAGTATCTAAATTAAAACTATACCGTTCTAAGTCGATATCACAAAATACGGGTTCGAGACCAACCTGAAACACCGGTGAAACATTCGTGACCCAAGTACACGCCGGTACAAGAACTTTGGAACCATCAGGAATTTCATATAATTCTTTGATAGACGCCAATAGTAAAAGATTTGCAGTACTACCAGAGGTCACGTAAAGGGAGAATTTGGATCCCAACCATTCACTCCAGTTATCTTCAAATTCTTTTACCTTGTTACCACACGTATACTTATCAGTTGAATATATGAAATCGACGAGTTTTTTCTTATCTGTATCAGTGATTGTTGGTTGCATCAAAGGCCACCACATCGTATGTAAATCAGTTAATTTTCTTTTAAGTTCTTATAGAATGTGTCTTGTTTATCCTGTTTTTCAACTGTTTTGATATGCCAAATTGCGAGCTGTGGATTGGCTTGAAGTTGAGCGACTTTGTCTGAACCCACGAGTCGTTCATGAAGACCTAGACTCCACTCAATTTTACCATTATTTTTGAAATACCGACCCTGATAATCTGGCCAATTGATAAAACCCATTTCATTTACAGAAAATTTCATACGCTTGCACCACTCTTCGGTATAACCTGGAATGATATTTATGCGTGGTAAATACAAGATGTCCGAATCAAAGCTCTTTATATTTTTGATAAGCGCCTCTTGTGGTATCTCATCAGCATCCAACACAAAGATGTAATCACCCGTACATTTGGTAATATGATAGTTCCGATGTTTCGAAAAGTTTCCACAAAAATTTCGTTCGTTGACGACGATTCGCTTCTCGAACTTTTTCAATACTGTACGAACCTCGTTAGTAACTTTACCAGAATCTATGAGGATGTTAATCTCATCTTCATCGTCAGTAACCTTGTGTAGAAAGGATAATAAAGAGTTGAGTTCATTGTGCTCATTGCAAACACATATGGCGTATGAAATTTTCATATAACTATATTAAGGACATAACTTTAAATACAAACATATGAAGACTATTATAAGTCTCACCAGTATTCCTTCTCGTTTCAAAACACTTCCCGCTATTGTCTATGATCTCGAGAAACATCAAGATGTGGATGAGATTTGGGTGAACATCCCCCACAAGTACAATAGGTTCCCCGATGTTGAAGTTGTAGTTCCAGACTTTTCGATGTGCTCAAAGGTTATACTGAATAGGTGTATAGACTATGGGCCAGGTACGATGTACATGGGTCCAGCCCACGCTGAAAACTGTGATGCTGACCTCGTCATCGTGGTAAATGACGACACGAAGTACCCAAGTAATTTGAGTAGTAAGCTCGTGGACCTATATAAAAGTGATTCTTCTTGTTGGTGTCTTTCCGGTTTCAGGGTGGATGAGTATATCACTAACAATGGACGTGTTCCAAGATACAATAGAGAGAATGTGGATGTTACCGAAAGTTACGGTGGAGTCATCCTTGACATGAAATGGTTGAGAGATATGAAGGACGTATTTCTAGATTTATACAAACTCACTTACAACGATGATATCATCGTCAGTAATCTACTCGCTAAGATGAACATACCCAAAAAAAGTATCTGTGATCAAACCTTGAATATTAGTATGATTAAACAATATTCATATGGAATGGGTGAGGATGCTTTATTCCAGAACAATGGAGAGGGGAGTCATGTTGGAAATAACAAGAGAGTGTTTAAGATGCTAAAAGAAAAGAATATAAGTTATTTTAAATAAATGGAAGAAATCAAAGACGCTTATCAGGGTATGGAAGTGCAACTTGAAGAGATTGCCATAGATCTTCAAGATCTTCCTACAGATTATAAACTTGCTGAGCGACATAGTAAAATCGATCAAGAAATATATGAGATATCCAGATGGTATGAAAAGATGAAGAAGCAGCGAAAGTGTATAGAAGAACGAATAAGAAATACTAAACACGATCTGAGATCACTCAATCACGAAGTTAAAAATCTCAAATTACAAGAGTTTTCTCGTCACCAATAGGGTGGGTCATTTTGTTAAAATACTGATCACTTCTTTAACGGCTGGGTGTCGAACGATATCATCATCGTCCATTTCAACATGGGTAATATAATCAAGATCTTGACACTGCATTTTGTATACGAGATCTGCGAGACCGTTATTAGGTCCCAAGTCAGATTGTTCCAAGTCTCCCGTCACGACGACTTTTGTACCTTCACCAACCCTCGTAAGAAGCATTTTCATTTGGTTTGGTGTGGCGTTTTGCATCTCATCAGCAATTATAAGGGTATCAATAAATGTTCGACCCCTCATATACCCGAGAGGTTCTATTTTGACAAATCTATCGATTTGACTGTATGAAAAGTACTGCTCAAAAATATCAAACATCGGCTTTGTCCAAGGTTCCATTTTCTGATCCATATCGCCCGGAAGGTATCCCATGTCTTCATCCGCGGCTACGATGGGGCGTGTGAGGACAATCTTGGGACGTTGTTGCTTTTGTACGTGTTCGAGTGCAATCTGACACGCGAGCATCGTTTTACCACAACCCGCTGGTCCAGTTCCAATCACGATGGATTTTGGAGACCTAAGAGCAAGCATATATCTACACTGCCCGGGTGTTTTTGGAAAGTTCATCTATATATATATAGCATTTAAAGTTTTTTTCCTTATATATGTATATGGAATTCCACTTTGTAAAAATGAATGTAAACGGAACCTACTTGAGTTTAGTTGATCCATCGAATAAAACTAGATTTGTATGTTTTGCTGAAAAAGAAAAAGCTCGAGATTGTGTAAATTATGTATCAATATTTAGATCTAAACATGGTGTGTGGCCATCATTTGATATGTCACAAGGACCAAGTAAATTTGAGAATAAACTTATAAAAATGCGCACACCTGAACAAGTTGTTCGATATCTCGATATAGAAACCTATGACTTCACTACCATAGATAGAATTGCGTCTCGGACAAACACATCGTTTTTTTGTGTGTTACGATTTGATACAGAAGAAATGAATGGCTTGGAGTCTATATCGATGGCTGGTCAAGAAATGGATGCAGTGGTTGATGATAAACTCTATAGAGATGTTCTTGAATGTAACTTAAAAATAACATAGTCTGTAACAGTAATGTGTGGTATTTTAACTCTTTTCGGTGAAGAAGTAGATGTCCCTTCCTATCTTCTTTCTCACCGAGGGCCCGATGATTATAGAAGTAAAACCTTGGGTAAATGTCGTATGGACTTTTATCGTCTCGCAATCAATGACTTGACTGATGCAGGTATGCAACCTTTCAGAAAAGATGATGAAATGCTCGTCTGTAACGGTGAAATTTATAATTATCGAGACTTTCTGAGAGGTGATGAAGTAAGTAACAGTGACTGTGAAGTCCTACTTCCCTTGATCAAAAGTTTCGGTATCGAGAAAGCGGTTGAAAACATTAATGGGGATTTTGCACTCGTATGGACGAATGGAAAGCGTATTATCGCCGCTCGTGATCCAGTTGGAGTACGACCACTATTTTATACACGATACGATGAGAATTCAATTGCTTTTGCAAGTGAAGTTAAGGCACTCCTATTTCTTAATTCGGATATTCACATATTCCCACCCGGACATATTTACGATTCTTATGTAAATGATTTCATTTGTTACTACAATGGATATTGGCCCGTGAATAAGTATGTCAAAACTAGGTACCACAAAAAAATCCGAGATGCCCTCGAAAGTTCTGTTTACGAACGTATTGAAAACACTGAGCGTGACATTGGATTTCTCCTCTCTGGTGGCCTTGACAGTAGTCTAATTGCGTCAATCGCTACACGTAAACTTGGAAAGATTAAGACCTTCTCCATTGGTCTCGAGGGAAGTCCAGATCTCAAAGCTGCTCGTAAAGTGGCTGACTATCTGGGAAGTGAACATACGGAAGTGAAGTTCACAACACAAGAAGGTATCGCACACATCAACAATGTGATTCACGCCTTAGAGTCATATGATACTACAACGGTGAGAGCGAGTACACCAATGTGGCTTCTCTGTAAGTACATCAAACAACACACATCATGTCGTTATATCTTCTCTGGTGAAGGAGCCGATGAAATATTAGGTGGATACCTCTATTTCCATAACGCACCAAATGTTGATGAATTTGCTTGTGAAAACATGCGCCGTCTTCGTTTAATTCATCAGTTTGACGGGTTAAGGGCGGATAGGTGTGCAGGGGCCCACGGTCTCGATTTGGTCGTACCATTTCTCGATAAGAACTTTATTGATATATGTATGTCTGTGAATCAGACGATCAAGATTGATAAGGTTGAGAAACGCATACTTCGTGAGGCGTTTGAGGGATACCTTCCCACAGATGTTTTATGGAGACAAAAGGATGGTATGAGTGACGCTGTCGGGACAAATTGGGTTGATGAGATTAAAAAGTATGCCGAGAGTGAAGTCGATGAAAAAATGTTTAGAGAGACGCGAGCAAAAACGCGTGCGTATAATACTCCTTTGACGAAAGAAGAGGCTATGTACAGAAACATCTTCTGGACGATGTACGGAAAAGACAACGATCATTTAATATCTGAGATATGGAGACCAAGATGGACTAACATAACCGATCCAAGTGCGCGTCTACTTATAGAAAAGAATCCTAAGTAATACAAATGGCGCACTTCGTTCGGAGCTTCGACAGTAAAGATGAAAAACATGCAATGTGGTTGAAGAGGGTTGGTAATGTCACTGTAAAGTCGATAAGTGGTGAAAAGGTTGACATCATCGCGGTAGTTAATGACAACCCGCTACCAGGAAAACCATCTGTCGACATGCCTACGGATTGGGCATATATACACTTTCAACTCTGTATGAAATATGCAAACGCGGTATTAAACCGGGAGGCATTTGTGCCTAAGTAAAAATAATTTATATTCTTCTAAAGTAAAATCTTGTGGATCAGAGTTTTCATCCATTCGCACAAGTAAAATTTTTCCATATACATCTTCAACATCAAATGGGATTGGTAAAGTGTTCGCGTTCTTCAGTTTACCATCCTCAGGTTTCATAATAACAACATCGATCTCAGGCCATTGACCTATGAACGTTTGTCTTCCTTCTAGAAGTTTAAAAATTTCATTTTTATGTGGGGTAATGTCCAGGTCTATTTCTCGTATATTATCCATATTTTCATGGATTAGTATTGCCTTTGTCATCATGACTTGTATCCACAAAAAAATATCCGTAACTTATAAATGAAAAATACACCAAGTAATCTGTTATTGATTGCTACTGTATGTGTATTCATCGTGTACGCTATTTATTATGTTCGTGAGGGGTACAACAGTGGACGAGCTGAATATCGGTACGGGTTTATAGATACTAATCCCTCTCGTAGGGTTTCTGATGCATTTGACTCCCCTGAGCGTTCTGATATTTATTATGGACTTCCTCTCCCCTAAGTATTGATAAACATAAAGGTTTCTCACTAAAAATGGATATGGATAACCCAACTCGTAAGTTTGTTATTGATAAACTGGCTGAGATTTTAGATTTGACACCTATAGATGATTTATGTACAGATTTGGAAAAATGTATTGTTCGTCATTCTGAGAAAAGAAGTAGGTTGTGCGGATTTGAACCCGCTTGGGACAATCATAAATTCACGAATATATACAAACATAAGTTCCTATCACTGAAAACGAATTTGATAGACAACTCTGAAATAAAGACTAAACTTATAGACAAACGTATTTCTGTTTTGGATATTATTGATATGCGACCAGAACAATTAGATCCAGATGGGCGATATGCGAAACAGATGGAAGAACGAATCCATAAGGAATTACGAAAAGAATACATTGCGAAAGAAGTGAAGAATCAAGATGGTTTCTTCAAATGTGGTCGTTGTAAATCTGTGAAGACAACGTATTATCAAATGCAAACGAGATCAGCTGATGAACCGATGACAGTGTTCGTCAGTTGTTTCAATTGTGGTCAAAATTGGAAATGTTAAGAAAGTGTGGAGAATCAGTTAGATCGGTTGGTAGATCCCCTACGGATAGTATGAAGTTGTAAGGTAGTTGTTTTTTCATTTTTGTTTTTGTAGATGCACTTGTAAACCCCAAATAGTCAAATCCAATTCCATATTCTCCCAGTTGTTTAATTGTCCACTTAATAACAGGTCCGATACCCGGTCGAGCTGTTATTATGACAATCTTGTAACCCATAGACTTCGCTTCACGTAACAGTTCTATCATAGGTACATTAGCTTTACCATTTGTAAAGATGAGTGTATCATCTATATCGAACATAACTGCATCCATGGGCCCTACATTTCTATAAGATATATAGCGTACTCCCCAAGCTTTAAGGTTATTCATTAATGTTATTAAAGATTAAAAAATCAAAATACATAGTTATGATCGTTGATATCGATTGTGAAGATGGTACAACCCAAATTGCAGAAACCCTTTCTCATCATGGAGATATGTATACTGTCAAATTCCTTGAACGTAATAAGTTCAAATTCTACGAGTTCGTACCTCGAGAAGAAGAAGTGAATAAGAGTTCTATATCAGGATTCTATGATGTAGACTCCCTCGAAGAAACTGGTCTCTTTGTAAAGGTTCCACGTGGGTATGAACTTATCGATGACAGTGAAGATGAGGATTTCGAATGCTCTACGAGTGATGAAGATGAATCAGATGAAGATGTTTCACTTGTCGATGAAGAAGAAGCCTAAGTAAAAAATGTTATTACAAATATATAAAGATGGAGTATAAAGAACCCAAAAAACGTGTGACTAAAAACGATAAGAAAAATAGTAGAGACGTGTATTCCGCAAAACACGTAAGAAACTTACTTAAACAAAAGGAGGCATCTTTAGCAAAGAAAAACAATGGCCCCGTACACCCCCCCGGCAACTCACTACTCTCAAATGGACGTCTCCGAGTATGATGAGGATCAGGTGTTTTCTTTCGTTGGAAAGACAGGTAAGAGATTCTATTGGCTCACTAAAAAGTTGGGACTTGATTACCTCTGGTACGACAAAGAGCGCAAAGTCATTGAGATCTGGGGTCCGTATTACACACATCTCAATCAACAATCTGCACATATCATTCGATGTGAGCTTGATTATTTTATTAAACCTAAGTTAGAAGAGACGATCATCGGAAAACAAGATGAGCTTGTTCAAGAGACCGTCGCAGCGTGTTAGATGTCCTCCACCTATTCGGGGGGATAAACCTAAAGAAGGTGCATTTTTATATGACATTATAATTTCCAAACCAATTGAAGTATTCACGTTTCATAAACGACCTGTATACAAGGAGGGAGATTATCTCAAAGCATTGAAGAAGAATCATCAGAACTTGGGTATACCCTACGAAGAACCTAGACTCCCCAAGGCGCCACCTCCTCGTATTTACGAACCCTTGGATGAACCAGAGATTAAGTATGGTGATACGATTCAAGTACTCCTCCGTGTTCTTAAGAATGGTACCATGCGCGTAAAGGTAAATGGAGCTATTGCAACCATGTATGAAAAATATTATCGTCGCGGTAAAGAGGCTCCTATCAAGACTATACTTCAGGCATACAAGGCTCATGGATTTAGTAAGGATTTCTTGGAAAAAATTAGAAAGTCGCATGAAAAAAAGTTGAAATTCGCTGAAAAAGTTCCTAACATATTGGACAAGATATTCGAGAAGGAACCTACAAAGAAGAGTAAAAAGAAGATTGAAGAAAAGAAGATTGAAGAAAAGAAGATTGAAGAAAAGAAGATTGAAGAAAAGAATATTGAAGAGGAAGTCATCGCTGATGAAATACCCGAAGAAGAGGTGGAGGAAGACCAGGTTCCCGACGAAGAAGGACAGTTGGATGTTGAACCAGATGAAGAAGAAATAGTAGATGATGAAGAGTATGTTTCTGATCCCGAAACCTAAGTATAAAATACATTTGTAATAAAACATCTTGAAATGTTTGTAACCAACGTTGTCCTTGCCAACCAAATACTCGATCGTGGCTTCTTTCACACTCTGAAAGACGCGACATATCACGCCAACGAACAAACAAAAGAGAAAATCTGGAAACTCCCCAACAACTCAGTCTTTTTCGGAGACATTGAAGTGAGAGTATACAATACCAACGACTACAAGAATGAACATTTTCTTTCTTTCATTGATTCCCAGTGAGATTGCTGAAATGTCTTGTGATCAACATGTTGTCAAGATTCAATTGGAAATATGTCAGATGTTGTACACTGCTTGGTACTTTTCCAATGAGGAAGAATATATACAAGAAAATGCACCCTTCACAAAGGATGGAAAACGGCGAGGGTACCGTCCCGCACACCCGAAACACCCCATGACGATGTGGGTTGGTTCGAGTCTTGAAAACTATATGTACGCGTGTAAGATTGGGATGGCTTTGACCCTTGAGTACACACGTAGATTTGGTAAAGTGCACACTTGTGCAGAACATTTGGTATGGTTGATGCATCATCACCCAGTGTACTTTGAAGAGAAGCACAGTGATACAGCGTATTACTCACATGAAGGTATACCTGAGTGTATGCCTGAACAATATAGAGGCTCCAGTATTACGGATGCCTACCAGATGTATTATATGATGGAGAAGATGTCTTTTGCTCGATATAAAATCCCAGTGGATATTAAATGATTGTAGCGACAAGTTTTTTTAATCATCCACACATCAAAGGTGTTGTAGAGTTTGAAGAGAAGGGAAGTAAAGTTGTAATCAAAGGAATGCTCAAGTCAATAAAATATAAGAACAGTACACACGGAATCCACATTCATGAAGCTGGTGATCTCAGTGACAATTGTATGGGTGCATGCGGCCATTTCAACCCATACGGTAAGAAACATGGTGGACCAGGGTCGAAGGAGAGACATGTCGGAGATCTCGGAAACATACGATTCGATTCGAAGGGTGTCGCCATCTTTACGATGGAAGATACACTCGTAAAGTTGAGAGGAACTAAAGCTAATGTAATCGGGAGATCCTTGGTGATTCACGAAAGTCCTGATGACTTGGGTATGGGTGGACACTCAGACAGTTTGAAAACTGGACATGCGGGAAAGCGGGTCACATGTGCGGTTATTGGATATTCTAAGAAGATGTGTGTGTAAAAATAAATACAGCCTCAGGTCTTTCTACGGGTTCACCATAACCCATTTCTTTGAGAAGTGTGCGTACGTGTTCCGAATCTTCGATGTGTGGAAGAAGTTCGATCAAAATAGTTGGTTTATGTTTCGTGATAAGCTCTTTCGCACCCATGAGAACCTTGAGTTCATGACCTTCAACATCAATCTTGATGACAGATGGTGTACCTGTATACACATCGTCGAGACGTGCACATTCGACAAGTAAACTACTAGCCTGCATATCACCTTCATGATGAAAACTAGTTCCACCGTAATTCGTAAACGTGTCTGAGACCTTTTCCCGAGGTGGAAGATATATCTCTTTCACCTCTTGTGTATCTGATAAAGCACATGGGTACACTAAAACTTTGTTTTTTAGGGCATTACTTTCACAATTTTTATTCACAATTTGGTGGTACACGGGTTCGAAACTGTGTACCGGACCGTAATCGGAAAACATGAGAGTGTTGTAGCCAATGTTTGCCCCAATGTCTAAGATATCAGTCCCACTTATATAGTGTTCTTCAATATCTTTGCGCATCCACCCATCCCATTCATACCCTCTCGCTATACATGGACCAATGTATTCGTCATCTTGAATCACAAAAACATTGTATTTACCATTGTTCACACATACTAGATCAAGTTCCATATTAAATATGTTTCACGTCAAACCTTTATATGTGTTCTCATGGTATCAACATAATTCAATGTAAAGGGATTAATTTTGATTGATTTGTTGAAGCTTTCTACCATTTAATAGACATGCACTGAAGCGACCCAACGCTGCACCCTCAGCAACTAAAGCTCGTGCAGCGGCTGTAAATGGCAACAAAGAAGTATTCAAAAATCTAACTGGATACAATCTCACAAATAATATCCAAAATAAGATTTCAAAAGCTTCGACCATCACTAAAAAGAAAGTAGGCTTATAGATTTAAAATGATATACATATATAATGGCGATTGACAAGACTATGAAAGAAAAGCTCACTGATTCCGAGAAGAAGAAAATCAAGCAGGAGAACAAGGCGAAGGCGAACCCTAAGAAGTCTGAGGCTAAGAAGGAGAAGAACGATGCGTGCAGGGAGAAGCGAAAGGAGGAGGGCACTACCAAGTCGTTTGCTTAACCTAAGTAAACCCAAAACTATATAAAAATTCAATTAATGAACACTCTTAACGAGACTTTCAAAAACGCAAGAGTTATCTTGAGTCTCATTTGGATCACAGGAGAATTAAACGACCATGTCCGCAATAACCGTTGCTAGAACCCGTTTGGCTGTCCTCGGGCGCCACTTACATACACTGACTCTCAATGAGAACATCTTGTTTCCGACAGCAAAAATGTATTTAGAGATGCCACCCACCATGGTTTCGGGATACACGATTCAAATGGATGTTAGGCACGATGAGAAGATTATTGATTTTGTCACTGAGGCTATGTGTCCCAATGAGAAAAGTAATGTGTATCTTCGACAAAAGAGGATGATGCGTGATATGTACCCGGAATACATGATTACGGAGAGGCATACCTAAGTAGCGTCATTTTAATATAAAAATCAATGTTTGCCGTTCGTTGTCAGTCTCCTCAAGTCCCCCACGTACCTCGTACAACCAACAAGCGTACTATTTCTAAAGTATGTAAAAGTTATTATACCGTTAACAACTTGAACAGTAAAGATCTCACCGAAGTTGGTGGTACAGACCTTTTACATGTTTTAACTTTTCATCAACCGAATACTGATGAAGGTATCTATTCTATCCGTGAATTAAATGAGGATGGTCTACCAGTCAATCATATTCTAGCCTTCATCACATTCGAAGATGCTTTTAGATACAAGACCCTTCTAGAGGCTGAGATGGGTCGGTCTCCATACATTCAATTCGCATCTCGTTTTGAAATCAATCACGCATGTGAGGTTGGATACTATAAATGTCGAGTTGTAGATGAAGGTGTTCTTGTTACACCCCCGACACGTACTGTTAGGGTCACAGATTGGGAATCTCGTGCAGCTTTACTTAATGGCAACTGGAGTGTGAGAGAGGGGGATTAGAAGAATATGTTGTTATAAATATATGAGTGTGTATAAAAATAGAATGATTCGTATGATGTACAAAGACCTATACTTACCTGTACGGTGTTATACACCCACTAAAGCACATTTTTATTCACTACTTGGTGAATGTAAATGTATAACAGAGTGTAAGTTTATTCATGAATCAAAACCACCTAAAATTGAAAAAGTTAAAGAATATTCACTACCATTAGATAATGGACGGTAATTTTATATTCGAGATGGAAAATTTTATTTCTAAGGAGTTATGTGAAGATATTATACAAAGGTTCGAAAATGATCCAAAAAAAGTCCAAAGTGCAATAAAAGACACTAATAAGGTAGTATTAGATCTGGAACGACGAAATAGTTTTCATTTGAATGTGAAAGATATGAACAATAGTAGTCATATTGAAGACAATTTAAAATGTAAATTGAAAGATGCAATAAATATTTATAAAAGAGAATTTTGTAATTATTTTAAGAGGTATAACGAAAACCCTAAATTTATTAATAAGGTTATATTTTCAGAGAGAGATATCAAAATTACGGACGTTTTAATTCAACGCGTGACACCTAAATCACAATTTAGATGGCATACGGATGAAAATACAGATTCCTGTCATACGTGTATTATATACTTAAATGATATAGACGTTGACGATGGGGGTGCAACTGAATTTGTATGTGGTAGAAAAGTTCAACCTAAAGCTGGTAAACTTTTACTTTTCCCTGCAGTATGGTCAAATGTACACCGTGGGAGCTTCGTTCATAAACCTAAATATATGATAACTGCTTATACAGATTTTTCACCTAAAACAACCCCATTTCCATTTCATGTTTCTTACTAGATTCATAAAACATCATTATATCCACCTAGTCGTGAATCACAACAGAAGAAAGACTCCCAGAACTCGACACTGGTGAAAGTCCCTGAATCCTAGTATTACATGGATGTTTTGACATGACTTCTACAGTTGAAAATGACCTCCAGCATTTACCACATCTCACGGTTCCAAACTGGGTATATATTCCAGTATTGATCTCTTCAATACTGTGAATGCCCATATGTTTAATGAGCGTCTCCATATTTTCAAAGTTTTTACCACATATATTACATGCACATGGGAAGAACCCATCAAACCTTTTCAATGGGATATCCCTTTTAAAAAAAAGCCATGGGAAACACATCTTACTACCTAAGTGGTATAAAGTTTTAACCAGATTTAACATTATGACCTGTATGCAATATATTGCCTTTGATTTTGAAACGTCAGGATTACCAGTGGGTCGTAAACCCCTGACTCCTGATACAATTAAACAGTATGATACGTGTCGTGCTGTTTCACTCTCAGCCGCCCGCTTCTCTTCCCGTGGTCGCCTCGTAGATACATTTGATGCCGTGGTGTATCCGGGTGATTTTGAGATCAGTCCCGGCTCTATAGCTATTCACGGTATTACGGAGGATATGGCCAAGTCTAAGGGGCGTTCTTTTGTTCAGGTGTTTACAGATTTTATGACCTTTATTGGTCATCGCACGAAGACTATGGTGGCACACAACGCTAAGTTTGATGTGAGTGTGCTCCGTTCTGAGATGATGCGTCACGAGATCGACCTCTCTATAATTGAGGACCTGAACTTCCGATGTACCCTCGAGTTGTATCGAGAGCGTTTTCTGGCGCCTATCAAACTGACTGTACTTTACGAACAATTATTCGGGGAAGAATTTCAAGATGCCCACAATTCACTCGCCGATGCGATCGCATGTGGTCGGGTCTACCCCTATGTCATAGGACACACTCGTGAGTTGAGACCCCTCTGTATTCCCAAGGTGATCATCGGTGCCTCTTCTGTGGCGAGTGCTATTGGAATTGGATTCAAGAAGACACCCGAACTCATTTCCGACTTATGGAAGAAGTACAGTCCCCAAACCTTTGAAGGGACGACCAAGGAGGATAAGGCTCTCGAGATTTTCACGGCAAATCCGATCACTAAGAATATCCTGGAAGAGGTTGAGAATTTCAAGTCTGAGAAGAGTACTGATGTAGAACAGAAGATTCGAGCGGTGTACCACCAGATTGAGCATTCGGGTCTCACACCCCAAGATATGGTCTTGGCGAAGGACCACCTCCGCAAGACCCTCTACACGAACCATGGAACTCGGAATGAGTACAAGACGGCTGATGCTGATCATGCCAACCTGATTGAAGATGATACATTCTACAAGCATGACATCTGCACCATCGAGGGAACCTTGTACCAGATTGTTGGGAGGATCGATCGCATCCAAATGAATGAGGATGGTACCAGGACTCTTGTGGAGATTAAGAACCGTGCAAAGGCTCTCTTCAATCGTGTGAGGGACTACGAGGAGGTGCAATGTCAAACCTACCTTCAGATGCTTGGAGACATTAAATATTGCCGTTTGGTGGAGGATTACAACGGGGAGCGTAAGGGATACCTCATTGAGAAAGATGATGAGCGTTGGAGGGATGTGACAGTTCCCAAGCTCCAGAACTTTTGTGAGCTTTTCCATAGTATGTTGAGTGAAGGCCTAAGTGCTTAGAAAACAGTTTTGTAATGAAAGTAATATGTCACTGATTCCTATTAAATTATTAAAGAATGGTGTGTCGAAGAATACTCTTTTGAACCTTAAGAATGAATCATCTGAAATCGATACTATGGATTATATTGAATCTAGGATCGAAGAGAATGCTCGAGCCAGAAAGCTCCTAGCCATTGAGGATGCATCTGAGATGGCAAAGTTGTATCTTCATAAGACGGGTATATTTGAAAAGATTATGGGGGATATCAAAAAAGAAACTGGAAAGAAATTTACTTTTCAATGCACTAAGACAAATGCGATGAAGATCAAGAAGAGGGGTGAACTTGAATACATATTGATGGAGACAACGTATGATAATGGGGGTGGACATTATGGGATGGCACGAGTAAATCATTTGGAACGAACTGGTCGTTTTTATGATTCTATGATGAAGAGTGAATCGGATTTCAAGGCTCCATTCGAGAAGGCTTTGACAAAAAGATACAAGATATCTGAATCCAAAAACAAACTTCAACCTACGGGTGGATTTGTTGCTGGAACACTCGAGGAGTTCAAGGAACCGAATTATTCTGGTGGGGTTCCCAAAAAGGTTTTGGATGCTGCATATGAATTGTCACAATACGATGAACTTTCTCAACATCACTTTTGTTATGTGGAGTCTCTCCTCGCTATGATGAATGATATGGGTCACGGGGACCCTGGACCTGGAGATCCTCGAGACCGCCTTGCCTTTGTGAAGCGTGTTGTTTGGGGACTCATTCATAAATATGTTCCTAAAGAAAAGCGAAAAACTCCACAATGGGTGTATTTCGTTAATAACTTTCCATACATTATGGAGACGAGAAGTGCAACAGGTAAGCGCATGAGAATGGTACGTGGATATGTCCAGGTTCCGCCAATTAGTGGTGAGTATAAGGTTAGGTTGAAAAAGTTAAATCTTCGTAATGATATTGATGATTCATGGAGTTTAAAAAGAATTGTCGATTGGTCAGCATGATATTAGAGTATATATGTGGCCCATCTATACAAGAAGTATTAACATTGAGTGTAATTAATTTTGTGATAAACATAATAACTTTAACAATCGTTCTCTTAAAAAAACCCATAAAAGTGATTGATGAAAGAAACCTGACTGATTTGAGATAAACGTCATAGTATACATAGTGGAAACACCTCTTTGTATATAATGAAGACATCTGGGATGCTTACCACAATAGGTTGGATCAGAAATGAATTAGATTATAGAATAGTTATTGAAGTCAAAATAGAAATGAATTCTATAGAGTAATATCATAATAGGTTGGATTAAAAATGAATTAGTTTTCATTATATAGGAAATAGTTTGAAACAGGTTGAAGTTGAAAAATGAAATGAATTCTATAGAGTAACAAGATCTTCAGCAATGTTTAATAGGTTATGGTTTGTGAGGATTAAAAATGAATTAGTTTTCATTATATAAGA
>Ga0307488_10000576_pt1 | contig 30481 bp, 30 predicted proteins | sample SB02metaG_FD_202248 | JGI IMG/M metagenome (GOLD analysis project Ga0307488, IMG submission 202248) | Sea-ice brine microbial communities from Beaufort Sea near Barrow, Alaska, United States - SB 0.2 | ecosystem: Environmental > Aquatic > Marine > Coastal | place: USA: Alaska | collected...
GCGGAGAAAATCCATGTGCAAGATAACTGGCTTGATTGGGTGACGCTGCACGTCTTTCAGGATTACGTCCTGTGACTTGCCGTCGATATCCAGGGCAATAACGTGTGAGTAAAAGGCTTCGTTCTCGAGCGCTTTTAAAACGTCTTTGTGGTTCATGCTAATCTTTGCTGGGGCATTTTTGCCGCCATAAACGATTGCTGGTATTTCTGCAGCCAGACGACGCAGGCGGCGGCTCGCACCTTTCCCTGTATCCTCACGACCCTTTGCGTGTAATGTAAAATCAGTAGACATAATAGTCTCCAAGTAATGCCGAATCAGACCGCGACCAGACCTAAAACGGAGTTTTTGCCTCGAAATTGAGGCGGTTGCAACAGCGCCTGCTGTTAGTCGAACATGGCGCTGATAGATTCTTCGTTGCTGATGCGACGCACGGACTCACCGAGGAGTTTGCCCAGAGACAGGGTGCGAATCTTGCCGCACTTTTTAGCATCTTCGCGCAGCGGGATACTGTTGGTGACTACCAGTTCATCGAGCTGCGAGTTTTTAATATTTTCTATAGCACTGCCCGACAATACCGCGTGGGTAGAGTAAGCAACAACCTTAGTTGCGCCATTTTTCTTCAGCGCTTCAGCGGCTTTACAAAGGGTGCCAGCGGTGTCGACAATGTCGTCAACCAGCACACAGGTGCGGCCTTCAACTTCACCGATCAGATTCATCACTTCGCTCTGATTAGATGAAGGGCGACGCTTATCAATAATGGCCAGATCACAGTCGAGCTGTTTGGCTACTGCTCTAGCGCGAACAACGCCGCCAACATCTGGAGAGACAACCAACAGGTTTTCGTAATTTTGACGTTCGATATCACCGAGTAAAACTGGCGCACCGTAAACGTTATCAACTGTACAGTTGAAGAAGCCTTGAATCTGCTCTGCGTGAAGGTCAACAGTGAGAACGCGATCGACGCCGGCGTTAGAGAGCATATCGGCAACAACTTTTGCACTGATAGGCACACGAACTGAGCGGACTCGACGATCTTGGCGGGCATAGCCAAAGTAGGGGACAACTGCGGTGATACGACCGGCAGATGCGCGACGCAGTGCGTCGATCATCAATATCAGTTCCATGAGGTGGCGATTGGTTGGTGCACAGGTAGGCTGAACTACAAACACGTCATTTCCGCGAACGTTTTCACGAATCTCAATGTTGATTTCGCCGTCGGAAAAGAGTGAAACACCTGCGTTACCAAGCGGGATTCCCAGTGTACGGGCGATTTCATTCGCCAGTGCCGGGTTTGCGTTCCCGGAGAAAACCATCAATCTTGCCACGTCATTTTTCCTGGTATTCATAATAAGATATGGCTGGGGCGGGAGGATTCGAACCTCCGAATACCGGGATCAAAACCCGATGCCTTAACCACTTGGCGACGCCCCAGTAAAAAAGTCTCTCAATTGCTGATGTACTTGCGAGTCGTTAACACCTCGCGCAATAAATGCACTCCAGTGCTTTGGAACTGCTGCTAAAACCCTGTTGGCTTCGGCCTGCGTTTCCCAGCGACAAAACACACTTGCTCCAGTTCCTGTCATCATTGGCCTTGCGAAGTTTCTAATCCACTCCACCACTTCTTTAACCTGTGGGTAGAGCTCTTCGACAATAGCCTGGCAGTCATTCCTGTACTGCTCCTCTGAGAGGGCGCGTATTTTGATCGGAAGGGAGTGCCTTGTCAATTGAGGATTTGAAAATATTTCACCTGTTGACACCTTACAGGGCGGGGTAATGACTAAATACCAGCTGTTGGCTATATCAAAGGGGGTTAATTCGTCCCCGATACCCTCTGCGAAGGCACTGCGGCCCATTACAAAAACCGGCACGTCGGCGCCCAGGGTTGAACCCAATTGAGCCAGCTGCTCCAGGGGTAAATTGCACTGCCAGAGGGTATTTAGGGCCAGTAAGGTGGTGGCTGCATTGCTGCTGCCGCCACCGAGACCCGCGCCCATGGGTAATTTTTTATCCACAACAATCGAACAGCCCAGTTTGGATCCAGTCTTTTCTTGCAGTGCTCTCGCTGCGCGAACAATTAAATTATCTTCTTCAGCGACGCCATCAACTTGCGGCGATAAGTGGATCCCGCCGTTATCGGTTGCGGTGAATGTCAGCAGATCGCCGCCGTCGAGGAGTTGAAAAAGGGTTTGTAGGTTGTGATAGCCGTCGTCGCGCTGTCCGGTGATATGTAAAAACAGGTTGATTTTCGGCGGAGCCGATAGGGTAATCGAAGGCTTCATGTTGGAGCTGTTCTTATTTGGCGAATGACCAATCGGATATTACCAGCTTAAAGGAGTAGCGCCTATCATCACTGGATTGGTGTGTGCCAACTATTTTGCCCGGCAAGCTGCCAGCATCGGTCTCTGAGTAACGGCTAAAGCTTATTTGCCAACCGGCCTGTTCGAAACTGCTGGCATAGCCCTCAGGGCTGATGGCAATACTGCTGGCCAATTGTTGATCTGGGGAGGGCAGGCCCCGAGCCCACCAGCTGAGTGCGTCGACCGGCAGTGGCACGCCAGTTAATTGGGTGGCCAGCTGCTGTGGTGTCTGGCGATAGAGTTTATCTTGATAGAGCATTTCAGCGATGTGTTGATTGCCGGAGATAGTTGCACTGCCCGCGCCAAAGGGGCCTGAAAGCTGCAATTGGAATTTCTCCTGGCGCTGTTGCCAGTTGACTGATGCACTGCCACCGTTGTCTGGCCCGCGAAAGCCTAGCTTGCCGGCAAGTCGCCAATCATTGAGTTGTGAAACCCGCGCCTGATAAGTCTGCCAATCACTGGGCGCTGAGATTTGAGTCTGGGGCTGCTGTAGTGGCTGCATGGTGCAGGCGCCGAGAATCAAGAGCGCTATAAGGAGAAGAGCTTTGTTCACTGATTCTGCTCTGTATGCTTGGCATCTATCAGCGTGGCAGAGTCTACATCAGTGTCACGGCTAATGGCGTCTGGCTCAGGAGTCTCGGAATTAAGCCTATGGACATCAAGACGCTGCATGGTGCTTTTAATGGTTGGATGATTTGGCGATTGGGCGAGACCACGCTGCCAGGTTTGCAGGGCCGCCTGTCGGTCGCCGAGAAACCACTGCACTTCGCCCAAGTGAGCAGCAATTTCTGGATCGGGCAAAATGGCCATGGCTTTCTGCAAATAAGGAAGTGCCTCTTCGGCCCTACCCATCACAAATAGGACCCAGCCCATACTGTCAATGATCGCCGGATCTCCGGGGTTGAGCAGATAGGCGCGCTTGATCAGTCGATAGGCTTCTTCAATGCGATCGGTGTGCAGAATCATGGTGTACCCCAGGGCATTAAGTGCCGTGGGATTGTCCTCATCCTGGGCCAATAGGGCGCGAAGGTCCTGCTCGGCGAGGGCGAAATTATTTTCGAGTTCCGCCACCATTGATCGTGCATAGAGCAGGTTGGCGTCAGTGGGGTTGGCCTGCAGGCCGCTGCTGAGCAAAGTAATTGCCTGACCGCTCTGGTTGTTGCTGACCAGAAGATTGGATTCCAGCTGAATTAGCTCGGAGGCCTGGTTGGGCTGTTGGCGACGCAGAGTCTGCAGGTAGGCTCTGGCTTGATCTATGCCATAGCTTTTGGCCAGCAAAATAGTGGCTCTGGATGCGGCGCTTAGATAGTTGCGGCCGTATTTAACCTGCTGGTAGTGCCCAAGTGCCGCGGCCAGATCGCCTTTGCGTTCAGCGATGGTGGCGAGGTGATACTGGGCATCGGCTCGCATGCTGGGATCCCGAGAGGCCTGTTGGAAAAGCGATGCTGCCAGTGCTTGATCGCCCCGATCGAGGTAGAGCAGGCCGAGCAAAAAGTTTATTTGCTGATCGTCGGCATTCTGTTCCCTCAATAGCTCGAACTGCAGAATCGCCTTAGGGCGATCGAGTAGGGTGAGAAAACGCGCGTACTGCAGGCGCAGGTTGCGATCATCTGGTTGGCGTTGCAGTGCATCAGCAAGCAGAGTGGAAGCTTCGACTACTCTCTCTTGCTGGTGCAGAAGCTGAGCTAGAAGCAACAGACCGCGCTGATTATCTGGAACCAGAGTTAAAAAATATTCGCTGGTGGCTACGGCGCTGTCTAAGTCCCCCAGCTCACGAAACAAAATCGCCACGGCCAATTCTGCCGTCGCCTGCTGATCTGGTTCCAGGGGCAGTGCTCTATAAGCTTCCATCAGCCGGGGAATCAATGCCCGTTTATTGCCTTCATCAATCGCCGTTACGGCGAGAAAGGCTTCGAGGTCATTGTTGTTGCGGTACAGCCAAGAGGCCTGCTCCAGTGCTTCAAAGGGTCGCTTATACACAGCGTAGGCTTGCAGCGCCGCGCGGTGAGCATCGGTCTCGTTGGGCTCTACTTCGACCCAGAGTTGTGCGCTCTCCAGCATGGCGCCGACATCGCCCTGGTGGGCGGCAATGTTGTTGGTCAGGCGGATAATACCGGCGTCGCGGGTTTCGCGAGCCTGAACCAGATAATTCTCCAGAGCGGTCTTAAACTGACCTCGGGTCAAGGCCACATCGGCCACTAAAATTTGGTAGAGAGAGTCTTCGTCGAAGGGTTTGGTCGGTACCAATTCTTGTTCTGTGGATTCCATGCTGTCGTTGGGCACTGCAGATACAGGCGGATTGTCTATTTCTGGCACAGAGGCACAGGCAGATAACAGTACTAATAGACTGATAACAAAGGGTGCTGAGAGAATAGCTTTGGGCAATTTCATTATCTTCTTTTTCGGGGATCCGTTGGTTAAGACCTTTATAAGGGCAAAAGATTAGCGCGCTTTCCAACATTGTCCTTTTTTTATGGTATTTCTGATTATGCTGGCCAGACTGGTGTAAAATCTCTGCCCTAAATCAGCGGTCACTATCTAACTGGCTATCTAGTTCGACATTTAGTTCAACAACTAGCACAGTTTGATTTTGAGTATAGACAGATAATTAAGCAAGTAGCAGAGAGACAAACAACGCAGTCATCATGGGTATTCTGGCATTTGGTATCAATCATACAACCGCTTCCGTGGATCTCCGCGGCCGCGTAGCCTTTGCTCCAGAAATGGTCATCGAGTCTCTGCAACAGGCTCTAGAGTATCTGCCCGGCGGCGAAATTGCGCTGCTATCCACCTGCAATCGCACAGAGATCTATTTTCAGGGTGAAGCCAGCGACGAACAGCTGCTGAGTTGGTTGGCGGATTGCAAAGGGGTGGAGCTCGAACAGTTGCGCGACTGCTACTATTGTCATCGGGATCAGCAGGCAGTGCGCCATATTATGTGTGTTGCCAGTGGCCTTGATTCTCTGGTGCTCGGCGAGCCGCAAATTTTTGGTCAGATCAAATCAGCTTACGCCGTGGGTCGAGAGGCGGGCACTGTTGCCACGCACCTCAATCAGGTTTTTCAAAGCGCCTTTGCCGCGGCCAAGCGAGTGCGCTCTGAAACTGCCATTGGCCAAAACCCAGTCTCTGTTGCCTATGCCTCGGTGAGCCTCGCCGAACAGATTTTTGCCGACTTGAAAGATGTTCATGCGCTGTTGATTGGTGCTGGCGAAACTATTGAGTTGGTGGCCCGCCATCTGCGGGACAAAAAGATAGGGTCGATTACAGTCGCCAACCGAACTCTCAGTCGCGCCCAGGAATTGGCTGCAGATTTTTCCGCCAATGCGATTCTTCTATCGGATATTCACGACCATCTGCCCCAGGCGGACATTGTTATTTCTTCTACAGCCAGTCAGTTGCCAGTGCTGGGTAAAGGGGCTGTTGAATCAGCGCTGAAAAAGCGCCGCCACAAACCGATGTTTATGGTCGATATAGCAGTGCCTCGGGATATAGAGCCGGAGGTGGAAACCCTCGATGACGTCTACCTCTATACAGTGGACGATTTGCAGGAAGTCATTCAGGGCAATCTGCGGGCGCGCCAGACCGCCGCCGATGTGGCTCAGGTGATTATTGATCAGGAAGCTGACAGCTGGTCGCGCCAGCAGCGTTCCCTGGCCGTGGTGGATACTATTCGCGCCTTTCGCGATAGCGTCGAGAAAATTCGCGTTGAAGAAGTTGGCAAGGCACTGCAATCTCTGCAGCGGGGGCAGGACTCGGAGTCGGTAATTGAAGCCCTGGCGCGTAATCTGACCAATAAGCTGATGCACAAGCCCACCACTATCCTCAAGCAGGCCAGTGAAGAGGGGCGTGATGATACGATCAATGCCACTCAGGACCTCTTCGGTCTGGATAAAAAGCGTTAGCGTCGCTCACTGCAGTATCTCTGTACCTCTTTAGCCCTTTAGCTCTAAAGCTTAGAACCACCAAATTGCACCGCGCTTTAACGGCGCAAAACCAGACATGGATATTCAATGAAAGCTTCAATTCTCTCCAAGTTAGATCATCTCTCCGAACGCTATGAAGAAGTGGGAGCACTGCTCAGTGACGGCGATATTATAAGCGACCAAAATCGTTTTCGCACTCTGTCTAAAGAGTATGCAGAACTTGAGCCCCTAGTTAAAACCTACGCCAGCTACAAAGACGTGGTCGAGAATATCGAAGAGGCCAAGCTGTTATTAAAGGACTCGGATACGGATATGCGAGAGATGGCCCAAGAGGAGATGCGCAGCGGCGAAGCTCAGCGCCACGAGCTTGAGCTGGAAATACAAAAACTGCTGCTACCAAAGGATCCCAAGGATTCGAAAAATGTCTTTCTTGAAATTCGTGCCGGAACCGGCGGTGATGAAGCCGCGATTTTTTCCGGCGATCTTTTCCGTATGTACAGCAGATACGCGGAAACTAAGCGCTGGAAGGTTGAGATTATCAGTGAGAACAGTGGCGACCACGGCGGCTATAAAGAAGTGATCGCGCGAATTGTCGGCCAGGGTGTTTACTCAAAACTTAAATTTGAATCCGGTGCTCACCGAGTGCAGCGGGTGCCTGATACAGAATCTCAGGGTCGCGTACACACCTCCGCCTGCACAGTTGCGGTGATGGCTGAGGCAGACGAGCAGGATGCCATTGAAATCAACAAGGGCGATCTGCGAGTGGATACTTTTCGCGCGTCCGGCTCTGGTGGTCAGCACGTCAACAAAACCGATTCGGCGATTCGCCTTACTCACCTGCCCAGTGGTCTGGTGGTTGAATGTCAGGATGAGCGTTCGCAACATAAAAACCGCGCCAAGGCGATGTCAGTACTGCAGGCCCGATTAACGGCTCTGCAGGATGAAGCCGTGGCCAAAGAGCAGTCTGATCAGCGTAAAACTCTGGTGGGTAGTGGCGATCGTTCTGAGCGTATTCGCACTTATAACTTTCCTCAGGGACGTGTCACTGATCACCGCATTAACCTCACTCTCTATAAGCTGGGTGAAGTAATGGAAGGCTCTCTCGATGACGTGCTCGGACCTCTGGTCAACGAGTTCCAAGCGGAACAGCTGGCCAGTTTGTCTGAATAATGACCATTGCCGAACTGCTTCAATCTGCTACTGCGGCCAATCAGCTCAGCGATAGCTCTGGATTAGACTGCGAGCTATTGCTCTGCTTTGTGCTGGGGGTGGATCCGAGTTTTTTGAAAACCTGGCCTGAGCGTCAGGTCAGTGATGATCACCGTGCCCAGTTTGATGGGCTATTACAGCGCCGTATAGCAGGCGAACCCGTGGCCTATTTAATCGGTTCTCAGGGGTTTTGGAGTCTCGATCTTGAGGTCTCTCCTGCAACGTTGATTCCCCGTCCTGAAACTGAATTGTTGGTGGAAGTGGCACTGGAATTATCTCTTCCAGAACAGGCTTCAGTGTTGGACTTAGGTACTGGTACCGGCGCTATTGCCTTGGCTCTTGCCACGGAGCGCAACTATTGGAAAGTCTGCGCTGTGGACCTACAGCAACAGGCGGTGGATTTGGCTGAGCGCAATCGTCAGCGCTATCAGCTCAACAATGTAAGGCTGTTTGCCAGTGACTGGTTTGCTGCTATTCCAGCTCAACGGTTTGATTTGATCGTCAGTAATCCACCCTATATTGAAGCCAATGACCCCCATCTCAGTCAGGGTGATGTGCGCTTTGAACCTGCCTCGGCGCTTGTGTCTGGTGATGATGGTTTGGATGATTTACGTTTGGTCTGCAGCCAGAGTGTCGATTACTTAGCTGATGGTGGTTGGCTGTTGTTGGAACATGGTTTTGATCAGGGTGCGGCGGTGCGTGAGCTACTTGAACTAGCTGGCTTTAACTCCGTGGAGACCCGTCCCGACCTCAATGGTTGTGAGCGAATAACCCTTGGCCGCCGCAATCCCTAACTATAAATTCCCCAGCGCCTGAATTCTGCGCCGCGAGACAATATTCCATCTGGTCATCAAACCAATTCCGGCACAGGATGCGCCAATAACAGTGCCTACCCAAAAACCGTAAACCCCCATTGGCTCGCCCCACATGTCGGTGAGCGCTAGAGAATAGGCGATTGGAAAGGCAATACCCCAGAACGCCACCACCTGAATCAACAGCGGGATGCGCACGTCTTTATAGCCGCGCAAGGCACCGCTGGCGGTCATCTGCAAGGAATCCACAGAGCCCAATACAGCAGCAAATAAGAATAGATTGGCAGCGATTAGCTGTACATTGGGGTCGGCACTAAACAGTGCTGCAAGATCATCGCGCAGGGTGACCTTTAACACAGCCGTGGTGAGGCCGAGCATAAATACCATCTTGTAGCCGACTATACAAAAGCGTCGTGCTAGCTTTGGATCGCCAGCACCCTCCGCCATAGCTACCTTAATTGTCAGCGCCGAAGCTACACCCAGTGGCACCATAAAGGCCAGGGAATCTATATTGATGGCGATGGCATGGGCGCCGACTACATCAGAACCCAGGTGGGCGATCATTAGCGGGATAATGGCGAAAAACATAATCTCTGCGGCGATATTGAGGGCGATAGGCACGCCTAGACGCAATATATTCACAATCGCCGCGATATTGACCCTGGCAAAATCACTGTAGAGCTTTAATGCGCGCATGGTGCTCGAGCGCTGTGCATAGATCGCCATGCAGATCAGCAGAAAGGTCATCACAATGGCCGTAGCCCAGCCAGCCCCGGCGCCGCCCATTGCGGGGACCCCTAGTTTGCCGAATACCAGCACATAGTCGAGAACAATATTAAGCAGGAATGCGGCGCCGTTAAATACCATCACCGGTCGGATATCACCCATGCCTTCGAAGGTAGTACGAAAGACAAAAAACGCTGGAAACATAAGCCCTGTAATTAAAAATGGCAGCATATAGCGGCGGCCGACATCGTAGACCTCAGCGGGAATCTCTAGCTGCCCGAGAATATAAATACCGAACAGAATGCCGCAGTTCACGGCTATTCCAACAGGCACGGCTAGCCACAGCGCTTGCTGAAACTGGAAGCGCACCAGGTGGCGATTCCCCGCCCCCCAGTGGTTGCCGATAATCGGACTATTGCCGAGCATAATGCCAATCACAATAAGATTGATTACTGCCCAGATACTGCCGCCCAACTGCACTGCTGCCAGCTCGTCGGCGCTGATTTGGCCGGCCATATAAATATCGGTTACGGTCATGCCGACCACAGCCACCTGACCGAAAATCAGCGGTCCGGCGAGGGACCATAGCTGCTTCGCATGGCTGAGTTGATTGGACTTATTGATCTTGTCGACAGGCATTTTGCACACAGGGTAATTTAAGCCTTCATTCTCGGCTAATGGTCAGTGCAAAGCGAGAGAAAACAGGGCGTATTCGAGGAATATATGCTAACTGATATAGAGGTTGGAATTTTTTTGCCAAGGGGCAATCTAATCTGCTACTGACATCATCTGTAACAATAAAATCAAGGAGCGATGGATATGCAACAGCTGGTTATTTGGTACAACCTCTTCCTCTCAAAATTAAAGTATATCGACTGGCTAGGGCCGCTTGCTTTGCGGCTTTATCTGGCGCCGATTTTTATTGGTGTGGGCCTGCATAAATTTGCCAACTGGGACAATATGGTGGCCTGGTTTGGCAATCCTGACTGGGGTTTGGGCCTGCCGGCCCCCGCTTTAATGGTACTGCCTGCCGCCAGTGCGGAACTGCTTGGCGGTCTGGCACTGCTGGCCGGTCTAACGACTCGACTGGCGGCCATTCCATTGATGATCACTATGATGGTCGCAGCGGGTAGCGCCCACTGGGACAATGGTTGGTTTGCCATTGCGCCTGGAGATCCCCATACCAGCACCGCCAAAGTATTGGCCATGGTTGGCGTGCCTGCAGCTGAGCGAAGCCTCGAGAACAGTGTTGCTGTAGGCGAGCGTCTAGGCGCGGCGAAGTCACTTTTAAAACGTCACGGCAACTACAGTTGGCTCACAGAGAAGGGTGGTTTGGTGATTCTCAACAATGGCATCGAGTTTGCGGCGACCTATTTTATTATGCTGTTGATGCTTCTATTCACTGGCCCTGGGCGTTGGTTTAGTCTCGACTATTGGATTGCCCGGCGGGCAGGTCCGAGCAAGCTGTAGTTTGCGTTACAGGCGGTCGGCGGGCCAGATTACAAAACCAAACGGTTCGCCGACAATTCTGCTACAATCGCGCCTCAAATATGTGCACACAGCGTTTCAAAGAGATTGCCTTAAAGCGGCTAGCGTGCATTGAACCCGGTGTTTAATCACTGTCCATATATGCGTGCCCAAACTTGACTGAAAATACAGCCCCAGAAAATTCTACTCCCGACAACGAAGCCAAAAAGTCATCAGTGCGAGGTCCAAGACGTCGCGGACGTGGCCGTGGTCGCAACACTAACAGCGCTGAAAAAGCCTGGAGTGCCGATCAGTTCGTTGTCGAAGTGCAAGAGGGTAAAGCCCGCTTCCACGACTTCGATCTGCCCCTGCCTCTGTTGCAAGCGATTCAGACTGCTGGCTTTAGTTATGCCACACCTATTCAGGGTGCTTCGCTGCCTCACACACTGCGCGGCCACGACATGGTTGGCAAGGCACAGACAGGTACAGGTAAAACCGCTGCCTTTCTGATCAGCATTATCAATGACCTGCTCAAATTTCCCGTCGAAGACGAACGCTATATGGGCGAAGCTCGCGCATTGATTCTGGCGCCGACTCGCGAGCTGGCAATTCAGATCGGCGAAGACGCCGAACAGTTGCTGCAGCACACAGACCTCAAGGTACACACCCTGGTCGGTGGCATGGACTACGGTAAGCAGCTGCAAAAAATTAAGCGTTCACACTGCGATATTCTGGTGGGAACTCCGGGACGTCTGTTGGATTTTGCCAGCAACAAAGACGTTCACCTGGATCAGGTAGAAGTGCTGGTAATCGATGAAGCCGACCGTATGCTGGATATGGGCTTTATTCCACAGGTTCGTCGTCTGGTGCGTTCAACACCGCCGAAAGAAGATCGTCAAACACTGCTGTTTTCCGCCACCTTCACCGATGACGTGATGCGTCTGTCGGAGCAGTGGACAGACAAACCTGTGAAGCTTGAGATGGAGCCGGAGCGCATAGCTACGGATACAGTCGAGCAGAAAATATTTATCACCACCGCCAGCGAAAAGTTTGCTCTGTTGCAAAATATTCTCAAAAGCGACGATGTTCAGAGCGTTATGGTGTTTGCCAACCGCCGCGATATTTGTCGCACTCTCTATGAGCGGTTAAAAAAGCAGGGTTTCAAGGTGGGTTTGATTGCCGGTGATGTGCCTCAGGCGCGTCGCATGAAAACACTGGAAGGCTTTAAGAGCGGCGCCATCAAAGTGATGGTCGCCACTGATGTCGCTGGTCGCGGTATTCACGTCAATGGCGTTAGCCACGTGATTAACTTCACCCTGCCAGAAGAGCCTGAAGACTATGTGCACCGCATTGGTCGCACCGGTCGTGCTGGCGAGACAGGCATCTCCATAAGCTTTGCCTGTGAAGACGATGCGTTCTTGCTCGAGCCGATTGAGAAGTTACTGGACATGAAACTGTCCTGCACCATGCCTGATGAAGCTTTACTCACTGAGTCACCTGCTCCAGCTCGCAAAGCGCCGGTTGCCAAAAAAGAGCCAGTGGCTAACAAAGCCCCTGCTGTTGAAGCAGCGCCTGTAGCTAAAGAAGCGCCTGCTGCGGAAAAAGAGCCTGCTGCGGGAAAAGAGCCTGCTGCGGAAAAAGCGCCCGCGGCTAAAGAAACACCAGTAGCAACAGAGGCACCTGCAGCTTTTGCACAAGAGCCCGCGCAAGCCGAGATCGCTCTCGAGCAGCCAGCAGAAGTTAAGCCAGTGGTTGCAGTGGAGGTTGTAGAGCCTTTAGCTAAAGAAGAGCCCTCAGCGGATAAAGAGCCCTCAGCGGAACAAAAGCCCTCAGCTAATAAAGAGCCTTCAGCGGAACAAAAGCCCTCAGCGGATAAAGAGCCCTCAGCCAAAGAAGGCGATATAGACGGCAACAAAGCTTAGCCAAACACCACCGGCTAACTCGAATGGCACAGCGCCCTGCTGTGCCAGCCCTCTTTCTACACCTCACTGTATTCGCGGCACCACAAAAGCGTGCCGCCAATTACAGTGGCCGGCAGCAACAACAAGTTGACCAGTGGAATCGCTGCTGCCACCAACGCCGATAATCCAAAACTCAGTGACAACAATCTCTGCTTCCCGGCGCGCTGCCGCACCACGGCAAAGTTCTGCCCATCGCTGTCCCCAGGATAATCGAAGTACTGCAGTGCCAGAGACCAAGCGGCCCAGCTACCCGCTATCAGTGGCGCCAAAATATTAATCACCGGCACAAAACTAATCATCACCGTGAGCAGTGCTATGCCGAGCGTTCGTGGCAGCATATAGGCGATGATCTGCAGTTCGCGGCAAAAACTGCCCCAGGCCGTGGCCAGCAGTGCCGACATAGATGTTGGGGTTTCATCCCTAGTGCCGCGTTCAAGGGCAATCACCCGCTCGGCGATAATGCCGTAAAACGGCGAACCGATCAGATTGGCGAATAGGGTAAAGGTAAAGGAATAGACAACTAACGCCAGCAGCACAAACAATAACCAGATAATCCACACCAGCCACTCGAGCCATTCAGGTACTGAGGCAATCAACCAGTTTAGCCAGTCGCTAACCCATGCCACGGCAAACCAGGTCGCCGCCGAAAACAGTATCAGATTAAGCAATGTGGGAATAATTACCAGCCAGCGAATATCTGCATGCCCCAGCAGTTTGAATCCTTCAAGGATAACTGCGGGGCTAGCTATGGGGGTGTTTAGGCTTGAGGGCTTTGCTGTCATTATTGGTCGGTTCCTTGGGTCACAACGTTAATCATCAGCTCTGATAATAGAGTGATTTTTACAGATAGCAGAATAGCATCTATGCTTTATCTAATTGGACTGAATCAAACTCAAGGGAGAGCGAAGATGAATAAAATTGGAAAAATCACCACGACAATTATTTTGTTGGTGGTTGTGCTGATGATTGTTGTTCTGACTAACTTGGATCGCGGCATCAAAACAGCAGTGGAGACTATTGGTCCTGAGCTGACGGGATCGGAGGTGACACTTAGTTCTGTGGACCTGTCGCTAACTGATGCGAAAGGCAGTTTTTCCGGGCTGCGGGTGGGAAATCCTCAGGGTTTTGAAACAGCGGATGCGTTTAAGTTGGGGTTGATCAGCTTCGCGATGGACGCGGAGCACTTAGCCAGTGACATCATAGTGATCGACTCCCTGCGTATTGTGGCGCCAGACATCACCATGGAGCGGGTCGGCGGTCGCAGCAACCTGGATCAGATTCAGGCTAATATCGCCGACTATTTGGGTGCCGATAGCAGCCAAGAGAGTTCCGATGCTGAGGGCAAAAAATTCATTATTCGAGACCTCAGGATTACCGATGCTGTGGTTCACTACGCGATCCTCGGTGACAAAGGTCTCGACCTAGAACTGCCCGACCTGCATCTCACAGATATAGGGGGATCTACTGAAGGCGATGGTGGAGTCTCTGGTGCTGAGGCCGCGGCAGAAATTATCGGTGCAATTGTCGGTGCGGCAGGCAAGGCCGTAAGCCAGTCGGGGGCGATTAAAGATATGGGTAAATCGCTGGAAGATCAGATCAAGGAAAAGGTTGGCGGCTTAAAAGGGCTGTTCGACAATAGAAAGTAATCTCACAGTCAAAGAGCTATACGCAGCGCTGCTAAGCAGAGTGCCGCATAATCCGCTGCTTCTGACGATCCCAGTCACGCTCTTTGTCGTCATTGCGCTTATCGAAATCCGCCTTACCTTTGGCTAGGGCGATTTCCACTTTAATCAGATGGGTCTTCCAATACATCGCGGTGCACACACAGGTGTGGCCCTTTTGGTTGACCCCAGCTTCCAGCTTATCCAATTCACGGCGATTGAGTAGCAGTTTGCGCGAGCGAATAGGCTCGGTGACATAGTGCGTCGAGGCGGTTGCCAGCGGTGTAATGTTGGTGCCGATCAGCCAGGCCTCGCCATTCTGCAGCAACACATAGGTGTCCGTCAGATTGACCTTGCCCTCGCGCAGGCTCTTCACTTCCCAGCCCATCAGCGAAATTCCCGCCTCAAATTTTTGCTCGAGAAAATAGTTGTGCTTCGCCTTCTTGTTGAGAGCGATAGTGTTGGATTGAGCTTTAGGTTTCTTTTTTGTCATAACTCGCGATTATACGTCTGCTGGTCTATTTATCATAACCAAATGCGCACTCAATGGCGGGTATTTAATTAGGATCAGATTGGCGATAGAGTTACAATTCGGAATCATTTTTTGGGGTAGTTTATGGGCTTACAGCAAAAAGGCATGCACGGAACTTGGACTAGCCGCTGGACCTTTATTATGGCGGCCACGGGTTCTGCGGTAGGCCTTGGCAATATGTGGAAGTTTCCCTATGTTGCCGGCAGTAATGGTGGCGGCGCGTTTGTGCTCGCCTATATAGCCTGTATCTTATTAATTGGTGTTCCGGTGATGATGGCTGAAGTGGCTATTGGTCGCCGCGGCCGCCAGAGCCCGATCAATTCTATGCGCGATATGGTCGCTGAGAGCGGCGCGCACTCGGCCTGGCGCCATATAGGCTGGCTCGGTGTTGTGGCTGGCATGCTAATTATTTCGTTCTACGCGGTGATTGCCGGTTGGGCCTTAGATTATATTTTCTCCATGGCCTCTGGTGAGTTGCGTGGCGCTACAGGTGAAGTGGCTGCTGGGGTATTCGGCAAGTTGTTAGCCGATCCGGCGCGACTGGTATTCTGGCAGACCCTATTTCTGATGCTCTGTGTGGGTGTAGTCGTGGGCGGCGTCAAAAAAGGCCTAGGCGTTGCGGTGGAAATTTTAATGCCGCTGCTGTTTATTATGTTGTTGATACTGCTGGGCTTTAGCTTCTTTCGCGGCAACTTTCAGGCCGGTTGGGATTTCCTCTTTACCTTCGACTTTGCCGCTCTGACAGGCCGCGGAGTGCTCGAGGCTATGGGCCAGGCATTCTTTACGCTGAGTATAGGTATGGGCGCGATCATGGCCTACGGTGCCTATATGCCCCAGAACGCCAATATAGGTAAGACCATTTTGACCGTCGCCTTTTTCGACAGTATGACGGCGATTATCTCAGGTTTGATCATCTTCTCGATTGTCTTTGCGACCCCTGGCGTTGAGCCTAGTGCGGGTCCTGGCCTGATGTTTATCAGTCTGCCGGTGGCCTTTGGCAATATGCCCGGGGGGCTGTTAATTGGTTCGGTATTTTTTGTACTGGTGACCATCGCTGCGTGGAGTTCGGCTATTTCGCTGCTTGAGCCCGCTGTTGCCTGGTTGATTGAAGCGAAAAATATGAATCGAATTCAGGCCAACTCTCTGATCGCTGGCGGCACCTGGTTGCTGGGTCTGGGCAGTGTGTTCTCGTTTAATATCTGGGCCGATTCAACAGTCGCCGGATTTACCTTCTTCGACTTTTTAGACTTCCTTACCTCCAATGTGATGTTGCCCCTATCAGGTCTTTTGATTGCGCTGTTTGTTGGCTATGTGATGAAAGATGAATTTGTCGACGATGAAATGCAGGGCACTTCGCCCTGGGTTATGCAGTGCTGGCGCTTTATGCTGAGATACGTAGCCCCAGTGGCCATAGCCGCGGTGTTTGTCATGGGTATCTATGACAAGTTCTTTGCTTAAGGTTGATTGAGATGAAATTGCTTTGAATAAGGTTCAGCGTTCGGCATTGGTGATGTACTCAGATCAGGCGATGTTTGATCTGGTCAACGATGTGGCTAATTATCCGCAGTTCATGGATGGCTGTCAGAGTGCCGAGGTATTTGAGCAGACCGATGCGCTGATGGTTGCGCGACTGGATTTGAAAAAGGCTGGAGTCAAAACCAGCTTTATGACGCGCAACAGTCTTAATGCGCCGAGCACTATTGAGATGAGTCTTGAAGATGGGCCGTTTAAAACACTGCGCGGTGTTTGGCGTTTTAAAGCGCTAACGCCTGAGGCCTGCAAAGTGAGCCTCGATTTGGAATTTGAATTTAACAGTATGGCGATGGGTATGGCAGCATCAAAGCTGTTCTCCAATATGGCAAATAATCTTGTAGATTCGCTTTGTCGCCGCGCTGATCAAGTATATGGGAAGACAGATGACAGACAGTAAGATGATTGTGGTAGAGGTGGTTTACGGACTGCCGGAGAGACAAAAATTGATTCAACTGAATGTGGCGGTTGGCACCACGGCCCTGCAGGCAGTGGAACAGTCTGGGATTGTGCAGGCTTTTCCACAGATTGATCTGGAAAACTGCAAGATGGGTATTTTTGCTCAGGTCCTGGGCACTAAGGGCCTGGCTGAGCCCAGTGAATATCTGTTGCAGGAGCGTGATCGGGTGGAGATTTATCGACCATTGGTCGCCGATCCTAAAGAAGTGCGTCGTCGTCGCGCTGAAGAAGCCAAGCTCAAGAAAGAGCAGGCGGAGACTGATAGTAAAGCTGTCTAATTAAAAGCTCTCCAGTTAAAAGCTCTCCAGTTAAAAGCCCTCTAGTTAAAAGCTTAGGGCCGACCTAGTTACAGGCACCGACCCTTCAAACTTGCCGAGGCTATTTAGCCTCGGGTTCCGCCGCAGCGCTGGGCAGGTAGTCACCAGTCATGCGCTCAAGCTTATCGTCCCCATCAAAGAAAATCGTCACCTGTTCCTGGGTTTCTTTGCCAGAGGGCGACTTGCGGCTGTAGAAATAATCCCAGCGCGCTTGATTAAAGGTATCTGCTACCAGGGGAGTGCCCAGAACAAAGCGAACCTGAGATTTGGTCATGCCCGGAAGCAGTTTATCAATCATCTCTTGATCAACAATATTGCCTTGTTGAATGGCTACTTTGTGTACCCCAGGAAATTTGATCCAGCTGCAGCCACTGGCTAGAAGCGTAAAACTTATTAAGCAAATCAGAACTATTCGCATGTGTGGGGTTCCCGTTGGTTGAGCGAACGGGGATAATACCCAAAGCGACCAGCATAGAGAAGGGGTAAGCATGACTCTCGAAGACCAAGAGCTAAAAAAAGCCGGACTCAAGGTAACATTGCCTCGAGTCAAAATCCTGCAGATCCTTGAAAACTGCAGCGATCGTCATATGACAGCTGAAGATATCTACCAAGCACTGCGTGATTCAGATGGCGATGTTGGCATTGCCACGGTCTATCGTGTGCTCACCCAATTTGAAGCTGCCGGTCTTGTGGAACGCCACAATTTTGATAATGGCCCCGCCATTTACGAGATTGATCGCGGTGAACATCACGACCATATGGTCTGTACTGAAACAGGCAAAGTGATTGAATTTCACGATGCTGAAATTGAAAGTCTGCAGGAGCGCATTGCTGCAGATCAGGGTTATCAATTAGTTGGCCACAGCCTGGTACTCTACGTAAAGCCTAAGAATTCGTAACAGTTTCCTTTCATCGCGCTCCCTGTGATAGCGCTTATTTTTCCGTCAAAAAAGAATTATAAAAATAATGACTGAAACTACTCTAAAACAAGTCGAAAACTTCCTTAATGCCTGGGCTGATCTGATGTGGAGTACACCTCTGGTGGTGCTTCTCGTGGGCGGCGGCCTGTTCTTTATGATTCGTTCGCGCATGCAACCCTACCGCTATTTTGGCCATGCCATAGCGCTGCTGCGGGGCAAATACAGCGACCCCAATGACCCTGGGCATATCCCTCACTCACAGGCGTTGTCCACGGCGTTGTCTGGCACCTTGGGTCTGGGCAATATTGCCGGAGTGGCCATTGCCATTAGCATCGGTGGCCCCGGTGCGGTGTTCTGGATGTGGGTGACTGCCATAGTGGGTGTGGCGACCAAGTTTTATACCGCTTCACTGGCGGTGATGTATCGCGGTCATGACTCCCTAGGTGTGCTGCGCGGCGGACCCATGTACGTGATCATGGAGGGTATGGGCAAGCGCTGGTATCCACTGGCGGCATTGTTTGCCGTGGCCTGTCTGATCGGCGCGCTACCGCTTTTCCAAGCTAACCAGTTTATTCAATTGCTCCGTGACAGTGTTGCGATCCCTGCGGGTTTGGCGACCAGCGAGGAGCATTTCACCTTTGATTTTTTCGCCAGCCTCACAGTGGCGGCTCTGGTAAGTCTGGTAGTGGCAGGGCGGATTGAGCGCATAGGTCGCTTAACTGTGCGCCTGGTGCCGACCATGGTGATTCTCTATCTGGGTATGACTTCAGTGATTCTCTACACCTATATGGCTGATATACCGGCAGTGTTATGGCTGATCATTAGCGACGCCTTTACCGGTGAAGCAGCAGCCGGCGGTTCGGTGGGTGCAGTGATTATGATCGGTGTGCGCCGCGGCGCCTTCTCCAATGAGGCGGGTATTGGCACTGAGTCTCTGGCCCATGGTGCGGCGAAAACCACAGAGCCGATTCGTGAAGGCATTGTCGCCATGATCGGGCCGGTGGTCGATACCCTGCTAGTCTGTACCTGTACTGCATTGATTATTCTATTGACCGGTGTTTGGCAGGCGGATTCTGATCTGGCAGGTGTCACCATGACAGCTCGCGCAATCGAACAGGTGTTTCCAGTAACCGGCATTTATTTGTTGTTGATTATGGTGGGCATGCTGAGCTTTAGCACCATGGTGAGCATGTGGTTCTATGGGGTTAAATGTGCCGGATTCTTATTCGGTGCCGAGCGCGAACATTATTACACGCCGGTCTATATAAGCTTGATTGTGGTGGGTGCGGTGGTATCCATGGATATAGTGAACGGCCTGATTCTGGCAGCCTATGCCACCATGGCGATTCCAACCATGATTTCTACCCTAGTCTTGGCGCCCAAGGTCAATGTGGCGGCGAAAAAATATTTTGCTGACTTGCGGGCCAGCAAGTAGAGACCTTGCTTTAAGAGAACTAACCCGTTGCCGTCAGATGACGGCAACGGGTTAGTTCTCTTAAAGCAGCTTTTCAATATCCGCCGCTATGTCTTTGGGTTTGCGGATCGGCGCATAGCGCTCCACTACCTGACCTTCCCGGTCGACTAAAAACTTGGTGAAGTTCCACTTAATCTTGCTGTTGAATATGCCGCCGGCCTGACTCTTCAGGTGGGTATAGAGGGCGTGCTGCTCACTGCCATTGACGTCGATCTTGCCCATCACGGGAAAGCTCAGGCCAAAATTCATCTGGCAAAATTCCTGAACCTCGGCATTGGAGCCTGGCTCCTGACCGCCAAACTGATTGCAGGGCAGCGCCAAGACAACAAAGTCGCGGTCGTTGTATTGATCATAGAGTTCCTGCAGCTGGGTGTACTGGGGCGTAAAGCCGCACTTGCTGGCGGTATTGACGATCAGCACCACTTTGCCGCGATAGTCTTCCAGTGAAACAGGGTTGCCGCTGCTATCTGCAACGGTGAAGTCGTAAATGGATTGGTTGCTCATAGCGTTGTTCTCTCGCTGTTTATTTTTATTGTTTTATTGGCTCTTTATTAGGCTGCAATCTATTTAAAGCAATGTTCTGGCGCGGGAAAAGTTCCGGCGCGCACGGCATTGCCATAGGCGGTAATGGCTTCTTGAATACTGGCTTCGTCTTCAAGAAAGTTTTTCGAGAAGCGCGGCAGGCGCTGTGAGATACCGAGCATATCGTGGAGCACTAATACCTGAGCGTCTGTGTCCGGTCCGGCGCCTATGCCGATAACTGGAATGGTGAGGGCGTCAGAGAGTTGCTTGCCCAGTGCTGAGGGCACACATTCCACAACGATCAATTCGGCACCGGCGTCTTCCAGTGCCAGGGCGTCGGTAATCATCAACTCTGCAGCCTGATCTTCTTTACCCTGCACTTTGTAGCCGCCGAGCTTATGTACCGATTGCGGCGTTAGACCCACATGGCCGCACACCGGAATGCCTCGCTGACTGAGCAGATAAACCGTATCCGCGAGCCAGGCGCCGCCTTCGAGTTTGACCATCTGCGCGCCAGCCTGCATCAGGATGGCGGCATTATCCATTGCCTGCACTTCGGTGGCGTAAGACATAAAGGGCATGTCGGTCATCAACAGGGCACGGTTGTTGCCGCGCTTAACCGCTTCTGTGTGATAGGCCATATCGTCGATGGTGACAGGCAAGGTGCTGTCACAGCCTTGGATAACATTACCCAGAGAGTCGCCCACTAGAACTACTTCAATGCCGGCATTCTCAATCAGTTTAGAGAAGGTGAAATCATAGGCGGTGATCACGGCGAATTTTTCGCCGGCGTCTTTCATTGCGGCAAGATTGCTGATGGTTGTTGTTTTCATAGTCTTTTAGTCAGAGTCCTGTTTGCGCGCTTAATAGCGTCTAGATTCCGAGATTATAGCGGTTTTACTGCAGCGGGTGAGGGTTGTAGTAATGGCGCCCTGAACTTATTTGCAGCATGTACTCCACAAGATTTTGATAGTCGCGCTCACTTGTCGCCAGGTTGATGGCTTCAGTGTTGACGATTAGCAGCGGCGTGTCGTCGTAGTAATAGAAAAATTGCGTGTAGGCGTCGTTCAGTTGCTGCAGATAGCTGAGTTCTATTGCGCGTTCACTCGGAGTGCCGCGGAGTTTTACGCGGTCGTAGAGTGTCTCGGTGGGCGCCTGTAGATAGACCACCAGGTCAGGCTTTGGCAGGTCGGTAATAATATTGTCGTAGACTGTTTGATAGAGGCGGTACTCGTCGTCATCCAGGGTTATCTTGGCAAACAGTGGATCCTTCTCAATCAGAAAGTCGGCAATTCGCACCTGCTGGAAAATATCCCCCTGGCGCATCTCTTGAAGTTTGCGCATGCGCTGAAACAGAAAAAACAGTTGGGTGGGCAGGGCATTGCTGCGGCGATCTTGATAGAAGCGCTCGAGAAAGGGGTTCTCTTCGGCATCTTCGAGCAGTATTTCATAGTTAAAGGAATGGGCGAGACGCTTTGCTAATGTGGTCTTGCCGATACCAATTGGCCCTTCTATAGCAATATATTGTGGAATGGTGGCTGTAGCCAGATCGAGGTTAAATTCGCTGAGAATTGTTTGTTCCACATTTTTTCTCCGAAAGTCAGCGCACAGGCTATGAACGAATTTGTTGGCTGTTTACTGTTCGCCAATTGTTGTTTTGACAATACCTTGCTGGGAGCAGTTTGCCAATAGTTGAGCGACAGTTTCTCCGTTGGGTAGGGCTAACTGAGGATTGAGATCCATCAGGGGAACCAGAACAAAAGCACGCTCGCCTATGCGCGGATGAGGAATGGTCAGGCGCTCGCTCTCTATTACAAGCGAGTCTATTACAAGAGGGTCGCCTACAAGATTGTTGTAGAACAGAATATCCAGATCCAGAGTCCGCGGGCCCCAGTGAATACTGCGCACCCGATTTTGCTGATGTTCTATAGCCTGCAACGCATCGAGCAAATCCAGTGGCGACAGGTCAGTACTGAGCTGCGCCGCGGCATTGATAAAGTCTGGCTGCTGTGGGCCAATTGGCGGCGTCTGGTAGCGATTTGAGGTTGCGATGAGCTCTATATGGGGATGTTGCGCAAGTGCCTCAAGGGCACTGTCTAGCTGGCTGTGAGGGCTGTCCATGTTACTGCCCAGAGCAATATAGACATCAGCCATTATTGCGCTGGATCTGCTGTCGGCTTGGGGCTATTGCGGCGACGGCGGCGTTTTTTCGGGCTGCGGTCCGTGGACATAACATCGTCTGCCATAGTCTGACGGCTTTCATTATTGGCTTCCTGATAGGTAGTCCACCAGGCGCCGAGACCATCGAGATCTTCCCCTGCCTGTTCTCTCAGTAGAACAAAATCGTAGGCTGCTCTAAAACGTGGATGTTCTACCAGACGCTGTGCACGATTGCCGCCGCGACGGCGCAGGTGCAACTGTAAGTCCCAGATCTCGCGCATGGGAATGCTAAAGCGCTTGGGGATTGCGGTGACTGGAATCTGATTGAGAATGACTTCTCCCGCCGCTTTGCTCAGAGCATAGGGTGGCGAGTTACCATTTTTCTCGAAATTGCTGGCGAGTCTCTGCACCGCAGGCCACAACAGAGCGGCGTAGATAAAGGCTGGGGTAACACGCTGGGAGGCCTGAATACGCTTGTCAGTATTGACCAGCGCCTGGGATGCCAGCTTCATAGGTATGCCCTGACGGTCATTGAGCATTGGCCCTAACTGGGGAACTATATAATCAAACAGGCCGTGCTCAACCAGTATTTTAAAGGTGTCTAAACCCTGGCCACTCATAAACAGTTTCAGTGTTTCATCAAACAGTCGCGGAGGCGAAACCTGTTGCAGGTCAGCGGCGCGGTGTTTCATTGGATTTGCAGTGGCAGGTTCTATATCGAAACCAAGCTTGGCGGCAAAGCGTGCGACGCGTAATAGGCGCACTGGATCTTCGCGAAAACGGGTTTCTGGGTCGCCGATAATGCGGATAACTTTGGCATCCATATCGTCGATACCATTGGTAAAGTCGTGGATGCTGTTGGTGCTGGGATCATAATAGAGCGCATTGACGGTGAGGTCGCGACGTGAGGCATCCTCTGCCACAGTGCCAAACACATTGTCTCTTGTGAGCATGCCGCTGTCGGTCTGCTGACGGCGATTTTTGCTGGTCGTCTGGCTGCTATTAGATCTAAAAGTAGTAACTTCAATAATTTCGCGGCTGAACTGCACATGGACGATTTGAAAGCGACGGCCAATAATGCGCGAGCGGCGAAACAATTCTTTAACTTCGTAGGGTTTGGCACTGGTGGCTACATCGAAGTCTTTCGGTTTAAGGCCGATTAGAAGGTCGCGAACACAGCCACCCACAACATAGGCTTCAAATCCGGCTTTCTGCAAAACGTCGACGACTTTATAGGCGTCGCGATTGATCATATCCGGAGAAAGGCAGTGTTGGCCGTCACCAAAAATCTGGGGGCCAGACGCGATTTTTGAGGATTTATCTCGTTGAAAGAACTTACTTATGCGTTTCAGCATTAAGTGATTGCCAGTTAGGTTGTTATTAGACCTTAGAGTTTAACAGAGGAAACATCTCTACGGGAGACTAAAGCGATCTTTGATAGCAGTTAGTCGCCGAGCGGTTCATCGCCCTTTTTGCGACTGATACCCAGTTTATTACGTCGCTCCCAGAGGCTTTTGCGGCTGATGCCGAGTTTTTTTGCGAGATCGGTTTCGCTCATATTCTCTTGGTTTTCAAGCACGAAACGGGTGAAATAATCTTCCAGCGATAGGCCTGCGGGGGCGTCATAATCTTGGGTGATACTCTGATCAACTGACCCAGTACTCATATGCCTAGTGATTTGCTGGGGTCTTGGGGTCATTTCTCCAAGACCGACAAGTTCAACATCAATTGGCTCTTCTGGCGAGGCGAGAATAACGGCCTGTTGCAATGTATTTTTCAACTGCCGCAGATTGCCTGGCCACTGATAATCGACCAGTGCTTGATTGGCTTCTTCGGTTAATCCCGAGCTGGCATCATCAAAGTGCACAAGGATTGCCTGGGCTATGGCGGGAATGTCCGCGCTCCGTTGACGCAGTGTCGGCATGGCGATGCTGACAACATTAATCTCATAGTAGAGATCTTTGCGAAATAGATTGGCCTGGCAGAGTTTCTCAAGATCCTGATCCGAGGAGCAGATAAAGCGACATTGACTGGTCTGCATTACTCTCAGTAACAGCGGCTGCAGCGGGGCTGCCAATTCAGCAATATTATTGAGAAAGACGGTGGCGTTGGAATTGCTGACATCGAGCTGGCTTAAAAACTCAGTCTCTTTGATACCGGCGCAGTTAATATTGATAAATCGTTGCCGAGTGGATTTTTTGCCGTTGTGTATAGCCGCTGCTAAAGCGGATTTACCGCTGCCAGTTTCACCTTGAATCAGGATTGGCAAATCGGAGGCGGCGATTTTGGGGATCACTCTGGCGACTTTTTTGATTGCTTCACTGGATCCGAGCAGCGCTATATCACCCAATGTTTTTGCGGCTGCAGCTCGGTGGTTTGATGCGCTGAGAATACGCCGAACTGAGAGTAGCATCTCGTCGTGATCAAAGGGTTTAGAAATATAGTCAACAGCGCCCTGACGCATGGTGTCCACGGCTGAGCGCAGGCTGGCATAGCTGGTCATAATGAGCACTGGCACTGGATCGACCATTTTAATCAGATCGGTTCCCAGCTGTCCGGGGAGGCGCAGGTCGCTGATAATCAGTGCGAAGTTATTAAAGTCAAAGTTTTCACTTGCGGCTTTGATGCTAACCGCATCGCTGACATCGTAATCGTGACGCTCGAGCAGCTTGCGCAATGATATGCGAATGATCTCTTCGTCTTCGATAATCAGAATCTGATCTCTGTGGGGCGTGTTGCTCATAGATATTTTGCGTGGTCTCGTGAATGGGCCATATTGTTACCTTGAAGTACTGCTGACACAAGCACCTTAACCGCTCTTAACTTTAGCCAATTTAATTATTATGTAAATCAAAGAGTAATTCTGCAGTGGTGCCGCGGTCACTATTTTTCGCTGGACTCGACAGGTTGATTTCACCGCGCAGGTTTTTCACTAGATTGAACACCATCCAGAGTCCCAGACCAGTGCCTTCGCCAGGCTCTTTTGAGGTAACAAAGGGTTCGAACAGCTGATCCTTAATCGGCTCAGCAATGCCGCTGCCCTGATCGCTGATCATTATCCGCAACTTCGACCCATCGGGCTGGCAGCTGATTTCGATGGGGCTGCCGTCAGTGGTGGCATCCCGGGCATTGCCCAGCAGGTTGAGAAAAATCTGCACCAGCTGTCGGTGGTCACTGACGATTTCTATATTGGCAGCGATTAGGCAGACAAACTGTTCTTTCGACTGTTCTTTGGTGAGGCTGAGTATTTGGATGGCTTCTTCTGCAGCATCCAGCACCGAGACTGGTTGCAGTTGGTCATGGTAGGTTTGATCGCCGCGAGAAAAATTAATCAGCGATTGCACAATCACACTGATGCGATCGGTTTGCGACAGAATTAGCTCTGCCGAGGTTTCAATTTCGGCGGCTTCAGTTTCATGCTGCAAATTTTGTGCGATGCAGGCGATTCCGGTGACCGGGTTGCCGATCTCATGGGCGACCCCCGCAGCCAGTCGTCCTACCGAGGCCAGACGTTCATTGTTAATGTAGTTTTGGATTAACAAGACAGACTTGGTCTGATCTTCCACCAGTAGAATCAAATCGTCATCAGGACTGATCGCTGTGGATTTCTGTAGGCCAAACCATTGGGTTTTACCCGCCACTTCCAGTTCTATGCTGTCCTTACTGGTTCCGCCTTCCTGTAAAAATGCACTGATTGCAGAGTGCCAGGGTTCGGGCAGGTCGCTAATCAGACTGCCGGCGACGATCTCGCTGTTGATACCGGTGTAGCGGGCCATGGAACTATTCCATTTGATAATCTCACCGCCCTGTCCAAGAGCAATAATACCAATCGGCAGATTGTCGAGAATTTCCCGGTGATGCATGCGCAGCTTATTCAGCTCGCTGGCGATACCAGTGAGGCGATCTCCTTCAATGGCCAGTACAGATTCGATCAGATAGATATCATCGGGCTCAGGGCGTGTCGGTGTCGCCAGAGGCAGTGCCTCTTCCATCATTTTATGAGCTGCCAATACGCCAAAGTTTAGGGTTAGGGAAGAGTAGAGGCTATCGCGGAGTTTACGTAGCGCTGCAGGTCGGGTTTCACTGGGGTCGAGATCGTGCTTTTGCAGCGCTCGATCAATTTCCGCATCCGCTTCACTGCCGAGTAATCTGCGCAGACTTAAACGCATCTGCTCAACTGAATGGTGGCTCAGCTGGACCCGGGCGGGAATATAAATATTGTCGACCATACAGAGTCGGGCAAAGGACTGTTGCTCTTTGTCCATGGGGCTGAGTATGGAAAAAACCGCACAGAGAAAGATGTTGACCATCAGTGCTTCAAAGGCCCAGGTTTGCCAGTTTTCCATGCCAAAGATTAGTACTTTTTCGGTCCCCGGCAGCTGCCAGCTGTAATCGCCAAATAGGGTTGGCAGAGCTAGGGTTATCAGCCACACAGAGATGCCCCCAAGCAAACCGGCGATCACGCCGCTGCGATTAATTTTCGGCAGGTATATGGAGGCCAGCATGGCCGGTGTTAACTGAGCCAGTCCGGCAAATCCAACCAGGTAGAGATCGGTGATACTGCGGGCTTTAATAATATAGCTGAGCAGCGCGCAGGCAATAATCAGTCCGGTTGAAATCCCCAGCAGGCGCAGATTAATCCAATGGCTGAGGTGAGGCTGCTTGTGTAGTGCTTTAGTGGGCAAGACAAAGCTATTGAGCACCATTTTGGCGAGCATGGTCGACATATTGCACAGCAGCCCAATGGCCACCAGCACAATGCTGGCTGCCCCCAGTCCGGCGACTATGGGATGCTGGGTGAGCGCGGGAATGGCAAATAGATAGTCTTGCAGTGGCGATGAGGATTGCACGGCAATACCGGACCACAGCAGCGGGAAAATGGTAATGCTCGCCAGTAGCATCAATAGCGGGTAGGCCCAAGCACTGATCCCAACCTGGTTGTCGGAAATATGCTCGGAGATCACAATGCTAAAGTTCACCGGTAGGGCGAAACTGGCGGCGAGGAAAATAATAAATAGGCTGTAGGAGGAATCCATGCGTTGGACGATCAAGCGCTGGCCGCTGCTGACAACCCATTGGTTCATTTCGCTAACGCCGCCAAAAATGGATTCAACTGAGACCAGTGCTGAGGTTGCCAGTGCCAAGAGCAGTAAAAAACCGGCTGCAGCCATTATCCAGCGCAGGCTGTGCGCCATCCCCTGTTTAATCGCGCTCCAATTAATAAGGATAATAATTGAGACAATAACCAGTCTAAACAGCCACTTATCGCTCTCGAAGAGAAAATCGTGGACTGATGACAGTGCCAGTAGTTGGGCGAGGAACAGTGGCATGGTGACAATGATCAGGCTGCTGCAGGCAATCACTGCAATGGCTCTGCCGCGAAAACGGAAGGTCAGAAAATCCACCAAGGAGGCAAAGCGAATAATTTCATTGAGCCTGCGGATCGGGTAAAAAATCAGCGGTGAAAAGAGAAATACCATGGTGAAGGCAAACAGTGCCAAGACTACGCTAAATCCGTAGCGGCCAGCCATCTCAATGGTGCCAGTGGCCAGCAATGCGCCAGTACCGGCAAATAGCGCCAACACCAAAATCAGGCTCTGGCTTCGCGCGCCGCCATAGGTTGCAAGTAGATAGGCGCCCAGGGTACTGGCAAGTAAAAAGCCAATGGCGATAAGGGCTATATCAAGACTCATCGGATTTCCTGTGACGCTGAATTATATACGCGGCGAACACGATTAGTGCCCAGACCACAAATGGTCTAAACCAGCTACTCTGAGGCTCTACGGCCCATTGCGATGCCAGGGGCACGGCGACACTGCTAAGAAAGATTAAAACCGCAACCAATCGGTAGTTAAGCATTTGCGAGCTCGTTGATAAGACATAAGGGTAAGTTGACCGCGATGGTATGCAAGCTTGCCTGTCAAAGCAAACCGGCTGTTCGGTTAAGTTGCGTCAGGTGCAGGGATCTCGCCGCTGTTCGGGATTCGCGCCATTGACCAATTGCTGATCGCCCAGCTGAGAATAGTTGCGCTGTCTTCACTGCGCAGTTCGATCGGGGGTGCCTGTTGCAGCCACTGGAGAGCTACCCACAGATTGCTGGATTCCTCTCCGGGTATTAGAGAAGGTGCATGATTTTGCTTGCTGAGCTTTTGCCCTTGGCTATTGATCGCCAGAGGCAGATGGCCGTAATGCATAGCTGCTGTCTGCTCGGCACTAGCGCCCAAACAGCGTTGCAGATAGAGCTGCCTCGGGGTTGAATCAAGCAGATCCGCGCCGCGAATAATATGGCTGACCTTTTGAAACTGATCGTCGACAGTGACGGCAAGTTGGTAGGAGAACAGCCGGTCGCGCCGATGGATAACAAAGTCGCCAACGTCACTGCAGAGGTTTTGTTGATGAAGCCCCATGATCAAATCATCAAAGGCGAATATTGAGTTGTTGTCATCTTCAGGTAATCTCAGGCGGATAGCCGAGTCGGGCCCGACTTGGCGTCGACGACAGCGACCGTCATAAATGCCGCCGAGCTCTGAGACCCTTTGACGATTGCAGTCACAGCTGTAGCTCAAGCCGTCCCTGTGCAATTGCGCCAATGCCGCTTCGTAGGCATCACTGCGCTGGCTTTGATAGAGCAGGTCGCCATCCCAGAGCAAACCATGTGATTCGAGTTGTTTGATAATGGTCGTGGTGGCGCCGGGTATTTCTCTGGGAGGGTCTATATCCTCGATTCTAACCAGCCACTGGCCCTGATGATGACGCGCATCGACAAAGCTGGCCAGAGCACAGACTAGAGAACCAAAATGAAGAGGCCCGGTGGGCGAGGGTGCAAAGCGGCCAATATAGGCTGAGGGGTTTATCATTTGAGCGGATACAGTTGGCTGACTATTGGCTGATAACTATATCGTAATTAGATAGCGCAATCAGTCAGCAACTGGGCCGACGGCTTTTTAGCCGCCGGTGATCTGTCTTTCTTTGATTTCATCTAGCGTTTTGCAGTCGACACAGAGGTCGGCTGTAGGACGTGCTTCGAGTCGGCGAATACCGATGTCGACGCCGCACTGGTCGCAGAAACCATAGTCGTCTTCTTCGACGCGCACTAGAGTCTTGTCGATTTTCTTGATCAGCTTGCGCTCGCGATCACGAGTACGCAGCTCAAGACTGAATTCTTCTTCTTGAGTGGCGCGGTCGGCAGGGTCTGGAAAATTCGCTGCTTCATCTTTCATATGCATAACAGTGCGGTCGACTTCTTCCATCAACTCACGGCGCCATGCCTTGAGAATATCTTTGAAGTGCTCACGCTGCTTTTCATTCATGTACTCTTCATTTTTGGTCTCAACATAAGGGAAGAGGCCATGAAGGGTTGCAGATCCAGCGGGAACTGTCTTTGCTTTAGTTTTTGCTGTTGCCATCTCTAACGTCCACGGTTAAATTTCAGACCCTAAAATACAGGACGTGCGTTTATAGAGATATTGGGCCAGTTTTTCAAGTGAAATTTACCTTTGGCTGCTATAAATATCTTTTTATCTGCATCTGAGGTCAATTAAGCGCCACATTGGTGCGCATGGGCTGTAATCGGTTGCTTTTAAGGCAATCATTACAGGGACTAAAATTTTTAATACCTTCTATTCATAACATAAACCATTAACATTGCCACTTTAAGACGGAAAAATAATGATTCCATGCACATAACTCCTGCACTGCTCTCCGGCACTTTTATTAAGCGCTATAAACGCTTCTTCACCGATATCTATACGGCAGAGGGCGAAGTGATTACTCTGCACTGCCCGAACACTGGGTCAATGAAAAATTGTCAGGTGGAGGGCTCGCCCTGTTGGTACTCCCTGTCGAATAATCCCAAGCGAAAATTGGCTGGCACCTTGGAAATTGTTACCAGTGCCTTTGGCAATTTGGCGGGGGTGAATACTGGCCGACCCAACCATCTGGTACGAGAGGCGATTGAGAATGACTTGATTCCAGAGTTGCGCGGTTACGCTAGTTTGCGCACCGAAGTTCGCTACGGTGAGGAGAAAAGTCGCATCGATCTGTTGCTTGAGGGCGGACATGATGAAGAGAATAGCGAGTGCGATAGCCAGTCTGGAAATCAAAGGGCCTGTTGCTATGTGGAAGTCAAAAACGTCACTCTAGATTGCGGTGACGGCCGTGCGCAGTTTCCCGATTCGGTGACTACCCGCGGCAGCAAACATCTGCGTGAGTTGATGGCTATGGTGGCTGAGGGTCATCGGGCAGTGCTGTTCTTTTGCGTGCAGTTGAGTGGGATTAAGGAGGTCTCTGTTGCGGCTCATATTGATCCGGTTTACGCCGAGACTTTAGCCGCGGCGATTGCCGCTGGGGTCGAAGTGATTGTCTGGCAGGCGGATATGACCGACAGTCGGATCGAGCTGCAGAGACCTTTAAAACTAAGCTCTCAAATCTAAGCTCTCAAATCTAAGCTCT
>Ga0307488_10000578_pt1 | contig 30405 bp, 29 predicted proteins | sample SB02metaG_FD_202248 | JGI IMG/M metagenome (GOLD analysis project Ga0307488, IMG submission 202248) | Sea-ice brine microbial communities from Beaufort Sea near Barrow, Alaska, United States - SB 0.2 | ecosystem: Environmental > Aquatic > Marine > Coastal | place: USA: Alaska | collected...
TCGATGGAGATGTCAGCGCCAGTGTCTTCCTGAATCTGGTTAATCATCTTGCCCTTTGGCCCGATAACTTCACCGATCTTGTCAATTGGAATCTTGACTGCAATAACGCGAGGTGAGTACTTGGAAAGCTCATCTGGCTCGTCGATAGCTTCCGCCATGACATCCAAGATGAACAAGCGAGCTTCCTTGGCCTGCGTAAGCGCCTTGGCTAGCTCTGCGGATGGAATTCCATCCAATTTTGTGTCCAACTGAATCGCGGTAATGAAGTTGCGGGTACCGGCGACCTTGAAGTCCATGTCGCCCAGTGCGTCTTCAGCGCCGAGGATGTCAGTTAGTGCCGCGTACTGGGTCTTGCCATCAACGGTGTCCGTAATCAAGCCCATCGCGATTCCAGCAACTGGAGCGCGCAATGGCACACCGGCGTTTAGAAGTGCAAGGGTCGATGCACAAACAGAACCCATTGAGGTTGACCCGTTCGAGCTAAGAGCCTCTGAAACCTGACGAATTGCATACGGGAACTCATCACGTGCCGGTAGAACTGGCATTAGGGCCCGCTCTGCCAAGGCACCGTGACCAATTTCGCGACGCTTAGGGGTACCAACACGACCAGTCTCACCGGTTGAATACGGTGGGAAGTTGTAGTGGTGCATGTAGCGCTTTGACTTCTCTGGAGTTAGAGCATCAAGCTGCTGCTCCATCTTCAACATGTTCAACGTCGTGACACCCAAGATTTGAGTCTCGCCGCGCTGGAAAATTGCTGAACCATGGGTCCTAGGTATTACTCCAACTTCGGAGTCGATTAGACGGATGTCGCTTAGACCACGACCGTCGATTCGGATTCCCTCTTTTAGAACCCTGGTGCGCATTGCCTTCTTGGCAACTGCCTTGTATGCGGCTGAGAACTGAGCCATGTCTTCTTCACTTAGCTTCGCAGCTAGTGCTTCCTTGACGCTCGCCTTCAGTGAATCGTCAGCATCCTGACGCTCTTGCTTATCGGCAATCTGGTAAACCTTGGCGACCTCGGCTCCGGCAGCCTTTTCAACCGCTGCTAATACCTTGTCGGTGTATGGCAAGAACACTGGGTAGTCAGCGGTTGGCTTTGCAGCCTGCTTGGCGACATCGTTCTGTGCTCTAACTAGTTCCTTGATAAATGGCTTTGCAGCTTCAAGTCCCTGAGACACGATTTCTTCGCTCGGCGCAACAGCGCCACCGGCAATTAGATCCCAGCTGTTTTCAGTAGCTTCTGCTTCAACCATCATGATCGCAACATCGTCGCCGTCAATAACTCGACCGGCAACAACCATGTTGAACACGGCGTTTGCAAGCTGTGAGTGCTTAGGGAAAGCAACCCACTGGCCATCAATTAGCGCCACTCGAACACCGGCTACTGGGCCAGAGAATGGCAAGCCAGCTAGCTGAGTGGACATTGAGGCTGCGTTGATAGCAACTACGTCGTAAAGCTCATCCGGCTCAATCGACATGACTGTTACTACAACCTGAATTTCGTTGCGCAAGCCGTCAACAAAGGAAGGCCTAAGCGGCCTATCGATCAAACGACATGCCAAGATTGCGGCGGTGGATGGGCGACCCTCACGACGGAAGAATGAGCCCGGGATTTTACCCGCGGCATACATGCGCTCTTCAACATCAATTGTGAGTGGGAAGAAATCGAAGTGATCCTTCGGTGCCTTTGAGGCTGTGGTGGCCGAGAACAACATGGTCTCGTCATCAATGTAGACAACTGCTGCACCAGCTGCTTGCTGGGCTAGGCGTCCGGTTTCAAAGCGCACAACGCGCTTTCCGTACTTTCCGTTATCAATAACGGCTTCTGCGAATTTAATCTCTGGGCCTTCCATGGCCCCTCCTTATTTATCTGCGCAGCGCAAAGCCCGATCCACTTTCAGTGAAGTTTCGTGCGCGCTAGAGGTCGGACCTTGCCCGATGAAGTGCTGATCGTCAGTAAAAAACTCTGGGTCTGAACCCAGAAACTTCCACCGAAGACCCGCCTTCTAATCCTCGTTGTTACAAGCCTAACAACCAAAGAGTAAAAAGCCTAGTAATGAAAAACCCCGGCATTTCGGCCGGGGTTAGTCAAATCTCAAATTTTACGGAACTAGCGACGAAGTCCTAGTCTCTCGATTAGCTTGCGATAACGGTTAATGTCAACACGCTGCAAGTAACCAAGAAGGCGGCGGCGCTGTCCAACGATTAGTAGCAAACCACGACGTGAGTGGTGGTCATGCTTGTGGTCTTTTAGGTGCTCGGTAAGGCCAATGATTCGAGAGGTCATAACTGCAACCTGAACTTCAGGCGAACCGGTATCGCCTGGCTTAGTTGCATACTCTTCGATGATTTGAGTCTTTACCTGTGGGTCTAGAGCCATTGCTGATCCTTCCGATCCGCTGCGCGGCGCGTCAAACAGGTTGTCTGTCGCTCTCTTAATCCGCGGCCGTTACACGGCAACCTCAGAAGTCTAGACATAAAAACTGTTTTTGGCTAGGCGGTAGTGCCCTCATCAAGCGAATCAAGCGGCTCTGGCTCAACATATTTGTTCCCGTCATAAAAACTCTTTGAGGTCTTTAGAACCAAAACCAAGAAAATAATGAAGACGATGGCAGCCAGCGCGAGAATCGGGACAATCAGGAACACCAATGACATCAAAAGCTCTGGAGAGAACTCCTGGCCAGATGGGTAATCATTGATCAAAGCGATCGAACCGATAGTCGCAAAAATAGAGTAACCAGCAGGAACAATGATCAGGAACAGCCACTTTGCGCTGAAGCCGGCATCATGGAGGCGTCTTGCCAGAATCGACAGATTCGGCAAAAAAAGAACTAGTGAAGAAATAGTTGTGAGCGGAGTGAAGTCAGTGCTCAGCGACTGAATATCGGTCACGGGGTCCCCTGTGGTCGCAGCCGTTGGCCAAATTACGCCTTCAATTGTCCCTAGGACTAGCGCTAGTAGCAGTGTAAAAAGAACCCAATACCAGTACTGAGACCGGCTGGCCTTCCCCTTGAAATTGACGAAGTTCTTGAACCCGCTTGAAATTGCTCCTACAAAACTCATAACTAGACCCTACTCCCCAAGCACTCGCCTGCAGGCTTCAACGTCGGAGCCGATCTGCTCGATGAGCTTTTCCATGGACTCATATTTGGCCCAAGGCCTTACTTGCTCGACATACTCACAAGTCACGATTTTGTCATAAAGGTCAAGATCATCACGGCCAATCACGTGGGATTCCAGAAGGCGTGGAACAGCCTCTATGGAGTCGTTAGTCCCCACCGAATGCGCCGCTGGATAGCGAACACCGTCCGAATGCAGCCAGCCGGCGTAAACACCGTCAACCGGCAACAGCCCCTCGCTGTTCCGAGCAAGGTTCGCAGTTGGAAAACCGATTTTCCGGCCGATCTTGCGGCCATGTTCAACTATGCCCTCGGTTTGATGATTTCGTCCAAGCATGGCGTTTGCAGCCTTGATGTTTCCAGCAGCAATCGCTTTTCTTATCTCGGTGCTAGAAACCGGAAGGTCGCCAAAGACAACCGTGGGAACCTCTTTGGCCTCGAAGCCAAAACGTTCGCCAAGCTGCCTAAGCTCAATAATGCTTCCGGATCCCTTGTGTCCAAAACGAAACCCTTGCCCAACCAGTACCAATTTAGCTCTGAGGGACATCAGGTGATCTACGACAAACTCCTCTGGAGAAAGGTTCGCAAGCTGCTGATCAAACCGCAGAGTTATTAGAGCATCAGCCCCAAGCGACTCTACAATTCGGGATTTTTGGATGGGCCCAATAATTGAAGACGGCTCGGTCCCGGGCTTCAAAAACGCATCTGGGTGGCGATCAAAAGTTAGGACCGCTGCTGCAAGACCCGCCTCCTCAGAAAAATGCACGAGTTCGCGGAACAACTGCTGATGCCCCAAATGAATGCCGTCGAATTTGCCTATGGCAACGGCCGTATCGGTGTACCCATCGGGCAAAACGGAATTACTTAGTTCCAGCACTCTGCCCCCTCAGCCAAATCAGGCCCAACACCGGCAACACAAGTGGGATAAAACCATAACCAACACCGAAGCCCGACCAAACCGATGGATGACCGAACAGTTCCGGCATCAAAATCGAGAGCAAGCCAACAATAATTACTCCTGCCAGTTCAAACCGGACCGCCAACAGGGCCAAAGCGTGATACTTTGCCGGCTGAGCAAGTGAAAAAGTAGCGACTATGTAAACCACTGCGGCAACCGCTGATAATAAATAAGCAACGGGAGCCTGATCAAATTCTCGAATTAGCTGATAACCGGCTCTAGCCGAGGCCGAAAGAGCAAAGACGCCATAGACAGCGACCAAGACCCTGCCAACGCCCATTGATTTTTTCATGAATTCTCCAAGATCAATCTTAGATTGCGAAAGGGTTTACCCCGGTCCAGATTTGCTGCATTCTGACCAACATCACGGCGATCGTAAGAACTGCTGCCCCCAAAACCACAGTTGACCAACGATTTCGTTCAACCAACGCCCAAACCGCTCCGGCAATCGGAACCATAAGGGCGACTATTAGGTAACCAAAGAACTCCCAGGTGTCGATTACCGCGTACTGACCAAGAGAAACCAAAACAATCGAGAGAATCAACTGGACTAGAAGGCCCGCCTCAACTCCGATCGCTAGCCCAAGGGAAAATCCACTCGGTGATTTGCCGATTAGCCCAAAAAAAATCAGAATCAACCCAGCCGCGACTGCATACCAGGCCAGAATCAAGAAAAAGGCGTCTATCACTGCTCCTCCTGGAACACTGCTGTCGACTTGTATTGAGAGCCAGTTCTTGTGACCAGGGCGATCAATTGCTGCTCGCGAATAAGTGCGATTTCAGACTCGTCCGATTCCAATTCAATTTTCTTGCCGTGTCTAAGGTCGCGTTCCTGGTCGCCAGAAATCTCGAAGCTTGGGAACAACCTTGAGGCAGCATCAGCCAAGCTGATCCAACGAGGCTCTTCGGTGATTGCCGTCGCATCACCAATCAAAAAAGAAGCAACTGCGGTTCGACGAAGCTCAATCAAGTGTCCGCCCACTTCGAGTGCTTGGCCCATGTCCCTGGCTAGGGCACGGATGTAGGTCCCGGAACTGCACCTAACGCTGATGTCAAAATCAACCAGACCGTCATGGTGACTTAGCTCGCTGGTGCGAGCAAAGTCACGAATCACTATTGACTTGGGCTTTAGGTCAACCTTGTTACCCTGTCGCACCAAGTCGTAAGCCCTGACGCCATCAATCTTTTTGGCGCTCACACTCGAAGGTATTTGATCAAGCGGTCCGGTCAAAGACGCAATGACCTTGTCGATTTGGTCGGCAGTGATGCCTGAAGCATCTTTAGTCTCAAGGACTTCCGACTGAGAATCATCGCTGAGGGTTGATTGCCCCAGCCGCACGGTAGCGGTGTACGCCTTGTCTTGCCCGAGCAAGAACTGGAGTAATTTTGTGCCCTGGTTTGCACCGAGCACCAACAGACCGGTGGCCAAAGGATCCAAGGTTCCGCCATGCCCGACTTTTTTTGTGCCGAGAACCCCTCGCATTTTTGCGACAACGTCAAAAGAAGTCCAGTCCTGGGGCTTGTCAATCAGAACTAGGCCATGCTGCATTAGTCTTCCTGCGGCTTTTGAATATATGGGTCGGCATCTCCCGCGTGCTTGGCACCCTTGGCAAGTTTCTCTAATTCGCCATCTCGTCTTTTAGCCTCGGCCAAAAGCTCGTTCAAGTCGCCAGCATTTTCTGGGACATCGTCGAGAACGAGTTCCAGGGTTGGGGTCATTCTTATGCCCAGCTGTTTTCCGATTTCTCCCCTGAGCCGGCCGGTGTTTTTCTGCAGAATAGCTACCGTGGAAGCCTTGTCCGCATCGGAACCAAAAACAGTGTAGAAAAGTCGGGCCTGCATTAGATCAGGGGTAACTCGAGCGTCGGTGAAGGTAACGAAACCCAAATCAGGGTCCTTGACAACCTTTGCTAGTGCGGAGGCCGCCAATACTTTAATCCGCTCCGCAAGACGCAGCGCTCTAGCGTGATCTGCCATTAGCTCCTCGGCTTCTCTACCATCTCGTAAGTCTCGATGACGTCATCGATCTTCACATCGTTGAAGCTACCCAGTCCGATTCCACACTCGAAATCGGCCTTTACCTCAGTGGCATCGTCCTTGAATCGCTTCAGTGACTCGACCTTGAGGTTCTCGCCGATTACTTCGCCGTTTCTCAAGACTCTTGCCATAGCGTTTCGACGCATTAGGCCGCTTCGAACATATGAACCAGCGATGAGACCGAACTTGGAGGACTTGAATACTTCCCGAACTTCGGCTGTTCCCAACTGAGCTTCTTCGTATTCCGGCTTGAGCATTCCCTTGAGTGAGTTTTCAATGTCTTCAAGGACGTTGTAGATGACTGTGTAGTGACGGATGTCGACACCCTCACGGTCTGCTCGTTCCTTCGCCTTGTTGTCTGGACGAACGTTGAATCCGATGATTACCGCCGAGTCGACAGTGGCTAGGTTTACGTCAGATTCAGTGATTGCTCCAACACCACGGTGGATGATTCGCAACTGCACTGAGTCGCCAACGTCAATCTTGAGCAAGCTGTCCTCCAGGGCCTCAACGGCACCTGAAACGTCACCCTTGATGATCAAGTTCAATGATTCGACCTTGCCATCCTCGAGAGCCTGAGTGAAGTCCTCGAGTGAAAGCTTCTTTCTGGTCCTTGCCAGCAGGGCGTTTCTGTCGGCAGCTTCACGCTTTTCTGCGATCTGCCTTGCCTGACGCTCGTCCTCGGCAACCACGAAGGTATCTCCGGCGCGCGGAACTGACTGCAGACCGAGAACTTGAACCGGTCTTGATGGAGTCGCAAACTTAACCGGATCTCCGTTTTCATCAAACATCGCACGGACTCGGCCGTAAGCAGCACCGGCAACAATTGCGTTACCAACCTCTAGGGTTCCTGACTGAATCAGAACCGTCGCAACGGAACCGCGTCCCTTGTCTAGGTTTGCCTCAATGGCAACTCCACGCGCTGCCTTGTCAGGGTTGGCTCGAAGATCTAGAGCTGCATCGGCAGTCAAAAGAACTGCGTCAAGAAGCTTGTCAATACCGTCACCCTTCAGCGCAGATACGTCTACGAACATCACGTCTCCGCCGAATTCCTCGGCAACTAGGCCGAATTCAGTTAGCTGCTGGCGAATCTTCGCAGGGTTTGCACCCTCTTTATCAACCTTGTTGACAGCAACCACAATTGGAACTCTTGCGGCCTGGGCATGGTTCAAAGCCTCGATGGTCTGAGGCATTACACCGTCGTCCGCAGCCACAACCAAGATGGCAATGTCTGTGACTTCAGTACCTCTGACTCGCATGGCGGTGAAAGCCTCGTGACCCGGCGTATCAATAAATGTGATCGCTCGATCTAGACCTTCGTGAGTTGTGTGAACCTGGTAGGCACCGATGTGCTGGGTGATTCCACCAGCCTCACCGTCGACAACATTCGCATTACGAATCGAGTCAAGCAACCTAGTCTTTCCGTGATCTACGTGTCCCATTACGGTCACGACCGGAGGTCTTGGGGAAAGTGCTTCGTCGTCTTCCTCCTCGATGCCAGTCGAAATATCCAGACCGAAGCCTTCGAACAGCTCTCGCTCTTCATCTTCAGGCGAGACAACCTCGACCTTGTAGCCAAGCTCTTCACCAAGAATCTGGAAGGTATCTTCGTCTAGGGATGCTGTCGCAGTCGCCATCTGTCCCAAGTGGAACAGGATGGTGATCAACTGAGCGGAGTTAGTGCCAATCTTGTCTGCGAAGTCTTGGATCGAGGATCCACGACGAACTCGCAGCACGGTTGTTCCATCGCCGCGAGGCACCATTGTGCCGCCCAGGCTGGGAACATCTCTTTGTTCAAATTCTTCGCGCTTTGTTCTTTTTGACTTACGGGATTTTCCGCGAGAACCGCCCCTACCAAATGCTCCTGCAGTGCCCGCTCCGCGGCCACCACGGCCGGCTGGACCCGGTCTTCCGGCTGGCGGTCCAAACCCTGGCTTCTGTCCCGGTGCTCCGAACGCTGGCGCTCCACCTGGACGCGGTGCTCCGCCACCTGGACGAGGTGCTCCGCCGGCAGGTCTTGGCGCTCCTGGCCTTGGTGATCCTGGGCGTGGTGCTGACCCGGCAGGTCTTGGCGCTCCTGGTCTTGGTCGCCCCCCCATGCCCTGATTTGCAGCAAATGGGTTGTTGCCTGGGCGAACCATAGGGCGAGGTATTCCCATGCCCTGGTTCGAAGAAAATGGATTGTTACCTGGGCGAGGTGTGCCAAGCATTGTTGCGGCGGCGGACTTCTCCTCCGCGACTGGCTCTCCAGCGTCAGGCGCAGCAACCGGCGGTGGCTCGACTGCAGCGGGAGCGGGAGGCTCAGTGACTTCTGAGGGCTTCGGGCTCTCGGCAACAGCCGGAGCTTCTGGCGCAGGCTTAGCCTTTGGCTTTGCCGGCTCCTTCTTGGCTGGAGCTTCCTTTTTTGGGAAAGCACCCTTTAGCCTTGCGGCTACCGGTGGTGTGATTGTTGAAGAGCCACCTTTGACGTATTCGCCAAGCTCTTCTAATTTGGCCAAAGCTGTCTTGGTATCAATCCCAAGTTCTTTAGCAATATCGTATACGCGTGGAAGCGCCACTTTTTTTCTCCTGTTCGGGGCCGACCCCAAACAGGGAAGGCCTTAGTTCTGAGGGGGTCTCATTTCGAGAAACTCATTGTGTGTCAGCCATGTTTTGTGCCTGATTTCTAAGCCATGTCTCAAGCGACTCCGAATTAGAGTCGCCCAAGGCGCGAACTAGACCTTTTCGATCAAGCGCTAGCCTCAAACATTTTTCATGAACCCAAGCCCCTCTTCCGGCTAGCTTTCGCTGCCGGTCAAGAATAAAACTTTGATTCACTGAAACAATTTTTAGCAAGTGCTTCATCGAATCTCGTTGGCGGCAGCCAACACAGGTCCGAATAGGCTCCATTCTAGGGCCCCTTACCTAATGACGCTATCCCTCAAGGATGCTATCTGGCTGAATGTCGATTTTGGCACCGGTCAATTTCGCTGCCAGGCGGGCGTTCTGGCCCTCTTTGCCGATTGCCAGCGAAAGCTGAAAATCAGGAACCAGCACTCTAACTGCCTTGGTAGCAGCGTCTAAAACAAAGCTGTCCGAGACCCTGGCTGGCGATAGGGCGTGAGCTACGAAGGTCGCTAAGTCCTCCGAGAAATCAACAACGTCGATTTTTTCCTCATTCAATTCCGCGCTAACTGCTCGGACTCGCTGGCCAAGTTCGCCAATGCAAGCTCCCTTGGCGTTGATACCAGGTTCTTTTGCAAAAACAGCGATCTTGGTTCTATGGCCCGCCTCGCGAGCGACGGAAGCAATTTCCACTTGGCCGGAAGCGACCTCTGGGACCTCCATTGCGAAAAGTTTTCTAACCAAGCCCGGGTGGGTCCTAGAAACCGTGATCTGAGGTCCCCTGGTTCCCATTTGAACGCTGGTTACATACACTCTGATGCGACTTCCGTGCAGATACTCTTCGGTTGGAACCTGCTCTTCGGGAGGCATAAGCGCCTCAATTGAGCCTAAATTCACGTAGACCATGTGTGATCTGGAGCCCTGTTGAATCTGGCCGGAGACTATGTCGCCCTCTTTGCCCTTGAACTCGCCTAACAAGCCTTCGTCTGAGATGTCCCGCATCCGCTGCGCAATGACCTGCTTAGCGGCGTAAGCGGCGACTCGACCAAAACCTTCTGGGGTCACTTCCTCTTCACCAACGGGCTCTAGGTCCTCATCGAGAGTGGATTGGAAGATTCGAACGTGACCGGTTTTGCGATCAAGCTCGGCTCGGGCTCCCTTGACCGGTTCCGAAAAGCCCTTAGCGAAAGCCGCAAGTATGGCCGCTTCGATAATCAGGACTAGCTCGTCAAATGGGATTTCCCGCTCGCGCTCCAGTAGACGAAGAACTTGTAAATCAATATCCATGACTCGCCTCTTTTTAGTTTCTAGCGCTTAGCCATTAGCTCAGCGAGAACTGAGTCTATCTTTACTTGAGAGCGTTCGCCTGTCACTCTGTTCCAAAGCTCAACTTCACCCTCTGCTACGCCTCGGCCACAGATGATTATCCAGGGGTTCCCAATCAGCTCCGCGTCGGCAAATTTCACTCCCGGACTGACCTTTGGTCGGTCATCCAGCATGACTCTGAGCCCAAGGGCCTCAGCGCCTGCGGTCAAAGACTCAGCTGCCTCGAAGGCGGCTTCGTCTTTACCAGCCGCGATAATGTGAAGGTTTGCTGGAGCCACTGAATCCGGCCACATCAAACCCTTGTCGTCATGGCACGCCTCAGCAATTACTGCAACCAGCCTGGTAACGCCAATTCCATAGGAGCCCATGGTGACTGTGACGAGCTTTCCGTTGGAATCAAGAACTTTCAGGCCCAGCGCCTCGGCGTATTTACGGCCCAGCTGAAAAATATGACCGATTTCGATGCCGCGAGCCATTTCCAATGGCCCTGAACCGTCTGGGGCCGGATCTCCGGCGCGAATCTCTGCGATGTCGGCAATTCCATCCGCGGAAAAATCTCGACCAAAAGTCAGGTGCCAAGTGTGCATTTGATCTTTATTGGCGCCGGTAATCCACGAACTTCCCTCAGCAATCCTGGGGTCCAGCAGGTACTCGATTTTCGACTCAGCTTCTAAGCCCAAGAATTGTTTTGAATCTTTACGGGGTCCGATGTAGCCCTTGACAAGTTCCGGGTGACTCTTGAAATCGGCCTCGTTGGCCTGCTCCACATCACAGCCAAACCAAGCCTCCGCGCGCTTTTGGTCGACTTCTCGATCTCCAGGAATTCCAACTGTGACCAGCCTCCGCTTGCCGTCTCCAGCGATGAGCGCAAGCACCACGTTTTTCAGGGTGTCAGAGGCCTCCCAAGTGCCATCTGGCTTGGGGTGATTCTCATTCGAGAAGCTAACCAAGGTGGCAATTGTTGGAGTGTTTGGTGACGCGTGGTCCTCAGCCGCCTGTTTATTCGGCGTGATGGCCGGAGACTGCTTGAATCTAACCGCCTCTACATTGGCAGCAAAGCCGGATGCGGATCTGACAAACGAGTCCTCGCCAATATCGGAAGGACTCAGGAACTCTTCCGATTTCGAGCCACCCATCGCTCCGGCATCCGCGCTCACGATTACATACTCAAGCCCTAGGCGCGTGAAAATGCGCTCGTAGGCTGCGCGTTGGGCCTGATATGAAACCTCAAGGCCTTCGTCAGTAACATCAAAGCTGTAAGCGTCTTTCATTACGAATTCGCGACCACGCAAAAGACCGGCTCGCGGCCTGGCCTCATCGCGGTATTTATTTTGAATTTGGTAGATGCTCAATGGAAGATCTTTATAGGAGTTATAAAGATCCTTCACCAAAAGAGTAAAGACCTCTTCGTGAGTTGGAGCCAGCAAGTACTCCGCGTCTTTTCTGTCTTTCAAGCGGAAAATGTTATCTCCGTAGTCATCCCACCGACCGGTCACCTCATATGGCTCTTTTGGAAGCAGGGCTGGGAAGAAGACCTCTTGGGCACCAGCGGCAGCCATTTCTTCGCGAACGATTTGCTCAATCTTGGTTTTGACCATCAGGCCAAGAGGTAGCCAGCTAAAAACTCCCGGTGCCGCGCGTCTTATGTAGCCCGCGCGAACAAGCAACCTATGGCTTTCAACCTCAGCGTCGGCTGGGTCTTCTCGAAGGGTCCTTAGGAATAATGAGCTCAGGCGATATGGCATGAGCACAATGTTAGCTACTCCCCGACGGTAACCTGGGCGGTTCCGATAAGTGCACTGTCCATTTCGGCTGCAATTCGGTTCGCCTCTTCAATCAAAGTGGCAACAATTTCATTTTCCGGAACAGTTTTGATGATCTCGCCCTTGACGAAAATTTGACCTTTGCCGTTTCCTGAGGCAACTCCCAAATCTGCTTCCCTTGCTTCACCCGGTCCGTTTACAACGCAACCCATAACGGCAACTCGAATTGGAACAGTCAGGTGTGAAAGCCCCTCGGTAACGTCGTTCGCGAGCGTATAAACATCTACTTGCGCTCTTCCACAGCTTGGGCAAGAGACGATCTCGAGCTTTCTGGGACGAAGGTTCAGACTCTCCAGGATCTGCGAGCCGACCTTGATTTCCTCAACCGGAGGAGCTGAAAGCGAGACTCGAATCGTGTCGCCGATTCCTTGAGCCAACAAAGCCCCAAAGGCCACTGAGGACTTGATTGTTCCTTGGAATGCTGGTCCGGCCTCGGTAACGCCTAAGTGAAATGGCCAGTCTCCCCGCTCGGCAAGTAGCTGATAGGCCTTGACCATCACGACCGGGTCATTGTGCTTCACGGAAATCTTGAAATCATGAAAATCATGCTCTTCGAAAAGGCTCGCCTCCCAAACCGCGGACTCCACTAGCGCCTCAGCAGTTGGCTTGCCATACTTCTGCAACAGTCTTGGGTCCAGGGAGCCAGCATTGACACCAATTCGGATTGAAACTCCGGCGTCCTTGGCAGCTTTTGCAATTGCGCCAACCTGGTCATCAAATTTTCTAATGTTTCCTGGATTTACTCGCACCGCTCCGCATCCAGCTTCAATCGCTTGGAAGACATATTTTGGCTGGAAGTGGATATCGGCGATCACCGGAAGCTGGGATCGCTTGGCAATGACCCTCAAAGCTTTTGCGTCGTCGCTAGTGGGCACAGCCACCCGAACAATGTCACAGCCCGTCGCAGTTAATTCAGCAATTTGCTGAAGTGTTCCATTTATGTCTGTGGTCTGAGTGGTTGTCATCGACTGAACTGAAATTGGAGAATCCGACCCTACGGGAACCTTCCCAACCATTATTTGGCGAGTTTTCCGCCTAGGAGCGATTGTTGGTGGTGGTCCCACTGGAAGACCAAGATTTACAGCTGGCAATTATTACCTCTCGTTTGCTCCAAGCTTCAACAGCAAAGGAGGAAAGTTACTTCCTAACCCAATGTTATTGGGTTTACAAGGTCAGCTAATATTAGTATCAGGCCCGTCAGAATCAGCAGCATCCACACCGCGTATGCAACAGGTAAGGCCTTAGCGGTATCGATTGGACCCGGGTCCTTCTTCCCAACAAGAACCCAAGACCTTCTTTTCGCACTTTCGTAAAGCGCCCCAAGAACGTGTCCACCATCTAGCGGCAGCAGCGGAATCAAGTTGAATACGAATAGCGCAAGATTCAAAGATCCGATTAGCAAAAGCAACGAGGCGAGCTTGGCAGCCACGCTAATGTCCGCTGCAGTCAGCTCTCCGGCTAACTGACCCACTCCCAAAATAGAGACTGCACCATTTGGATCTCGATCGGTGCTTCCGAAGGTACTTGCCGCGACCTTATAAACCTGCTGCGGCAAATCAGCCACGAAGGCCAGCATTCCCCCCGTCGCGGCTAGAGAGAAGCCGACGGATTCTTCGATGCTTAGTGGCGTCACCTCAGACCCCAACTGAATCCCCAGAATTGGCCTGAGCTCGGTGACTTTGTTGCCGGCTGCGTCTAAAGCTGCCGCTCCAGACTCCAGGAAAACTTGAGTCTCGATAAATGACGGCGTAATTGCGAGGGTAATGTTTGCTCCGTCGCGAACAACTCCCAGCATTGACTGACTCGTTTGGTTCTTGCTCAGGCCCGCAATTACTTCGTTCCAGTTCAGAACTGGTGTGCCGTTTACCTGAGTAACGGTGTCGCCTGGTAGCAGTCCGGCGGCAATAGCCGGAGAAACCGGAGCGCCGCTGGGGCAATTACCGGCGGAATCGGCCTCAATGCATTCATAAACCTTGCTGACGCTCATCGTGGATTGCATTGTTCCAACACCGCTTAGCGCTAGAAGAATAAGAAGCATCCCTAAAAAAAGATTCATCAGCGGACCGCCGAGCATGATGGTTAGCTTCTTTGGGGCGGAAAGCTTGTAGAACTGGCGATCTTCATCGCTCGGCTCGATGCCCTGTCTTACCTGCTGCCTGGCGTCCCTAATCCAACTTGCAAATGGGCCCCTATAAGCCTTGGACTCGGGAGGGTACATGCCAGTCATGAGGATGTAGCCACCCAGCGGAATTGCCTTGATTCCGTACTCGGTGTCGCCCCTGGTCCAGGACTTAACGGTCGGACCAAATCCGATCATGTATTGATTGACTCGAATGCCAAAAATTTTCGCAGGTATCAAGTGACCGATTTCGTGCAGGCCAATTGACAGAGCAATTCCAATTAGGACAATTGCAATTCCGGCCGCGTATAAGAGGATGTCGATCACGGTTCAAGGCTACCTGAACACTTGAGGCTTTAGCTCTGTGCTATCAGCGAATCGGCGGTCCGTCGGGCCCAGCTTTCCGCAGCCAAGACACTTTCGAGACTTAATGGCCCCGGCGTATGCACCTGAAGCACCTTATCGATCGTGTCGGTGATGCCAAGGAAAGATATTTCACCTCGGTGAAAAGCCTCAACAGCCTGCTCATTTGCTGCGTTATAAACGGCTGGAAAAGTGAGCCCTGCCTGTCCAACCTGCCGTGCAAACTTGACGGCTTTGAAAACCTCCTCATCGAGGGGTTCAAAATCCCATCGATGGCTTTGAGTGAAATCCAATGGCTTTGTGGACTGGGCAAGCCGATCTGGCCAACCGATAGCAAAGCCAATCGCGAGTTTCATGTCCGGCACTGAGGCCTGTGCAATAACCGAACCGTCATAGAACTCGACCATTGAGTGAACAATTGACTGCGGATGAACGGTGACGGCAATGTTTTCAAACCCGATGCCAAATAAAATATGAGCCTCAATTACCTCGAGGCCTTTGTTTACCATGGTCGCCGAGTTGGTAGTTATGACCTTGCCCATGCTCCAAGTCGGGTGCTTGAGAGCTTGACTCGGAGTCACGTTCTCGAGGTCGGCCCTTGACATGTTTCTAAACGGACCACCGGAGGCAGTCAATATCAGCCTTGAAACTTCAGATTTTTGTCCCGCCAATAAGCACTGAGCGATTGCTGAGTGCTCGGAGTCAACGGGCAAGATTTGATCTTTGGCCGCAAGTTCGGTTACCAGCGACCCACCGACTATCAAAGACTCTTTATTGGCAAGCGCCAGCTTGCTTCCCGCGCGAAGTGCCGAAAGCGTTGCCATCAGTCCTGCAGAACCGGTTATTCCGTTCACAACCACATCTGCTGACAGCTCACCCGCTAAATCAGCGGACAGCTCCGGACCCAGAACTGCTCTGTCCCTGGACAGGCCGAATTGGACTCGCTGAGACTCGAGCAGCTCGGTATTAGAGTTCCCAGAGATTCCGACGAGCTGAAACTTATCGGGATTTGCCGCCAGCAACTCGAGCGTTTGGGTGCCGACGGAACCGGTGGAGCCTAAGACCAAAACAGTGCGCATCTACCAAAGCTTAGAACTCCATCCGCATTGCGAGTCAGGAATGATAAAAATCCATATAAGTATCTAGAATTTAGACATGAGCCTTGAACAAAAAAGAATATTGACTACCTCCATCCCAGGACCCAAGTCGGTAGAGCTTCAAAAGCGCCGAACCGCCGTTGTTTCCGCGGGTGTCGGAACAATGCTTCCGGTATTCATTGAGCGCGCCCACGGCGCGATCCTCGAGGACGTAGATGGTAACCAGTTGATTGATATGGGCACAGGCATTGGAGTTGTGACAATCGGTCACACAAACCCCGGCGTTGTTGCCGCAGTTCAGGAGCAGGTTGCGAAACTTACTCACACCCTGTTCACCGTTGCTCCCTATGAGAAGTATGTTCGAGCAGCCGAACTTCTGGCAGCTCACTCCCCCGGTTCTTTTCCAAAAAAAGTCGCCTTTTTTAATTCAGGTGCCGAAGCCGTTGAAAATGCAGTGAAGATTGCAAGGCGTGCGACCGGCAGGACTGAGATCGCAGTTTTCGACCACGCCTACCACGGTAGAACCAGCCTTACGATGGCGATGAACTTCAAGGCGCATCCCTATGCCACTGGCTTCGGTCCTCTTCCCGGGAGCATTCACCATGCTCCAATGAGCTACCCGTTCCGTGATCCTGAGGGAATGACTGGCGAGCAGGCAGCGGCAAGGACCATCACCTACCTAGAAAAAAGAGTTGGTGCGTCCGCGCTTGCCGCCGTTTTCATCGAGCCCATTCAGGGAGAAGCTGGATTCATAGTTCCGGCCCCAGGGTTCCTAAAGACAATCGACAGCTGGTGCAAGGCGAATGGAATTGTCATGGTTGCCGACGAAGTTCAAAGCGGCATGGCCAGGACCGGAAAATGGTTTGCTAGCCAGTGGGAAGAAGGATTCGACCCCGACCTAGTCACTGTTGCCAAGGGAATTGCCGGCGGCATGCCACTTTCCGGCGTTGTAGGCCGGGCTGAAATTATGGACTCGGCACACGCCGGCGGCTTGGGCGGCACCTTCGGTGGTTCACCAACTGCCGTGGCAGCCGCAGTGGCGGTCATGGAACAGTTTGAGCAAGGAGACTTTCTGAGTCGCGCCCAGGAGATCGGAGCCATAATCGTGCAGCGCCTAACTGAGATGATGGCGATGTATCCGGTGATTGGTGAAGTTCGTGGAGTGGGCGCAATGCAGGCATTTGAACTAGTCATGCCAGGCAGTCTTGACCCCAACCAACCCGCCACTGAGGCGCTCTTGAGGCACTGCCACCAAAACGGTGTCGTGGTTCTAAATGCCGGAACCTATGCAAACGTCGTTCGCTTGCTTCCACCGCTTTCGATCTCCGATGAACTTCTGCACGAGGCACTCGATGTAATTGCGGAGGGCCTGGCCGCCCTATAGCTCCGTTGCATGCCTCCGGCCAAAACGACGACTGAATAACCGCCATACCAAAGCTAAGAATGGAATAAATTGACTCAATATGCTGACCGCCAGCGTCTAGCTGAGCTATTTGCCAAAGAAGTGAGCACCTACGTCGCAACCCATCCAAATTCGCAAATGGCTCACCAGAAGTCTCAAGCCTCGTTGGTGAATGGCGTTCCTATGCTCTGGATGGCAAAGTGGCCTGGACCATTTCCGATATACGTAGAAAGCGCAAAAGGCGCACACTTTACCGATCTTGATGGCAATGACTTCACCGACTTTTGCCTCGGTGACACTGGAGCGATGTCTGGACATGCCTCAGCGCCGACTGTGAAGGCGGTGCAGGACCAGATAGCTAAAGGTGCCACCTTTATGCTTCCGACCCTTGACGCGGCGAGAAATGCCGAAACGCTCGGAGCCAGGTTCGGGCTTCCTAAATGGCAATTCACTCTCAGTGCCACAGACGCCAATCGCCACCTAATACGCTTTGCTAGGCAAGTAACCGGCAAGGCAAAGATCGCAGTTCATGACTACTGCTATCACGGAAGCGTTGACGAGACCTTTGCGGTGCTCGATGATCAAGGGAACACAATTTCTAGGCCAAATAATATTGGCAAGCCATCGGAGCTAAACACCACAACCGTCTCCTTGCCATTCAATGACCTGGTTGCTGCGGAAAGGGCATTTGCAACCGGCGAAGTTGCCCTGCTATTGATTGAACCAGGGCTAACAAACATTGGCATCGTATTACCGGAGGCTGGTTACCTGGAGGGCCTCCAAGCGCTCTGCCTAAAATACGATGTGATTTTTGCGCTTGATGAAACCCACACTCTTTCCGCCGGTGCAGGCGGCATTACAGCCCGAGATAATCTCAAGCCAGATGCAGTTGTCCTTGGCAAGACCATAGGCGGAGGAGTTCCGGTTGGCGCACTTGGCTTCTCGGAAGAGCTTTCGGAAAAGATCGCAAACAGCCTTGAGTTGGAAAGCATTGACGTTGGAGGCGTTGGAGGCACACTGGCCGGGAACGCCCTGTCTATGGCCGCTGTTCGCGCCACGCTCGAAGAAGTGCTAACCCCGGAGAACTTCTCCCGCATGGAGCAGTTAGCAGTGACCTGGCAGGCCAACATTCAGGCCACCATTGACGAATATGCATTGCCCTGGCAAGTTTCCCGAATTGGCTGCCGAGGTGAATACAGCTTTAGAGAAACGGCACCCTCAACAGGAGCCGAGGCCGCGGCTGCAGAGGACTTTGAATTGGGGCAGTTCCTTCAACTTCACGCAATCAACCAAGGGATTCTAATGACGCCATTTCACAATATGGTCCTGGTCTCACCCGACACCAGTGCCGCCGACATTGAAAAACACCACCGCCACTTTCGCGATGCCGTGGAATTGCTATTTGCTAAGTAGTTTTCGTTTCTTCATAGCCGACCGGACCTGAACCGCAATAACAATTGCGATTGCGACAATGAAGACGAAGGAGCCAACGACGTTTGCCTCCGGTGGTATTCCTCTGGCTGCAGCCGTGTAGACAAACTTGGGGAAAGTGTCAACCGATCCTGAGTTGAATTGGGTGATGATGAAATCATCAAAACTCAGAGCGAAGGCAAGCATTGCAGCCGAAAGAATTCCAGGAAGCAATAGCGGGAACGTAATCTTCCAAAACACCTGCATGGGGGACGCGTAAAGATCGCGGCCAGCCTCCTCTAGGGCCGGGTCCAAAGTTGCGACCCTTGCCTTCACGGTGACAACCACAAAGCTCAAGGTGAACATGACGTGAGCAATGATCACTGTGGTTAGGCCCTTTGTCCAACCAAAGTCCAGAAACTGAGCTGCCAAGCCTGCGCCCATGACGACCTCGGGGGTTGCCAGCGGCAAAAACAGTAGCAAGTTGGTCGCACTGCGGAATTTAAAACGGTATCTGACCAGGGCAATTGCAATCATTGTCCCAAGGACTGTGGATACTGTCGTGGCAGTCACTGCAACTAACAGCGAGTTACCAAAAGCCCCACAAACATCCGCCTGATCGCAAACATTAAGCCAGTTATCAAGAGTAAAGCCCCGCCAAATAATGTTCGACTTAATTGAATCATTAAAGGAAAACACGAAGGTGTATCCAATTGGAACCATCAAAAACAAGAACGTCAGGAACACGTAGGTTGGAAGCAGGTATTTGCCCAGTGAGAAACGCGTCATAGTAGGTCGTCCGTTCCGCTGCGTCGGACATACGCCGAGACCAAAACCACGATCGTCGCCATTAGCATCACCGAGATTGCCGAGGCGGTCGGGTAGTCCTGAATTCTAAGGAAGTTGGCCTCAACCACGTTTCCGATCATCGCAGTGTCCGGGCCTCCCAAGAAGTCCCTGCTGGCAACAACATAGTCCCCGCTAATCGGGATGAATGTCAAAAGAGTTCCGGAGATAACTCCCGGAAGTGAAAGAGGCAGGGTTATTTTCCGGAAAGTTTTTGATGGGCTCGCATAGAGGTCAGAGCCGGCCTCAACCAAACTCAAGTCAAGACGATCCAGGTTGGCATAAATTGGCAGCGTCATAAACGGGATGAAGTTATAAATCAAACCGAAAACCACCGCAAAGTTTGTCCCAATGATGTAGCTGTCCGCCCCAAAAATACCGATGTCTTTCAGGACGTTTACGACCAGCGAATCATTAGAGAAAATCTGTTTCCATGCAAAGGTTCGAAGCAAAAACGAGATAAAGAACGGTGCCACAACCAGGGTTAGCAGGATGCCCTTCAGAAGTGGCCTGTTTCTTGACTTCACGGCAATGAAGTATGCAATGGGGTAGCTAATAGCCAACGCAATCACTGTCGCAAGAACTGCGAAACTGAAAGACCGGAAAATCTGGGGAGCGTACTGCGTAACCGCATACACGTAGTTACCAAACTCCAGGCCTAGGTCATACCTTCCAATTGCCCCCGTAGCACTGGGAGCCTTCAGCGAAGTGATTATCAGAGACACCAGGGGCGTGATGAAAAATAGAGCTAGGTAGAACAAGCCTGGCAGCAATAAAAACAGCGCCACGCGACCGGTCTTGGACGGCCCCTGCTCCTTAGTTGGAGCCTGTGACCCAAATGCCACGAAAGCCATTAATTGTCTTCTTCTACTCCGGAGGGAAGATCGGACAGCCCAAAGCTGTGCTCAATTTTCCAGCTGACATAAACTTGGGCCCCAAGCTCCACGACCGGAGAACGGCCAACGTTTTGAGCAAAAACAGTCATGACTCCAATGCCCGGAATATCAATCTGATACTGATTGGAAACTCCAGTGAATCGAATGTCGGTGATCTCACCCGGACCTAAAATATTTAGGCCTGGATCAGAAACTGGCTCAGTCTCGTGGAAGTTAGTTTTTTCGGGCCTTACTCCGATTGCGATAACCCCGGTTACCTTCTCACTTCTCTTGGTCAAGCCGGTAATTTTCTTACCCTTGAATTCAATACTCGTGGTTTCAGAGTTAGTCTCGGTGACCTTGCCGATGAACATGTTCGACTGACCGAGGAATTTGGCCACGAAGGCAGTCTTGGGTCGGTCATAAAGAACCTCGGGCGCACCAAGCTGTTCGATGTGCCCCTGATTCATAACTGCGACAGTATCGGCCATGTCCATGGCTTCTTCCTGGTCGTGAGTTACGTGCAAGAAAGTAAGCCCGACTTCCATTTGAATAGCCTTGAGCTCAATCTGCATCTGACGACGAAGCTTTAGGTCTAAGGCGCCCAGTGGCTCGTCTAAGAGAAGTAGCGACGGACGGTTAACGAGGGCTCGTGCAAGAGCGACTCGTTGCTGTTGACCACCGGATAATTGCTGTGGCCTACGTTGTGCAAGATGTTCGAGCTCCACCATTGCAAGAGCTTTTTCAGCCTTAGCAAGTGGTTCGGCTAGTTTCCGCTGCCTGATTCCAAAAGCCACATTTTCCAAAACACTCATGTGTGGAAATAGCGCATAGTTTTGGAAGACGGTGTTTACGGGCCGCTCATGGGGCTTCATGCCAGCAATATCTTTACCACCGAGCAAGATTTCGCCCTTGGATGGGCTCTCGAGCCCCGCAATCATGCGAAGAGTCGTCGTCTTACCGCAGCCCGATGGACCTAAAAGAGCAAAGAACTCCCCGGCCGGAATCTTGAGGTCGAGATTGTCGACAGCAACAAAACCGGGGAACTCCTTGCGAATACCCTTTAGCTCGAGATCTTGACCTCTGGCTATGAACTCAGTGGCCACCTAGGAACCTAGAAGAAGGTTTTGCCAAGCAGCTGAGAAACGTTGTTCCTCTGGTCCAGTCAAGCTCCGGAACGAATGGCTCTTAGCCAGAGTGTCAGCGTTCGGGAAAATAAGCTGATTTTCTGCCAATTCTGGATCGGCTTCTGCGGCAATTTCCTTGGCTCCCACTACCGGAGTGATGTAGTTAACCCAAAGAGCAAGCTCAGCTGCGTTTACTGGGTCGTAGTAGTACTCGATTAGCGCTTCAACATTGCGCTTGTGAGTTGCCCCTATTGGCACGACGAATTCGTCAGCCCAGAGAGTCGCACCAGATTCCGGGAAAACAAAGCCGAATGGTTCTGGGTCTTCATCGGTGCCGCTTTCGTAGTTGATGACAGTGATGTCACCGGACCAAGCGGTTGCAGCGATGATGTTTCCGGTTGTTAGGTCATCAAGATAGCTATTTCCACGGACGTTGTAGATCTGTCCACTGTCAATCTGAGCCTTGATCTCTTCGAGGGCTGCGTTGAAGGCATCCTCATTGAGGCTGTCAGCAGAAGTAATGTCGATGCCCTGGCTCAAAAGAACTAGCCCAACAGTGTCGCGCATCTCGGAAAGTAACCCGACGCGGCCCTTTAGCTCGGCGGCCCAAAGGTCGGACATGGTTGCCGGCTCATCCTTGCCCGTTGCTTCCTTGTAGGCCTGCTTGTTGTAGCCAATGCCAGCAAATCCACCTTGCCATGGGATTGAGTAAACGCGGTCCGGGTCATCCGGGTTTCCCTGGTATCCAGGGGCTAGGTTTGCCACTTTATTTGGCATATTTGCGTTGTCCAGCGCCTGAAGGTATCCAAGGCCGCGAAGACGCGCTGCCATCCAGGTGGTTGGACAGGCAACATCAGCACCGATGTCCTGTCCAAGCTCTAACTGGTCCTTGACCTTGGCGTACCAAGTGTCATTGTCATCAATCTCAATGCGGTAATCGACAGTGATTCCGCTCTGCTCTTGGAAACGAAGCAATGTTGGATAGTTACCATCGTCGTCTTCGTCCATGTAAGCCGCCCAGTTGTGCCAGGTAAGCACTTTTTCACTGTCGGAAAGGTCGGTGGCCGCAACAACCGTCTCTTCGGCGGCAGCACAAGAAGCAAGTGACAACGCAGCGGCGGTTCCACCGACGCCGGCAAGAGCCGTTCTTCGAGAGATTTGGTGCTGTCTAGCCATCTGAACAAGCTGAGCCAGCATTGGGTCTTGAGGTAGTCCTCGCTTCATAGCATTCTCCTAGTTTCCGCAGCTTCCTGCGATTATCGGTTGTTCACGTCCTATTTCCTTGAGGGTCCAAAGGCAATTGAAAGCTTTGCACAATATTCACCAAAAAAGAGGCAATGAAATCTAATCTTTACTTTTAATCTCCTATGTAGTGCATTACGTGTTTGATTCTGGTGTAGTCCTCGAAGCCGTAGTGTGATAGATCTTTGCCGTATCCAGAGTGCTTGAAGCCGCCGTGCGGCATTTCAGCAGCCAATGGAATATGGGTATTTACCCAGACGGTTCCAAAATCCAGATACTTAGCAAAACGCATCGCTCTCGTGTGATTAGTTGTCCAAACCGAAGATGCCAGTCCATACCTAATGTCATTAGCCCACTCCAACGCTTGAGCATCATCCTTGAACTTCTGGACGGTCATGACTGGCCCAAAGATTTCGTCCTGAATGTGCTCATCGGTCTGCTTTAGGCCAGACAGCACGGTCGGCTCGAAGAAGTAACCGCTACCGGGGATTCGTGATCCTCCGGTCTCTATCTTGGCGTGATCAGGCAACCTGTCTATGAAACCTTGAGCCCGAGCCAGCTGATTGGCATTATTAACCGGGCCAAACAAAATATCCGGCTCACTGGGCATGCCAACCTTGGCGCTGTTTTTTACCTCGGCGATGAGTGCTGCCATGAAATCGTCATATCCGGATTCCTGAACTAGCAATCTTGTTGCTGCCGTGCAATCCTGACCCGCGTTGAAGAAGCCCGCAGCGACGATGCCCTCGGCCGCCTTCTGAAAGTCGGCGTCGGCAAAAACTATGACCGGAGCCTTACCGCCAAGCTCAAGGTGGACGCGCTTTAGATCGCTGGAGGCGCTCTTTGCAACCTCCATTCCTGCCCTCACCGAACCGGTGATGGACACCATCTGAGGTATGTGGTTCTCAATCATTGCCCTGCCAGTGTCTCGATCACCAGTAACAACGTTGAAGACCCCATCAGGTAAAAACTCGCTGGCAATCTCGGCAAGTAGCAGAGTAGAAGCTGGGGTCGTGTCCGACGGCTTTAGCACAATTGTGTTTCCGGCTGCAATGGCCGGGGCAAACTTCCAGACGGCCATGTTTAGCGGGTAGTTCCAAGGAGTCACCTGTCCGATAACGCCGATTGGTTCTCTTCGTATCGAAGAGGTGTGATCCTTCTGGTATTCGGCAGTGGCCCTGCCTTCCAGGTTCCTGGCTGCCCCCGCAAAAAATCTAATCTGGTCAACCGAAGGTCCGATTTCGTAGTCAACCAATGTGGTTCGGGGCTTACCGGTATTTTCAGACTCGACATCGGCTGCTTCTTCGGCTCTTGCCTCCAGTGCGTCCGCAATTCTAAATAGCGCTAGCTGTCGTTCGGAGGGAGTTGTCTGCGACCAAGTTTCGAAAGCTTTAGCAGCGACTTTATAAGCGTGGTCGACATCCGCAATGCTAGAAACCGGAGCATGCGCATACACCTGCTCAGTTGACGGGTCAATAACGTCGCTGACACTGTCAGTTAGAGGTGACTGATATTTGCCACCAATAAAGTTCTGTAATTTTTTTACGGACACTCTTCACCACTCCTCTTTGAGTTCTTCACTCATGACTCTAAACCCAAAATAAGCATTTCGACCCTCAAGTTTCCAAACAATACCGATTTCGTAACAAATTGATGGCATTTCGGCGGAAAAGCTCATTTGGAGGGCAAAAAAGTGTGATACTGGCCACATGTCCAAAACACTGAGGACCCGCCGGTCGCAACTTGACGAGACTTCTAAGCTCATCGTCGAAGAGCTTCAGCATGACGGCAGGAAGTCCTATGCGGAAATTGGCAAGGTCGTTGGGCTATCCGAAGCGGCCGTGCGGCAGCGAGTCCAGAAACTTACCGAAGCCAAAGTCATGCAGATCGTCGCGGTAACCGACCCCCTTGTCTTGGGTTTTTCCAGGCAAGCAATGATCGGGATCAAATGCTCCGGCGATGCTTTGATTGTCGCTAAGTCGCTGGCAGAGATAGCCTCCGTTGACTACGTGGTCCTGACTGCCGGAAGCTTCGACATCATGGCTGAGGCTGTCTGCGAGGACGATGACGCCCTGCTAGCTCTTATCAATGAGCAAATACGAGCATTGCCCGGAGTTATTTCCGCGGAAAGTTTTGTCTACCTGAAACTAGAAAAGCAGCACTACAACTGGGGAACTCGATGACGAGTTTCTCTCCAACTAAAAACGGTAAGAAGTGATATGAAATGGCAATCCAGGAGAACAACAAGACTAAATCCCTAAGGGGTCTGTTCAGTTCCAAGAAAAAAAGCCACGTTTCAACTGCATCCAAGTCCGACTTCCCGATAGTCCACGCCATGGCAGCTGGTCAAGAGGTCGGAGACAAGGCACTCCAAAAGAGTGCGAAGAAGCACCTTTGGATGCACTTCACTCGCCACAGCCCCTACAACAAAATCGACATGACCATTATTCAGAAGGCCGATGGTCACTACCTAACTGACTCAAAGGGCCGCAGGGTCATCGACGGATTATCCGGACTCTTCACGGTCAACGCTGGTCACGGCAGGCAAGAACTGGCTGATGCTGCTGCCAAGCAAACCATGGAGCTTGACTTCATGCCGCTTTGGTCCTACGCCCATCCAAGAGCGGTCGAGCTTGCCGAAAGATTGATTTCATACGCACCAAAGGACATGACCCGAATCTTTTTCACCACTGGTGGAGGCGAAGCGGTTGAATCAGCTTGGAAGATCGCCAAGCAGTATTTCAAGATGACGGGCAAGCCCCTAAAACACAAGGTGATTTCTCGGCAGACCGCATATCACGGCACAAGCCACGGAGCGCTTTCAATAACTGGCATTGCCGCCTTCAAGCAGATGTTTGAGCCGCTTGTTCCATCGACATTCAGAATCCCGAACACCAACTGGTATCGAGCAGACCCACGCTTCAAAACCGAGGATGAATTCGCGCTCTGGGCTGCCAACCGCCTAGAAGAAGTTATCTTGTTTGAGGGTCCCGATACAGTTGCGGCTTTCTTTGTCGAGCCAATTCAAAATGCTGGTGGATGCTTCACGGCACCAAAAAGCTACTTCAAGCGCATTCGCGAAATCTGCGACAAGTACGACGTGATCCTGGTCGCTGATGAAACCATCACCGGCTTCGGCCGAACCGGCGAAATGTTTGGATCGCAGCGGTACGACATAAACCCAGACATGATGATCACAGCCAAGGCGATTACCTCCGGTGTTGCACCGCTCGGCGCACTGTTCATCAAAGAAAAATACTTCACTCCTTTCAACGAGGGCACCGTAACTCTTGCTCATGGCTACACCTTCGCAGCCCACCCGGTCGCCTGCGCAGTCGCATTGGCAAACTTGGACATCTATGACAAGGAAAGACTGGTCGACAACGTTCGCACCAACTCTCCTATTTTCCGGAAAACGCTTGAAAAGCTGAAGGACCTTCCAATCGTCGGTGACGTGAGAGGCGATGGCTACTTCTTCGCGATAGAGCTAGTTCGAAACCAGGAAACTAAGGAGTCTCTGACTCGAGAAGAGTCCGAGAAAATTCTTCGAGGTTTCTTAAACAGTGCACTCTACGAACGGGGGCTCTACTGCCGAGCTGACGATCGAGGAGACCCTGTAATTCAGCTTGCACCTCCCCTAACTTGCGGCCCTAAGGAATTCGAAGAGATCGAGCAAATACTGAGATCTGTTCTGATAGAGGCCGGTCAGCGGCTCTAATTTTGTGATTTTTCCACAGGTCCCGGAGTCAAAATTCTGGGTCTGCTGGAAACTTTGCGATACTTCTTGACATGACAGAACTATCGTCGCTCAAGCTAATCAAATCACCCGTGGGGAAAATTTCCATTGGGGCCACTCAGTCAGGTGTTGCTCAAATAGAAATTTTGCCGCCTGGTTCCGTTCGAATTGAATTTTCAGACTCGGCGAAAGCACACCGCTTTGCTCTAGATGCGGCCGATCAGCTTTCCGAATTCTTCGAGGGTTCTAGAAAGGGCTTCTCTGTTCCTTTGGACATAGCTGGAACTGCGTTCCAGCTGGCAGTCTGGACGCAAATAGCCAAGCTCGACTTCGGTGAACAAAAAACCTACGCAGAGTTGGCCTCAGCTGTCGGAAATCCCAAGGCCGTCCGAGCAGTCGGTGGTGCCGTCGGTGCCAACCCAGTGCCACTACTGGTTGGTTGTCACAGGATCTTAGGTTCGGAAAGACGCATTACCGGTTACTCCGGTGGCGAGGGTCTTGTTACCAAGCGTTGGCTATTGGACTTTGAGCAGATTGAGTTCAAAGAGTGAGCAACTCCTCCAAAAATCTCGTCAGGTGCCCCTGGGTAAGCGCGGACCAGATATACATCGACTACCACGACCACGAGTGGGGTAAAGAGCTCAGGGGGCAGCGAAACCTCTACGAGAAAATGACCCTCGAAGGCTTTCAGGCGGGTCTCAGCTGGCTAACCATCCTGAAGAGAAGAGAAAGCTTTCGCGAAGCTTTTGACAACTTCGAATTAGAAAAAGTCGCAGCCTTTGACGAATCAAAGATCGAAGAGCTGATGTCTGATTCGCGCATAATCCGGAATCGAGCCAAAATATCCGCCGCCGTAAATAATGCTCGGCTAATCCTGGACAACTCCCTGGACCTGACAGAAATTCTTTGGTCCTTTGCCCCAAGCCCCTCGTCATCTGGCAGATCTCAAGAATCGATCACCACGAGTCCTGAGTCTGATGCTCTCAGCAAAGAGCTCAAGCGGCTCGGAATAAAATTTGTGGGCTCCACGACAATGTATGCCCTTATGCAATCTACTGGAATGGTAAAAGATCACTCGATAAATTGCTTTTTATCAAACTGAAAATATCTGGGGACTGACTACATTTAGTAGTTAGAGGAGCCATATGTCGCCAGAGGAATTCAACCGAGTGTTTCGCGCTCAGTTGCCAATGATCAGCGCATATTTGTCCAGGCGAGTTCCGTTTAGCGAAGTCGAGGATCTAGCATCGGACCTTTTTGAGATTGCGTGGAGCAAGAAGGAGCAAATTCCTGAGGGCTTCGAATTACCGTGGCTTTACAAAACAGCTCGGTATCTGGTCTCTAACTTTCATCGCAAGCAATCTGGGCGCAATGGCATCCTGGCCAGGCTCGCCGAACCAGTAGCAGCACCATCAGCCGAATCAATCGCCCTGGCAGATATAGAGCTGAGCGATGCTTTTGCCGGCCTGATTCCAGCAGAGCGAGAAATTATTTCACTGTGGGCGCTGGAAGGCCTTTCAAACGCAGAAATCGCGACAGTACTTGAAATGTCCGAAAATGCGGCGGCGATAAGGCTAACCCGGGCGAAGCAAAAACTAAAAGGTTTGCTAAATCTTGAAAATATTCGGTAGCTGGTTACGCATAACTGATATGAACGAAGAATTTGAACTCCAGAAAAGAATCGCCTTAGCTGATCCTGGGAGAGATGCCCCTGAGCTAGACCACACCGTTGTCACCGGGGCGTCCCTGGGAAAGCCTCGTCGTCAGTTCGGCTTTCGCGGACTAAGGCTTGGTGTCGGGGTTGGCAGCGTCTCTCTCGCAGTTACAGCAGTGGCACTTGCTGTGACCCTACCGGCGGTAATGACGCCTCCTGCGTTGTTCACCGTCGCAGACGCATCGGGTGGCAGCCAGAAGCTGAGCTCAAGTGCCGCGGGAACATCGGATACGGCAGAATCCTTGGGCTATTGGCCGGGCTGGATTAGCTACGAATATAGCGCGGGTCCAGGAGTCACTGACGCAACCGGCAACGGTCAGGTTTTTCAAGGAAAACTTGTCGGAGACCCCGTAGAGATCTTGAAAAAAATGAGCATTCTGTTTGGAGTTACGGGCGAACCAGTTCGTGACGAATGGTCAGACGATAGTTACCCGAGCTATTCGATAACTGAAGAAAACGCCTACCTCAGCATCTATTGGAGTGGCACCGGTAACTGGTCATTCTCAAATTGGACTGATTACCAATACGACTGCGCTGTAGATGAAACTGAAACTTCTATTGAAGAGTTCCAGTCCTGTGGACCTCAACCTACCCCAGAACTGATCCCCTCGGCATCAGAACTTAGAAGCGAAGCGGTTTTGCTGCTTGAGCAAGTCGGCCTGGATTTTCAAACGGACTCAATCATCATCTACCGTGATGATTGGGGGGCCTACGCATCCCTCCCCTACCTGACTAACGGCGTGGAAAGCGGCTTGCAGACATATTTGAATTGGGGCATGGACGGCAAGCTGACCTACTTCTCAAGCCACAGCATTGAGCTTGTCGCCAGAGGTTCATTCGATACCGTTTCTGCCATCGATGCGGTTAGCCGCATTTCGGAGGGACGCTGGTACGGAAACCCTCCGGAGCGCTTTTACCGAAGCCTTGAGGGCCAAGTGGCGGCCGATTCAAGAGTGGCGAGTAGTGAACCAGCACAAGCTGGAATTAGCGACGAGGTTCAGTCCGAGCCCGACTTAGAGGATGGAACAGTGCCTGCCAAGGACCCTGATGCTGTTCAAATCGATGAGCCATACATAGAGGATCCAAATCAAAGCTATGAGCCAGAAATCATCCAGCTAACGGTTGAACGGGCGGAAGCAACAATGCTGTCAGTTTGGGACTCCTTGGGAAACTACTGGCTAGTGCCTGGATATGTGCTGTTCAACGATCAGGGTTGGTTCGATTCGGTAATTTCCTTGGAAGAGGGAGTTATTGAACTCCCCGAACCGATGGTCATGCTTCCAATGGATGTGAATCAAAAGGGACCTGCTGTCTCGGAGATGACCGACTAAAAGCTTGCTGGCACGAACAGTTCTACTATTCGACCTGAAACTCTGGCTTCCAAGCCAGCAACCTTTGCAACCTTTGGTATCTCCGAACTGGATTCAAGCCCTGTTTCCAGCAAGGCCTTAGCGAAAGCGCCCTTGGCCTTTTTGTTGAAGTGATTAAGTGCTTTGCCGCTGTTGGCATCTAACACCTCCAAGAAAAACGAGTCCTTGTCCTTTGGGATTGGATTCAAAGAAACATATGCTTTGGATCTCATGTCCAAAATTTGACCCGAGAGCCTCGGCCAGACGTCCTTATGGGCATCCACCCACAGTTTGGAAAGAGAAACCCCAGGAAGCAAAGAGCCTGCGGAAAGCCGATAGTAAGGAATCCGTTCCATAGCCGGAACTAGCCCAAACAAAGAAGACTGTATGAACATCTGATTTTCTGCTCGCTGAAGCGCATCTCTGGAAAGCTCATCGTAGCCAAGTGCGTCGTACAGCACCCCCGCGTAGCGCTGCAGGGCAGGCATTGTCGGAGAAGTCATGATCTCTAGATTTGCCTGAATATCTTTTCTGTTTGTCTTGCCAAGCTTTAGGGACTTTGCAGCAGCCTCTTCGTCCTGGCACAGCTGAACTAAAGCATTTATCGCAACATCTCTTGCGGGATCCAGAGCCGCCCAAATTATTGCGGCCTTATCTATAGAAACACCAACGCCGCCGGGACGCTTGGTCTCCGACGGCGGCAGTAGAACTAGCATTTAGCTAACTAGGTGAGCGTCCCTGACCACGAGGGTCAGAGTGTCATGCTCCATGGACAAAAATCCACCCGCTTCAGTCTCGGCCACGACTTTGCCGCCATCGGCTGTCGTGACTCTGATTGACCCAGGAATCAGGATTGCGAGCATGGGCTCGTGCCCAGCAAGTAATCCAATCTCGCCCTCGGAGGTTTTAGCAATGACCATAGTTGCCTCGCCGGACCAAATCTCGCGGTCCGCGGCAACTAAGTTCACCTGAATAAGGTTTGACACTAGCCGAGGTCTTTCTTGATGCGCTCGTAGGCCTTCATCACGTCATCTATGCCACCGCAGTTGTAGAAGGCCTGCTCTGGAACGTGATCAAGCTCTCCATCCGCGATCATAGTGAAGCCCTCGATTGTGTCCTTTAGTGGCACGGTCGATCCAGCAACACCGGTGAACTTGGTTGCCATGAAGGTGTTCTGGCTCAGGAACTGCTCCATGCGTCGTGCCCTTGAAACAGTGATCTTGTCTTCCTCGGAAAGCTCCTCAACACCCAGAAT
>Ga0307488_10000579_pt1 | contig 30402 bp, 38 predicted proteins | sample SB02metaG_FD_202248 | JGI IMG/M metagenome (GOLD analysis project Ga0307488, IMG submission 202248) | Sea-ice brine microbial communities from Beaufort Sea near Barrow, Alaska, United States - SB 0.2 | ecosystem: Environmental > Aquatic > Marine > Coastal | place: USA: Alaska | collected...
TGCAGTTGAGTGGGTGATTAAACAAAGTCTAAAGGAGCTAGAGAGGGGCTAGATGAGTAGAACTAACCTAATGTATAAACATATATAAAAAAGTTACTCCTCTCTAGATGAGGTTTAACAAAGAGCAGCCATCTATTAAGGGTAATGTGTTCACTTCTTGTACAGCGTACTTATATACTGACTAATGCCATAATCTATGAGATAATATGTTTTATTTTCTTTACCCCAATTTTTAGGATTGTATAAATCACATCTATCAATATCAAATTCTTTAATAGTAGACTTAGCGAACATAACTACTTTGGCTGGTATTTCAGCTACTGCTTTATATCGTTTCATACAGACGATACCACAGAACTCCCAATGTAATGCACCTAAAGAATATGTAGATTTGTACTTATCCCACATAAGACTTTCATTCTTAGATTGTAAATATCCTCTACGACTTAATGGGAACTTCAAAACAATTCTAGGCAAGAGTATTACGAGACGTGTTGATATCTTAATCATCTAATTTTATCTAAATATTGTTATATGCCCAGCCTCTTCTATAATTTCAGGAGAATCAGACTTACGCCCATAAAGCGTATAAAAATATACACCATCCAAAACATAATACTCACCATCGTTTACACTCCCGTCCCAGAAAGGATAAGAAGAAAAGTTAAAATCATAACCATGATAAATCATCTCTCCCCACCTATTAAAAATTTTAAATTCTACATCAACCCAGCAATCTAAATCATAGATAATCTGCCAAGTATCATTAAGACCGTCATTATTTGGGGTAAAAGTATTTGGAATATAAACAGTCCAAGGCCAGCATTCACTTATCCCTGGTGGGTCTATGCACTCCTCTCCTGTTTCACAATCTATTAACTGAGTTTCAATAATTGTTAATGTATCTGTTTCATAAATATAATTATCTACTATTACGTCGACATATATAGTATCATAAGTTATCCACTCAACATCTACATATTCTATAATAGTGTCAGTTAATGTAATATAATTATCTATATAAAGCGTGTCAATAACATCAATATAAAGAGTATCAGTAATAAAGTTATCAATATAGAGGGTATCAATTGTGTTGATATAAACAGTATCACATGGTTCAGGATCAACTATCTCTTCACAATCTACACCGTCTGGCATATAAAAAACAAAATTGTTATTAGCAGTAATGATCTCACCTGGTACGCTTGTGATAGTCATGAAATTACCTTGTCCTGCAAACCAAGTACCATCAACATTAATAGATCCATTTACAGTAATTGTATCTCCAGGTTGAATCCAAACTGCTAGATTAGAAACTCCATTAAAACAATTAAATGTTATACCTAAGAAATCGTTAAGGCAAAAATTAGTAACAGCTTCTGTGCCAATATTTACAATGGTTGCAGAATAATTAAACGTAGATAAAATTCCAGCTTCAAATACCTCACACTCTTCATTGTTAACTACTATGTCTATAATAATAGGATCTGGTCCTGTAGAGTATACGCAAGTACCATCGTCTTCGGTTGCTTCATCATTATAATTTAGAGCAAATGGATCTGTGCAACCTGGAAAAACAACCGGGCATATAATAAAAGAATTATTCGAAAGGTCTATGTCAGGGTAGTTCTGTGTCTGATTCGCAATATTAGGGTTTACGGCCCACCCTCCGTTATCCGCTGTTGCGGTTTGAGATAAGTTAATCTGCCATACTACTAACTCAGTGCATAGGCTATCGTTTGCAAGTATCTCAGCCCAACAATCATTAGAGTTTGTTGAGTAGTCGTAGATATTAGCGTTCCAACTATCTCCACTTTCTAAAACTTGATTTCCAAATAAACTAAATACTTTAAATGTCCACCCTGGGTGATTGGTTGTCGTAATACACCCCCAATTATAATCCAAACCTTCTACATGTAACCCTAAGACTATATGACTTATAGTTGTATTATTATTTATAGTAGGACTTCCACTAGTCTCGCAAGCACTCCCTTCAGATGTAAATTCATTACACCCACAGTTCTCACTATTGATAGCTTCGATAACAATGTCACCTGTAACTGCATTCCAACTGCTGATAGAAACATCACATTGGGCACTTGCACCAAAGTGCAAAAATCCTATTAAAAGGGCAAATAATCTAATTTTCATGGGCTAATAAATGTTTTTCTAACTTTTGTTTGGCCATCTGACCAGGTTTCCATAACTAGATAAATTCCTGGGGTTAACCTTTCTTTATCATTAATTTCTCTTCCTAAGAGATTGAATATTTTTGTTACTTGTATGTAAGTATATTTATCTTCTACTATATTTGTAGGAAAGTTAATTTCCTGTTGGGTGAATTGAAGAAGTTCCCCAGTTTCACAATCTATTGAATAATTTTGCAGGAAATTTAGAAGGTCATCTTGTGTAAAACCCCCATCTATCATTATGTTTTCAAGTAGAATTAATAAATCTCGAACATCTACTACCCCATCATCATCATAATCCCCTAAACATAAGAAAGGAAAACAAATCTCCGTATCTAGAATACTAAATAGTGATGATTCTTGGCCATATATCCCCTCATGATAGAATATTTCTACATTATTTGATGTAGTTATAGTATATTCTCCTCCGAATTGCATTCCATCTCCAAATGCATCTTCCATTACAAAGTGATAACATCCATCAAATACACAAAAGTTTATTTCTAAAGGGTCTGAGGATTCTAATTCAGTAGGATAAATTAAATACTCACCATCACCATCTAAAACATAAAATGATAATTCAGTGTAAAAGACATCTGGTTGTATGTTTACTGTTATTTCGTCACTGTTAGATTCATATTCAGAGTATACTATTACTTCATTGTTGTCTAAGTAGGGCTCGTCCGCCATAGTTGTTGATACCTTGACATTTATACTAGATGAATTTTCTATATTAACATCTTCAACTAGGATAGGAATAGTTTGCCCAGGATAGAGTAACTCGTCAGCCCAAATATAGTATTCATCGTTTATGTTTACTAAGATAGGACTAACCAAATTAGCACCATAATTAGTTATATCAACTTCAACATCTATATTAGGAGTACATGAAATCTCTAAGGTTCTTACATCGGTGGTTGCTAAGTCAATAGCATATACTTGATTACATGCTATACTCTCTAATAAAGAGGGGAGCTCAAATTCAATTGCATCCCTCATTCTAAGTGCTTGCCCTTCAGTAAATGTATTTCGGCATTCCTCATCGGTATAGTCCATATAATTCTCTATCTGAGCATCTGGACAATTAACTGCACCAGAGCAGTATGCATTAGACGTTGTTGATGGTGTGTCACAAACTTGATCACCTTGAGTAACACAATTTGTTTCATTAAGGCACTGGTTAGTACTAGATGTATTATAGAATGTGTGATATAATTTTAAACAATGACCTATCTCATGAGTAAGAACTCTATTAAGATCAGTGTAACCTTTTAGATTACCCACGGTACCAAATGCGTTGTATAGTATAACAGTCCCATACCTTACATCGTCAAATGGAAAGTATGCATATCCTTGAGTCCCACCCCCACCATCATTATCATCTATTTCGGATACTACAAATATATTTAAATAATCTTCATAGGGCCATGCAACTAAATCTTTTAAATCGGATTCATCAGCCCCAATTCCTATATTACCTGACTTTATACCCATCTCCTCATACCCATCAACTACCCTACCATCTGTTCTAATTATACCATCTGTTGGGGTATTATTAGGATCTCGTGAGGCTAAACAGAACTCAATTTTTGTATCTACACCTAGCCCATCGCCATTAGTCCCTTCAACCTTTCTAAAATCATCATTTAATGCTATTATAGCACTTTGAATTTGTTCATTAGAAATATTACTCGCGTCTCCAATAGCCTCTCCTAGATGTATGATATGGACTACCAAAGGAATTGTTAATACTTCTGCGGTGTCTAAGTCGATTTGTTGAGTAAAACCAAAAGGCTTTACAACATACCCTTGTTCATTATAGACTTGATCAAACCCACACTGGGCAGTATAACTACCTGTAATTAAGAATAGGCCCAATAAGGCGGTGACTAAGGTTTTCATGAAAAGTTGTGTTATTTTGGGGCCCTGCGCTCAGGGTTGTAAGATTTACAAATTATATATTCAAATATAAATAACAATTTAATTAATCACTACAAGATGTACCATAATTTGATAAAAAGATAAGCAGATCTTCTGCTCCTACGATTCTATTTTTCCTTAGTTTATTAACTTTCAAATAAATCTGATGGGGCTCCACCCTTAACTAATCTATCTACAACCTTTGCATCATGAACATAAAGAATATTATTAGCAGTATCATACTTCCAATGAGTTTCTTTCTTCGATTTGTTTTCACCAAACTTCATAGAATATTCAGGCATTCTGTGCATTGAATACTTTTTATTAAGTAGTAGATAATTGTGTATAAATTTTTTAATTTCAGGATCTCTCATAGGAACCTCAACCTTTAATCTAAGTTTAGCTTCATTAACTTTGGATTCTATAACAACTTGTTCAAATAGTTTAATATGTTTCATTATCGTTTGTTATAATTTTAAGGATTTACTGATGAATGGTGTGTTGCAATCATCCACTTTTTATTTTCCTTTTTCCATACATAAGTATATCTTGCTGCTACTGATTCTCTGTTACCACTTTCACCATCCATTTCAAATGTATAAGTACCGTCAGAGATACAAACATCCCCAAAGTTTTGTAGAATAAAACTATCTACACTTCCTATTGGACTTTTCTTTAAGAACATTTCAAAATATTGTTGCAATTGTTCATGTCCTTGTTTTATTTCTTTAGCAAGAGTTCCTAGAAGAACACCATTTTCTAAATAAAGATCTGTCATAGCAACGGCATTACCATCAGCTAAAGTATTTAACCAATTAGTTAATGCTAATTCAATTTCATCTTCAACGCTCTCATTAACTAATCTTAAGTCAATAAGAGTTCCTTCATCAACACCATCATTACCATCCATCGTATCATGAACTGAATTTAGATTTTTAACTGAATCTGAAATTTTAGAATACATCCAAGCATCTAATGTTTGGCCTTGTGACATTCTATCTTTAATCATATCAGCATAGTCAGAGATTCTTTCAAGATCGGTATTTGCCATTTTATTTAAACCACCTATAGTATCTTGGCCCTCGGTAACAATCGATTCATCAAACCTTACAATATCAGAATATTTAATTTCATGTTCACCTCCATCTTGATCTAATGCAAATACAACATCGTCTTGCCACATATCTTCAGCACCAGCATAACCATTCTTTGGATTGTATACAAGGTATTCTTTACCATCACCAGTAGATATCATACCATCATCTTTTTTAATGGCCTTCATTAGCTTTTTCTTATTAAATTTAGATTCATTAATATTGCTAGCTAATTCAGTGATTGTCTTAATATGTTTCATTATAAAAGTTTTTTATTAGTTTAAGTTTGTATATTTACTTTGATTAATACTTTCAAATGTTTTAACATACTTTGAATGTACTCTATAATTAGAAGTCAGGCTTTCATTAACTGATTCTTTAACAAATACAATAAAAGATTCGCCTGCTGAGTTAGGATCTTCTAATTCTTTAAAGTCTACGCTATGCTTTTTTAATATCTTTTTAGTTTCAGGCCATGAACCGTTAGCATAAGAATAAAGAATGATTGTATTTTCATCATCAGGATTAACACCAGCATTTTTCCAAATCTTTTTAGTTGCAGCATTAGCATCATCCAAGTAATCAATTTCAGAACCTTGCTTTTCTAAATCTTTAAGTGCTTTATCAGCTCTCGGGGCACCTTCATTAACTGATTCATTGGTCCAGGCAACATCATCAATATCATCTTCATGAACTACCTTCACTAATATAGGATCACCATATTGATTTGTCTTAGACTTTACCATTTTCTTAGCTTGCTTAATCATTTCGGCCTTTGTTCCATCACCGAAGTATATTTCGTAATCTATTCTTTCTGGCTCATCCATATCCGAGTTCATATAGACTCGATACGTAGATCCTTCGTTAAGGGATTTGACTTTCTTGCCATTTTTTAATATTCTTACTTTATCCCCAGAATTATCAGCAATTTCTTTTGCGACTTCCATCGCGTCTTTTTCTGATTTATACCCACCATCATATTCATATTCAAACCATTCTCCCATATCGAAATATTCAACTGAGAATGGCATTTTTGCTTCATTAATAGATTTGGAGGTTTTTATATGTTTCATTTTAATATATTTTCTTTTTGTATATATTTGGCTAGAATCATTTTCTCTAATCCCTGCTATATTTTTTATTGAATTAATAAAGGTATCTTCAGAAACTCTATGCCCACCTTTATATGAACGGTATTTAAAGTTACCTACCCCGTTACTATTTAAGTAAGATTTTATATCTTTACCACTTATTACATTATCACTTTTTCCTAGGAATATATTATGCCTAACGCCACTTAAGTTAGTATCGTCTACTATAGGATCAAATGCTCTACCAACTACCGCCGGGTTAAATAAGACTGTTTCTATACTAAGTTTGCTACCGATGAGATAAGCAAAGTAACCGCCCATTGATGATCCTACTATAAGATCAGGGTTTATTGCTTTAATTTTAGAAAACAATTTAGCAAAAGTATTTTTGTCTTTATAATTTATAGAAGGTGTAAATACTTCATCAAAATTATTATTTAAAAATATAATCTTTGGATCCTTTTGATCTACGTTAGATTCTAGGCCGTGTAAGTAGACTATTTTCATTTCCGTTAATTAGATTTTTGGTTTCCCTATCATTATTTTCTTGTGCTTACTTCCTCCTAAAACTCTGGTATACCATCCATCTCCACTTCTATTTGGGTTTGAGGGGTCTTTACCATGCCATTCAATATCTTTTCCTTTAAGTAATTCCTCGACATCTTTTTGATTATCGATTGAAGGAACTTTATACTTGTCCAACATAATATCAGCAAGTTTACCACTAACTTCTCCGTAATATCCAGGTTTCTTTAATATATTAGCCTTATGCGTTAAATATTCTCTAGTAGAATCTTTCTTTCCGTCATGCCCTACCCCGCTAAACTTGACTCCATATTTCGTGTTCTGCCCCCATACTATTAAATCTAAATCTGGGGAACCGTGAATATCCACTCCTTGCCAGAATGTCCAGTCTGGATCAGAAAATACATCATCAGGAGATTTAACTTTTGCATGTCCACCTAACGTCGAGTATGCTATATTAATTAAATCAAAGAATTCTCCAGCTAATTCTGGATGTTGTCTTGGTTTAATCTTCATCCACTTACCCTTTTTAGGGCTTAGTAATTTACCACTGGATTCTTCTATGGTGTATTCTTCAAATAGTTTAATATGTTTCATGTTAATCTAGTTTTTGCCAAAGTGCAGGGTACTGCTCTTCAAAGTTTTCTCCATAAGTTTCATCCCAGATTCTTTTTAATTCTCTTCTATCTATTCCTGGTCTACTTTTTACAATTTTAGCAATAGCTGGATATTTTGAATGGAATTCTTCTCCATAAGTATCTTTCCAGTGTTGGGCTATGCTTTTATTAGTATGATCACCGTGATGAGACTTACCGTTTGATTTGTCACCACCGTCTTTAGATGAAGATTCAGTAATGGATTCTCCTAACCACTTATTAAGAACCTTGTACATTTTTTCCTTTATCTTTGAATCTTTAGACTGTAGATCTTTCTTATATCTTCCATACATAAACATTTCCCATTGTTTCTGTGTCATTCCACCTGTTGTAAATTGCGCAAAGTCAACAATATCATAAACTCTTTTACTAGGGTCATTAATCATTTCTTGGTAATAATCAGATTCTTCTTTAAATTTTTCTTGATAACTCTTACCTTCAATAATCATACCCCCATGATTAAACATGCGGTAATTAACATCAAATGCTTTGTCACGTTTTTCACTACCTTGTAAAGTTATAGTATAGCCATTGTTTCTTGTTATAGTATAAGTACCACCCATATATTTAACTTCATCACCTTTTTTAATGTTCTTAAAATCTTTAATGCTTATAGCAGACATATAATCTTTAATGATCTTTGCCTCATTAATATTAAAATTTCCAAAGTTTGGTATGTTACTTTTAGTAACTGATTCGGGTAGCATTACCGAATGATCACCTGCCATATATTGTTTAAATAAGTTTCTCTCATTGTTAAATACTGCTGACATAGCTTTATGGTCATGCCCAGGAGTATCATGCACGTCCTCCATAGCCCAGCGTTGTACACTTACTAAGTCGGTTAATTTCTTAATCTTTTTAGCTTTAAGACCTTTGATTTGATCAGCATACTTTTTATGTAACTGCAAGTAAAGGTTGTCTTTAGCTTCATTAACTGATTCAAATATTATTTCCTTAGATCCACCATTTATTTTTCTAAGGTAATCATCTAATTGGTCTATCTTACTTCCAGACCATCCCAGTATTTTAGAAATTGTTGATGCAACCTGATCCGAAGTTCCGTTTGCTTTACTACCCAACTTCTTTACATACTTCTTAATAGTTTCGGTTGCTTTTCTAATATCAGAAGACGAAAGGCCTTCATTAACTGATTCGCTTAATTTACCATCCATCCAATCTTCAAATCCTCCGTTATGTCTTTTCCATGCCCAACCATCCCAATCACCTATTAGTTTGTCGACTCTATCAGGATCTAAACCATATTTCTTGGCATTTGTAACTATCCATCTCATATGTTTACGTTCGGTATTTGTATTAGGTGCAGTTTGAGAATCATTCCATAATTTCTCCCACTTTTTGTTTTCAAGAGGCCAATCTGAATCTGCTTCATTAACTGATTCGCTAAATAATCTCTTGCCAGTATTATCTTCAACCGATATATTAGCGTTTGGGTATTCTTTCTGTAATGTATTAAAATGAGCAGGTACTGCTTCAGGAGTATCGACTAACTTCTGCTTGACAACCATTCCATTGCTAATTACAACAAGAGTTACAGGATAGCTTCCTTTCTTTACAGCTTTATGGACTTTGCCTCTAGATGCCTCAGTAACTGATTCACTTACTTTATCATAGAGATTAGATTTTGGATTCCATACCCAGTCGGTAGAATCAAAAGCCTTAAGCTTTTTTGCCTTTTGATAATCTTCAGATGATAGATGAGATGCTTTAAGATTTATGCCTTCATTGACTTTTAATTCATCTTGTACTGCTTTATGAAATTGATCCATATAATCCTCAGCACCTTTCTTATCGTTATCTTCTATCCAATCAATAGCGATGCCTAAGCCTTTTGCTATTGTATGATAGTTTACATCTGTAAAAGAATCATATAATTTATTAAGTTTTTTAACAGGAGTATTAACATCAACTTTTAAACCTGCAGCTAACATACCTTCGTAATCAAAATCTTTTGACCACTTGTCACCAGCTTTAAATTTCTTTGCTTCAGTTATAAACTGTTCTAATATTTTAATATGTTTCATTTTGCTTTTTCTTTTCTTCAGCATACACTGGATATTCATCCCAATAACAAAAAATTAATTGAGGGGGTTTAGGTGTAACTATTATTTCTTTAACCATCCTCTGAGAATATCCCAATTTCTAGTTAAAAATACTCCGAATGCAATTCCTGCATACACTTTATAACCAAATGACCAAAGACCTAAACCAATGCCTAGGGATAATAGAGCAGAGAAACCTTTTGAGTCAACCCATGCTAATACCTTTTCGAATAATTCTTTTACTTTTTCCATGTTAAAATTTATTTTTTGTTTTTACTAACACTATCTATAAAGAATAGTTATTTCTCCTACCGCTGGGACAGTACCTGCAGCTGCATCCATTACTTGACTGAAAGCAAAGGGTCTTATTACACCAGGTTGCATAGCTCCTAAAACAACAGTATTACCAGTAGTATCTTTAACAACTATAGCTCCGGCTGTACCGGTGTTCATAATCCCAGTAGGATATTTGTTAATTGGCCCTGGTGTATTTAGGCCTAACGTTTCAAGTGTGGCTACTGTTACTGTTGCAGTACCTGTATTGCCACCACCCACTTCTTGTAATGTTAATACCTCACCAACAACGTAACCAGTTCCACCTATAAATCTTACTATCTCTATAATTTGACCAGTTATATTTTCTTCTGTTAAAAATAATTTAATATCTCCTTGAATACGAGTACCTTGAGTTCCTCCAGATCCATCATCATTAGCCACATTCATTGCAGTCTGTAAATTCGCTTCAGTAAGTGTAATAATATCTCCTATCTTATATCCTGATCCTGCAGCTGATACTGTAACTTTACTAACAGATCCATTATTTACTGATACTAAAAAAGTTGCACCAGTTCCAGACCCACCAGTAGATGTTATTGCAGTTGTAGTTACTGGACCAGTTACTTTATCTGGCATAGGATCTCCAGTAGCGGTAGTACTAGCCCAAGTATATTTAGAATCATTACTATTAAATTCAATTAATAAATCGTTTTGATAATTCATAAAACCAGCAGTAACATTAACTGGGATTGCTAAGTTTAACACACCACTAGGGGCTGTTCTTACTTCTACCTGTACACCTGTTCCATCCGCATCAGATGTTCTGATATCACATAAAACTGTACCGTTAAGTGGTACTGAATACCCATTACCTGGGGTAGTTATTGTACCTGTTAATATTTTTCCATTTGGGACTGGTGATACACTTTCAGAAATACCAGATTGATATAATAATCCTAAATCAGTTTCTCTTAAAAATTGTACATTAGCATCAGTGATTGCAGCAATGTCAATTTTTGCTATTCCGTAAGATCCTATCATAATATGTTTTGTTTTTCTTTATTTATTCAACTAAGCTTAATTCTTTTTGGACTTGCGTTGAATGCTTACAATATCCACGGAATTTACCTGCAGGGCAATTGCATGAGAAATTGCCATTTCGGTTTGTTACAGTATATTTATCCCCTCTTGATCCAGTAATTGTATAAGTCTCTGATTTAATATTTGCATAAGGATTAATGTGCTCTACATCATCGAATGAAATATGAGGTTTAACTGGAGTCCAACCTGGCAATAAATATTTTTGACCATTAATGGTTGTAAAACTAGGTCCGTAAATATGTATTAGTTTAATCTTGCTCACGTTATTTCTGTTTTAGTTTATATTTAAATATAATCAATTCTACGTGATTCCGGCCATAGTTCTCTATTTATTTTTAGGGAAGTTATTAACAATTAGTATCCGAACGAAAGCTTATCTTTAACTGGCTTAGCACCATTAAGTACATCTATTAACATTTTTTTCAATACATCCCATTCAGGGTTTGCATTAAATCGTTTTTGGAAAAGTTCACTACCACTAGTAAGATCCATTCTACCGGTTGTAGTTGATTTAGCAGCTCTACCCATCCAAGGATTTCTTGCTGCTTGGAATCGTGTAATCCCATACCATTGCCCACCAGTTACTTGAATTAATATCCCTTCAACTTTTGTGGAACTTTTTATTGGTTTTTCTTTAATAATTTCTATCATAATCTTTTTTAATTAAACTTCTAATACTAATTGATTTTCTGCCGGAGCAACAAAGGGCAAATAATTTTCTAATAGAGAATTATCATCGTCCTTATATTTTAATACTGCTACTTCTTTAGCTTTAGCTTCTACTTCTATATCTACAGCATGACCATAATCATTGATTTTTTCATATATGAAATCAGCGTGTGCTTGTGCCTTGCAGCTTGGATCCTCAAATGTTTTTCTGCATGAGGAGTAATGAAATAATGGTTTTACATTATGATAATGCCATGTAGTCATTGCCAATTCGAATGCTTCTTGTTCGGATAAGTCACCCGGTTGAAATCTGTGATGATGGTAATCAAATGTAATAGGTACATGTACTTTAGAGAAAATGCCATCATAAAGATCTTTTACAGAATACATAGATGCTTTATCATCATTCTCTACAACTAATCTTGCTTGAGCTGATACTGAAAGGTTTTTGTAATTATCTGACCACCTTTGTAATGTAGCCTTCTTGTCTCCATAAACTCCGTTACAGTGGATATTAATAGGATAATAATTAGATTGTGCTAATTCCATAATATCCATGATCTCTGCTGTTTGATTAAGTTCTTTTGTAGTTTTAGTAACTAATAAAGGATTCGGAGATCCTAGAACATTAAAAGGGCCAGGGTGGAAACTGAGACGTTGTCCATATTTAATAGCAAGTTTACCTGCACCTTTTAGAATTGTAGATATTTTCTGATAGTCTGGTAAATCTTTGAGCTCGTACTCTGACATCCAAGGAAACATGCTTGATGACATGCGATAAACCTTGAATCCATTCTTTTCATTCCATTTAATAATCTCTACAAGATCTTTGATATTTTGTAATGCAAGATTGCTTACATGAGGTAACCCGCCAGATTGAAACGTTGCTTTCCTACATGTACGATTAACAGTAATGGGTATTTGTCGTAAGTTTAGATTAATACAGCAGTAACCTAATTGTGTATCTTTATTCATATAGTAGTATTTAATTTAAATATAACAAATTAAATGAGTTTCTGAAAGCTTAGATCCATTTATGTTTTTTAAAATACCACCAAAGGCCAACTATTGTGATGATGCTTAATGAACTAAATACCCAAAAGCCATTATCGTCAGAAATTAACGGTACATCATCAAAATTCATACCCCATAAGCCAGTATAAAAAGATAAAGGTAAAAAGATAGTTGACCAGACGGTAAGTATATTTAATCGCCTATTCATTAATTGATCATTTCTCCGATCTAACATTGATTCTAAAATCAAATGAATTTCTAATAAATCTATATGATTATCTTTTAATAATTTTTTCTTTAATGCATAAAAGTCATTTATGTTAATGTCCTTTCCATCAAAGATTAAATCTTCGAAAGATTCTAATTCTGTTCTGAGTTGCTTTTCCATAAGTCTAATGTCCAAAGTAATGATTCAATAAAATACAAGATACCAACAAAGCCCATACCATAATGAGTCCAAGTACCCTGGTGGCCATAAGTAAAATCTTGATAAATTGATGGGATGGCCGATCCCATGATTGCAAAACTAAAAAGTAATCTTACATACTTATTTTCTAAAAAAGATTTGATAGAACTTTTAAATTTAATTAGTTTCATTATTTCTTAGGTCTATTATTTTTTCTTCTATTTTACTTGCCTTAAATGCTAATGTATCACTTAAGGTTCTATTTGATTTAGATGCAATAAATGCTTGTTTTAAAAGATCTTTGTGTTGAGCTTCTAATTTTTCTAATTCTGTTTTTCCTTTAAATATTTTTTTAATAAATTTAATCATTGTCTTCTAATCTTGTAAATTCATCTCTAGATATTTCAACCTGTACCCATTCATGATATTTTTCATTAAAAGGTAGATACGTATAGTATTTATCAATAGAGCCACTAATCGCATCCTCTCTCCTTATCCAAATTAATATTTTCATAATTTTATTTTTTTGTTCCAATAATTTCATCAATGATTCCATATTTTACAGCTTCTTCTGCTGTTAACCAAAAATCCCTAGTTGCATCTTTTGCTACTTTTTCAGGTTTCTTGCCACAATATTTTCCTAGTAATTTAAAAAGTGTATCATTAACCTTTTTCCATTCTTTCATATCAATCTCAGCATCTTGTATGTTTCCACTAAACCCACCTGATGACTGATGTAACATTGTTGTTGAATGCTTTAATGAACTTCTTTTACCTTTTGCTCCTGCTCCTAATAAAACAGATCCCATAGATGCTGCCATCCCAGTATTAACTGTTCTGATATCTGATTTAATATAATCCATAACATCTACCATAGAGAGTCCTGATTTAACAGAACCGCCTGGTGAATCAATATGCATTGTGATATCTTTTTTCTCCACGCTATCTAGGAACATTAACTGTGCCTGGACAATTGTTGACATTCTATCATTAACAGGACCAGCTACCCAAAGTAACCTGTCAGCCATTAACCTCGAAAAAATATCAATTTGTGTAGCCCTCATTTCTCTTTCCTCCAAAATATAAGGAGTCATCGAGTTTTCAATTTGCTTCTCATAGTAATTTAATTTTGATGAGCTTACATTATGATCACTCATTGCATACTTTTTAAATTCTGTTCCGTAATTCATTATTCTTTTATGTTTGTAACTTCTATTATTAATTCACCTTTAGCACTTTTAACATTAATAGTACCACCTTCTTTTAACTCTCCTTTAAGAATCAGCTCAGATACTTTATTTTCAATTAATCTTTCCAACGTTCGGCGTAATGGTCTTGCACCATACTTAGGATCATAGCCTTGATTTAAAATTATTGTTTTAGCACCTTTAGATATTTTTAAAATATAATTACCAACTTCATCTAAGTTTAATGCAAGTTCCTTACATTCTTTAGTTAAAATATCCATTATGTTATCTTCAGTTAATCTATTGAATACTACTATCTCATCAATTCTATTTAGAAATTCTGGTGAAAATTTACCTTTGAGTGCTTTTCTTAATATAGCTTTTTCTTCTTCAACTTGATTAACCATTTTAGAAGAACTTTCAAATCCAATACCTTGACCAAACTCATCTAATTTTTTTGATCCTGTATTAGAAGTAAGAATTACCAAACAATTTCTAAAATCAACAGTTCTCCCTAATGAATCGGTTAACTGCCCATCATCTAGCATCTGTAGAAGAACATTGAATACCTCTGGATGAGCTTTTTCTACTTCATCAAATAATATAACAGAGTGTGGCTTTCTTTTTACCTGTTCGGTTAAAAACCCACCACTTTCAAAACCTACATACCCAGGAGGGGCTCCGATTAATTTAGAAATAGAATGAGGTTCCATGTATTCAGACATATCAACTCTAATCATTGAATCTTCACTATCAAAAAGATATTCTGTTAATTCTTTAGCTAATTGAGTTTTACCTACACCTGTTGGTCCTAAGAAAATAAAGTTACCCATTGTGCGGTTCCTTTTTCTAATACCTACTCGGTTTCTTTGGACTGTTACTGCTATTTTATTGACTGCTTCTTCTTGACCGATAACTCTTGATGATAAGTGTTTGTTAAGACCTAACAGATTTTTATTTTCTTTATCAGATATTTTTTCAATAGGAACGCCTGTAGCTTTTGATACAACCTTTAATACATCATCTTCAGTTATTACCAATTGATTAATAGCCATCTGCTCTTTCCATGCTGCAAGATCATTTTTAATCCTTTCTTTAAGAGTTAAACAAATATCTCGTTCTTTTGCAGCTACTTCATATAATTGTCTTGATACTGCTTTTCGTTTAGCATTTTCTTTTTGTACTAACTTTTCTTCTAAAGCTTTAATACCTGGAGGGACCTTCATATTAGTTAGATGTTTATAAGATCCTACTTCATCTAAAATATCAACTGCTTTATCTGGAAAGAAACGATCCATTATATAACGATCAGCTAATTTAACAATGAGATTTATAACTTCATCTGAATATGATACGCAGTGGTGCTCTTCATACTTATGCCTAATATTAGAAAGTATTTCAATAGTTTCTTCTAATGAAGGTGGATCTATAACTACCTTTTGGAATCTTCGATCTAACGCGCCATCACCTTCAATGTTTTCTCTGAACTCATCAAAAGTTGTTGCACCTATACATCTAATTTCACCTCTTGCTAAAGCAGGCTTAATAATATTAGATGCATCCAAAGATCCAGTAGAACCACCAGCTCCAACTAGTGTATGGAGTTCATCAATAAAAACAATGACGTGTGGGTTTAGGATTAATTCATCTACAATACTTTTCATTCTTTCTTCAAACTGTCCTCGGTATTTTGTACCTGCAACAATCGTGGATAACTCTAGAGTGTATATGACTTTGCCTTGTAATGATACTGGGACATTACCCTCAACCATTTTTAATGCTAAACCTTCAACGATTGCAGTTTTACCTACACCAGGTTCTCCTACTAAAACTGGATTGTTTTTTCTTCGCCTTCCTAAGATTTGAATTACTCTTAGGATTTCTTCTGTTCTTCCAATGACTGGATCAAGTTTACCCTCTATTGCCCTCTTACTAAGATTAGTACCGTAAGTATCTAGAATTAGAGATGTCTTTTTATATTTAGGCTTTCTTTGTTTGTGTGCTTCTTCTTCTGGATAAATTTCTCCCATAATTTTATTTAGTATAATTATATAATAACAAAAAATAACCGTTTCTGAAAGTGGTTATTAACTATATTAATTATATAGAAAAATAAAAAATGGTTTAAGATTTAATAGAAATACTTAACTTAGAAGATCCTTTAATTAAGCGATGAATAATGCCATGTGGAATTTGAATAATCTTTCCTGGCTCTATAGATATTGGTAATTCATTATCAAATTGAAATGACCAATCGTTTTCATTAATAGATTCTATCCAACGATCTTCATTATCAGAATGCCATTTGTATAAATGATTAGGGGCAGTAGGATCAAAGTGTCTAATTATAGTATCACTTGAATATTCTTCTTCAGTAAAAGGTTTGGTTAAATCATCTATCTGTTCTATAAGTTCTTTGCTGGCTTCTTTACCACACTTACAGCTATTACACCCACACCCCATTAGAATCGTTTCATCCATTTAGCTAATATCTTTCTAGCTTCACCTTTACTCATACCAAATTCTTTTTGCAAATAGGGAGCTGCCCCAAACATATTAGTTTTGCCAGAGTCTCTTAGTGTTAATAGAAAATCATAATGTTCTCTATCTTCATCCGATGTTTTATCAATAGATTCACTTAATGATTTTTGAAAATCTTCAGTATCAGGAATAAGATCTTCAGCACCTAATGCTTTTGCTCTCTTTACGATAAACTTAGCAGCTCTTGCCTGATCTTTTGCTCTACCATAAGCCTGTATAGCATTCTTAAGATCATCTAAATTTTTAATAGGAAAGCTGCCATCCGATAATGCAAAACCTTTATCTGCTAATGCTTTTCGCTCTTCATCAGTATAAGCTTCATTAACCGATTCTTTAGCTAGCAAAATACCAAACCCAGAATCATCAATAATTTTTTTTGCTTTCTTAAAGAATCTTTTGTCCATATTAAATACAGACAAAGTCCTCGTTAATCTATTATATTTATATTTAATCCTTGCTTTGTCTAAATCTGCTGTTAAGTCATCAATACCATCAATAACAGCATCATCATGAGTAGTTATACCAATTGTACTCTGACCTTCAATTATAGTACTTTCACTAAGAGCAAGAGCATTCACAAATTCAGTATATTGTTTAAGGTGTTTCATGATTAAGCTCCAATTTTTGTATAAGTTAGCATTTGTTCTATTGCTCGCAAAGCTTTAGTTTTAGCCTTATCAAATTCTTTGCTATATCTACTTGAACTACCTTTGCTAGAATTTGCAACCATGTCTCTTAAATCTCGTAGAGCATCAGTTTCTTTAGAGTTTGTTATTCTTGGTGCTGCTTCAGTAACTAGAGATTCTTTAATTGGATCAAGCCCCCAATAAGTAGACATATCATATTTTACTGGATATATTGCTAAATCACCAACGTTACCTTCAGTTGCTTCAATGTTTTTAGTAAGATAAAAATCACCAGCTGATTTTTCATATCCATAATCTTCAGCATCTGCTTTCATTTGCTTTTTAAAGCTTTTTGCTACTTTGTCAAATTTACCAATTTCTATAACTTCTACAACATTGTCGTTATAGTCGATACCAGTATCTCCAACCTTTAAGTCCTTTTTAGCTTCATTTAAAGATTCTTTGAGAGTTAGTAGCTCATCTGCTTTGTCAGTTATGTCGCCTGCCAAACCATACAACTTACTCCAGATATCTTTTGGGACTTTTGGTGGCTTGTTTTTTGATAGTATTTTATCAATCACACCTACGGCTTTATAGATATCGTCGACAAACGGCTTGTGTAATTTATTAATATCAGCTTCATTAACTGATTCAGCTAAGCCTTGCTTCTTCATTAACTTAAGTTCTTGTTCACATGCCTTATTGAATTTGTTCATGTGGGGAACAGCAGATTTCTTCTCTCTCTCTTGCATAAGCTCTATTGCCATATTTAGATGACTTGCTATAGCATCTGCCTGCTCATCACCTATAGCATCAAATGCATCGGAAAGCTTTACTAATTTTTTCTCACCCATACCAACGTTAGCCCATTTACCTTGATCTAGTAAATCGACTATTGGTTCTGCTTTAGCTTCAGTAACTGATTCGGTCATATTATCTATTTCATCACGAACCCATTCCTTTTCTCCCTTTCCTAATTGATCGTAATCCATACCAAATTCTTTCTGTGCAATCTGATCTATTTGTGAATCCATAAACTTTTCAGTAACTGATTTATCTACTTTCTTAATGACCCATCCATTCTTTTTTGCAGCTAGTTTCAGAGCCAAGCCTTTAGGCAAACCATCGTCTATGATTTCACCCGTATTTTTAACAATTACGTTGAACTTCTCTTTGGATCTAGTAACTGATTCATCTACTTTAAAGTCTTTATATGTTTTAAAATTTTTCATTATCTTTATAGATTTTTTTATATATCTTACAAGTATCTTTGTGACATTCTTTCCCAATTAGGTAAACCTGCTATTTTAAAACCAGCAGCCTTAACAAAAGTTCTCATTGATACATCGTTAGCCTTTTTCATAAACTCAAAAATTTCTTTCTTGTCTTCTAATGCCATTTCTTTTGGCTCAAGATAAGGAAGTAACAATTCAATTCTTTTCATTAACGTAGCATCATCAGGATTAACATCAATAAGAATAGATCTTGAACGGATAGCCCCATCAGGATCAGCTTTATCTTTGCTTAAATTAGATATAAAGATTACTCTACCACCAAAATCAAAATATGCAGGCACTAACCCACTCTCAATTGCATTCAATTCTCCTTCAGGATCCATATCAAAATCTTTAGGGTCAAATACTAGACTACTCTTTTTAAGATAACTAATCCTTCTAATTTTTTTAGTGTCTAACGCAGCCTTTAAAATGTTTCGACCGTTCTCATCTCTAAAGACAGCATCACAGTCATCGAATACTAAAGTCTTGTTATTAAATTGAAATAGTTTTTTGTACATCATAATAACTGATACTGCTCCAGATACAATCATGTAATCCTCGTCCTGAACTAAACCCTCATCTTTAAGAGCTAGCTCTACTTTAAAAGTTTTACCAGTACCAGCTCTACCAGATATCATTAACGAATTAAATGCACCCGCGGCAACCTTTCTTGTAATATCATAAATATCAAGTAAGGTTTCGTCTAAGAATTTAACTTTATCATCAAGAGTTTCTTCATTTACTTTAATAGCAGGAATCTCATCAACAGTTATAGTTTCATTTCTTTTAAGCTTTAAGATTTGCCCATAAGAAACTTTAAGTTTTCTAGAAATATCAGCAGCACTACTACCACCTCTTAACATCTTTGTTACTAGATTCTTTTCTTGTGAAGATAGTAACTTTCCTCTACCTTCATTAACTGATTCTGCTATTGTCTCAACTTCTCTTGCATAAGCAGGGTCATTGATTAATTTACCAAATTCATTAAGTAAAGAAACAATAGGAAAATTATCACTACTCATAACAAAGTCAGCTTTTGGTTTAGCTGCGTCTGAAAAATATGCAAGATCTCCAATTATACCTGGACCTCTACTTGCTCCCTTGCTACCAATTCTTACAGCTGAAGAATCTTTTGCACTGTATATCATAACACCAGGCTCTCCATTAGAATAAACTACAAATGGATATTTTTTAAAGTCCTTCTTTGTTTTCTTATTTAAAAAAGATGTAATTATATCAGCAGCTTGATTAAGCTTAGCTGAATTAGCCACAGTTGGCAACACAAATGCACTTTCAGTTAGAAGCTGTTTAAAATCTTTATATGTTGGTATATGTTTCATTATACTATTTTCTTTTTTATATGTTTTACCAGGGATTAGTACTCTTTAATCCTAATTGCTTTCCGAATAAACTTGGCCCATAACATGCCCAGAATCCTGGTTTATTCGGATCCATCTTTTTCTTTTGATCACATTGGTGTCTTGCCCAAAAACTAGCAGCTGCACCTGGATCATCGTTTTTAATACTTAATCCACTAGTATCTCCCCATTCTATTTTCTTAGCTACAATCGATCCAGTTTCTTTATCAGTTCTTCCACTATTACGATAAACAATAAACTTTTTATTGCCACCTCTTTCTGGTGAATCAAGTTTAACTTTTTTAGTTCTGCCTGATTTTCTATCTTTATATATGGCTTTAGTCCCAACCTCAAGGTTTTTAGCCATGAAACCACTTTTACCTTTTAATACTAGATTTCCGTTATCCCAATACTGTTTAGCTTCTTCAAATAATTTATCATGAGCATCAGATCCTAAACGAAAAACACTATCATCTAAACCTATACCATTATCTACATGATACTTAAGTTCTTCAGATACTTTATCAAAATCTTTAAAGCCTTTTACAAATCTCATTATGCTTCTCTTTCTTTTTTAGTAAATTCAGAAGGATTTTTAATCGGTAGTTTATCAGCATTACCACCATCTCTAACTTCTTTAGCAATATCAGCATCAGCTTTACCCCAAGTACCTTTACCTTTTTCTAAGAACGCATTGACACGAGCATAACCCCAAGCTACTTGAGGTATACCTTCACGGTGACTACTATTCCAAGCATCTAACCCTCTTCTCATTACTAATCTTAATAGTCCAATAGGTACGCCGCTCTCAGTAGCTTTGTCCTTTAGCGCCTTTTCAATGGCAGCTGAAAGTTTACTTCTATCACCTTCAGCTTTTTCAGCCTCATTAAATTGATTATATTCTTTTACAAATTTCATGATTAAGACAGGCGATATGATTCTATTAAAGATTTAAGTCTTATAAGTTCTCTTCCTAAATCTTGTAGTGTTTCATTAGTTAAAGGTTCGCCATCTCCACCTTCTTCATCTTCTATCATTTTGCTTACTAACTTAATCTGGTTTTTAATAGCCGATTTAGAAATACCTTCTTTAACTAGCCCTTCTGTAAAATAAGATATTTCAGTTGGTACATCTAGCACATCTTCTATTCTTTTAATATTCTTAATGAATAAAGATTTGGATTCTACTGGTGCTTTTCTCATATCTATTTTCAATCGGCCTATCATTGCTAGACCAAGTTTTTCCCAATCTCTAATGAATTTTTTATCTACTGGGTTGTCTCGGCCTTCAGTAACTGATTCCATTAAGCCAATTGCAATATCTCCAACTACTCGATCAGCTTGGCCGTTTTCAACATATTTCTTATTAATAATAACAATTTTGTTACCTGATACTGGGATAACATACATTGGCATCATACCTGTACTAAAATTATATTTGTAAGCACCTTTTAACATTTTACCAATGTCCATAAAAGATCCACCGCCATCTAATACTTGTTTTACAAAATCTTCAATCGTATCTAAGTTACCATCGTTCTTAGCTTCATTTATACTCAATGGAAATCTTCTCTTAACATCATTCCAAAATTTCTTGTGATATTTTTTAGGAATGTGGTCTGATTTTAAGTAGTCATATAAATCTTGTGCATCACTCCACATTTGATTTGCAGCTTGGTGTTGTGTTGAACTATATTGTGCTGCTATATCTAACATAGCGAACATATCATTATGCTTAAACCTTTCATTAACTGATTCTTTAAGTGCATCTTTAATTCGGTCTGTAAGCTCGGCATATACTTGATCTCTTTGTTTTTGAGATAAAGGTATAAAGTTTACAAGTTTACCATCTTTTTGCTCTTTAGCTATTTTTGGAAAAAGTTCGTTTGCTATTTTCATACGCAAATCGTGTTCTTTAACTCGAGCAGCTATAAAAGCAAACTCTTTATCCATTTTAGCTTCATTAACTGATTCGGTAAGTTCATATTCTTTCTTTAGCTTTTCCCAGGCTGCAACATGCTCTTTACCTAACCTTTCACGGCCAAGTACTTTTGATAACATGATTTTATTAAGAGATAGCTGTTCATATTCTGGCTCTTTATCTCTATTAACTTTCAGTCTTGATTTCTTTTCAACATCTTTTATTGCAAGTTTAATTTTATGCTCGCTTTTATTAATATGTTTAAATTCAGCTTCATTAATAGCACCTTGAAAAAATACACTTAAAAAATCTATAACCTCTTTCTTTCCTTTATGTTTCTTATATGCATCAATACTAAACACATCTTTTAAGAAATCTTTAAACGAGCTAGCTTCTTTTGCTAATAAATCAAGCTCGCTCATTACGCCTTCATTAACTGATTCGTTAAGATCAAGTGACTGTGTAATAGTTTTCTTAAACTCATCTAACTCATCATCATTGAGTTTTTTAAATTCAGATCTAAGTTTAGCAACATATTTGTCTGCTAGATCTTGACCTTTACCTTCGTTTACCTTACCTTCGGTAATATTTTTCTTAAATTGTTGGTAGTCTGGTATGTGTTGCATATAACAATGTTTTCTTTATTTATTCAACAAACAAAAAGTTATTTTTTGCTATCAACAATACCTAGATATTTTTGAATAAGTTTAATTATTTCTTTTTCTTGTGCTTGTATTACCCAATCATTATTAGAAAGAACAGAGCTGACCTCTGTAGCGAGGCCAGCTTCTGTCATGATTGCATCTACACCTTTAGTGTACCAATCTATAATTCTTTGAACTCCACCATCTTCATATAACCTAATGACTTGATCATTATCGACACGCCTTTTGTGGAATCCCATACTTATACTGTTTCAACTACAGGATCAACTTCATTCATTAAGTTAGTTAATTCTGATTCTGCTTCATTGTACTTATCAATTGCAACATCAAGAATAACATCAGGGTGATTAACCTCAGTATCTAGTTCTGATAACCTTACGTGGTTATCTCTTAGCTCTTGATTATCTTCATGAACCTTTTGAACTACTTGAGAAAGATCCTGTCCGAATGCAGCCATTAGTTCAATAAAGTTTCTAGCTTCAAAGAATCCTCTTCCTTTCATTGATGTTACCATTGACCATAGAATAGTAATACTCGTGCCTCTTAATTTAACAATACCGTCCCAGTCTTTAGCCTGAACTGTTTTAGCATTTTCTTTAAGATTAGAATATAACATTACTAAACCAGTTGCAGTTGTATGCCCCCACTCAGCATCTTTTTCTAAAAACTTCATAAGTTGTTTATAAAGCTTTGGTGATGTCATTGGAATATCATATTCATTAGTTTGAAGATCTCTAAGTAAATCTTCATTCTTTTTTAATGCTTCCTTTTTATCTTTAATGATTTCGCTCATCTTACGAGGATTCTCATTAATTACTTCTTTAGCTAAAGCTGCTTGCCCTTCTTTACTATCTGGAGCATGCGGGTTTTCTTTATTAGTTACTTTTTTCATCTTTTAAAATATTTGTTTTTGTTTTAGGTTTTGGTGATGCTGTCTGAAATTCTTTATTGACATTACCACATTTATTACAAGACATTGTATCTAGAGGTAATAATCTATCTTTACCATCAGGTGATACAAATCTGCTTACCTTTCTTAAAAAGAAGGCAGGTGTAAAGACATTGTTTCCACACTCATCACAGACGATCTCCGTTGTTGAATCAATATCCACATTCATTTTTTGTCCGTCCATATTAATTATATACTTTTATTCTTTTTTGTTTTAACTTTATTGATTTCATTTAACTTATATTCTGAATCAATCCAATTACTTTTTACATAATCCCACAATGACAACCTTGGGTGACTTGGGAATTTTGGATGGTGTTGTCTTTTTGCCCATCTCCTAGCTTTAGTAAAACCGTCAGGTGAATAATCAAAAGGGCCTGGTTGTGTTGGTTGAAACCAGCTTCTTATTATTTTGAATAATTTAAACATGATTTATTTATTATTATATAACTTTATGTTGAGATTGTTTACAAGCAACTTAAATATCTTTCACCCCTATCACAAAGTATAGTTACTGCAGTTGTCTTATTATTATTCCTCAACCATGTAAAGGCAGCCATAACATTGGCCCCTGCACTAATACCAACAAACAAACCATAATTCTTTGCCAAATGTCTTGCTGTAGCCTTTGCACAATCTGTTGATACTGTCATTACTTCATTTATCACTTTCATATCAACTAGAAATTTACTACCGTCTCCAATTCCCTGTATTCCATGTAACCCAGGCTCTCCTCCTGACATGACTGCTGATTCTGCAGGTTCAACTGCTACTAAATCCATACCAGGAAATCTTTTCTTTAAGTATTTACCAGCCCCCATGATCGTACCGCCAGTTCCAGTACCAACAACAAAACCTTGAATCCAATCATCCTCACCTTGGTGCATATGTCTGAATTGTTTATCAATCTCAGGGCCAGTTGTTTTGTAGTGAGCCTCGGCATTTAATGGATTATGAAATTGATTGCAATTAAACCACCCAAAGGATTCTGCTAGAGTATCTCGCATTTCTATTGCTCCATCAAAATCTCCTGGGTCTACTTGTATAAGACCAGCGCCATAAAACTTTAGCATCTGTTTTCTTTCTTCTGACATATTAGATGGCATAACAATCTTCATGTTATATCCTCTCTCTGCTGCTAACATCGCAAAAGCAATTCCAGTGTTGCCTGAGGTTGCTTCTATTAAAGTAGCCCCTCGCTCAATAAGCTTCCTATCTTCAGCATCATTTAAGATATATGTTGCCATCCTGTCTTTAACAGAACCGCTAGGATTCATAAATTCGCACTTGCACCAAACTGTGTATTTGCCAACAGTGATAGGTATGAGTGGAGTGTTTCCTACGTTACGAGATAATTTCATTCTTACTGTTCTTTTATCTTTGAAAAGTTAATGTTATTCATTAGCTGATATTCTTTAAACCAATATTTTTTAATGTAACTATCAAATGGTATTTTAAGTTGATTATTTAAGAATAAGAACCCATTAAATTTACGGTTATCTAAATATTGTGTAATTTCTTTTCTTCTTAGTGTTGCAGAAAGAATAGCATATTCATATCGCTCAGACCCATCATCATAGCTAACCTCATTTAAGATATTATTATTAATAAAATAAGTACAATGTATAGTATCTACTTCTATTAACCCTTTTACTCTTTGATCTAATATATGATAATATTCTTTATTTTCTTTAAAGTACCCAAGTGGGCATGCTATATTATGATAATTAGAATACCCATGTTCAGGGGATTGGCGTAGCATAGGACCTACAACACCTAGATTTTTTAAGTTATAAAGATTCTCTAAAGTATCTGCGGTTATAAAATTATCACAGTCTGCTACGAAGTAGTGTGTATTCTTTTCTATCGCATAATCAATAGATTCTTGTCTTATTTTACCTAGTATATTAAATCTTACTGAATTCCACTCATGCTCCGAGTATTTCTTTAAGTCATTAGAAATAGAATCGGTGTTATAACAAACAGATGCATATTTCTCACCATGTTTTTTTACAAACTCAGATAAGGTATATTGTGTATCATCTTTATTATCATTAGTTCTAATATAAAGATGTATTTTCTTTTTATCATAGGTTTGATTTAAAATACATGTTAAATAAAAATCTAAACAGTATTCTTTATCTTTAGCTAATATTGCAATTGTTATATTATTCATAAGCTTTATAGTTTGTTTAATCTTCTTTGCTTTTTTTACCTAAGTAACCACTGTGGTGTCTTTTAGAATATTCCTTCTTTGAAAATTTAATCTTTTTCATTAATTCAACTACTAAGATATCTCCAATTACTGTCATAAGTGTTGTTGATACAGTTGGTGTTAATCCTAATGGGCAGATCTCTTCGGCATCACCTGTATGTAAAACTATGTCAGATGCATTTGCTAGCAGGCTATCTTTTTTACCAGTTATACAGATGATACTAATATGAGGATACATGTTTTTAGATAATTCAATTAATTCTAAGATTTCCCTAGTCTTACCAGAATTTGATAAAAGAATAAGGACATCATCTTCTTGTAAAATTCCTAAGTCTCCATGCTGTGCTTCGCTTGGATGTAAATAAACAGCAGGAGTTCCAGTAGAACATAATGTTGTTGAAATGTTTAAAGCTATTTGCCCAGCCTTACCCATGCCTGACATTACAACCTTTCCATACTGCCCTAAGCCATGTACCTTACTTCTAATTTTATTAACAGCTAACTCAAAACTAAAATCAACAGGTATATTTCCTATTGCTTCTATTTCTTTTTGTATTAATTCTTTTATTGAATTTTCCATAATTATCTATATCTTATTGCATTATTCGGTTCATACCATTCTTTTATTGACGAGGCCGGCATTGAGTGATAACCTAATAATTCTTGCATCTTTGGATTAAATTCTGATTGTCTTTCTAAACCTAATGCTCTTGGGTAATCTAAAAGTTGTTTATAATAAGGAAGAGAAAGGGTTATGGGTATTGCAATTCTATCATTTTGAGTTTTGTTAATACCAGAGGCATGATAAACATTTGAATCCCATATCACAAGATCACCAGCCTTCCCGGTTATAGATATTTTATTAGCATCCCAAAATTCATTAGTTGGTTCTTTTTCTTCCAAGTGTGATTTTGGTAATATTAAAGTTCCTCCATTCTCTACAGTAAAATCATGTACCATTATTAACATATTTAATAGTATAGGAGTTGATCCTGAATAACTGCTTATATCGCGGTGTACTTTTTTATGAAACATTTTAGATTCAGAAGGTACATTATTTAAAGCAGTAAAAGAATTTAATATACAACTTCTTTTAAAGTAGTTATCCTCTAGATCCTTTATTAAGCCCCTGTCTAGCATTACTTGTAAGAACTCAATAAACAAATCATCACTTGCTAAAACGTTCATAGCAACGCCTTCAGAGATGATTCCATTATTATTTTCTTTTCTTATTTTTGAATGTTCTTCAAAAAGACTAGGAAGGTTTATTAAAAATTTATTAATCCATTCATCACTTACCCAATTTCTAAGTATAGTATAACCTTGAGTCTCTAATGCAGTATGTTGAAATTTAAATTTATTCATTTTACAAAAACTTTTCTCCTGCTTTACGCTTACGGATTATTTTAGCAGGATTACCATAAGCTAAAACATTATCTGGTAAATCCTTAACAACCAAACTCCCTGCACCTACAACAGAATTTTTACCAATTTTAGTTCTATCAAAAACAGTTACACCTAATGTAATAGCAGCAAAGTCTCCTAATTCTACATAACCGCCTGTAATTGAACCAGCAGATATGCTAGCATAATTACCAATAATACAGTCATGTTCTACCTGAGCACCTGTTGCAAAGAATGTATGATCTCCTACTATTGCTTTAGGATTAAATATACAACCAGCCATTGCTACAATACCTTCTCCAAATTTTGCATGTTCACCTATTATACAAGATGGGTGAATTGCATTAAAAAATTTAAATTCAGGAACTAATTTTTTAACTTGTGATGCTACATAGTACCTTGTCCAATTATCACCTATAGAAATTACAGCACCGTCAATATTAAATATCGAGATGAGATGCTTAATGTTTTCCTGGCGACCTATAATCTTATAACCAAACTTTTCAGTATTAAGTTTTTCTTGAGCATCGATTATACCAACAATATTATACTTACCTTGTTTGTGTATAATATCAATAGTGTAATGTGCTTGATCACCACCACCAATTAAAACTATATTTTTCATTCTCTATTTATTATTATATGTTAAAATTAATCATTAGTTTAATGCCATCTTGGGATGCCATTATCATCTTTCCAAGAACTTGGTGCATCTAAAGCATGCCTATTGTCAACCAAATCTTTAAATAATGTTGCAGGTATTTTGTAAGGATTATTAAATAATACAGGAGCGCTAATACCTGCAACATTATTTTTGTATGTTTCTAAATTAAAGATATAATCATATTCTTTTTTGTCCATATTTAAAAAAGATTTAGTTGCATCAGATACCGCTTCATTCTTTTGCCCTATGGTTTTTTCCTCATTTTTAATATGATAAATAATTTCTGCTTCTGTTGCATAAGGTAAAGCTGATGGCGATCCACCGTTCCATATTGTTTTTATTCCTTTACATCCTAAATCTTGCACAGTACCTGATAATCCATCAAACCTAGTTAATCTAATACCCAAAAAACATTTTTTATAAACATCTTCTAGTTGATCATTAGTATAATACTTAAAAGGCGGATCATCTTTAATTGATTTTTTATGAGATGTGCATATTACAGGAATATAAGGAAAATGAGTAGTCATAATTCTTTGAATTGCAGGCCACCCATACATATTCTGCTTAGGACCTTCACCATAAACATATACACAAGCCCCTTTCGTTACAGCAGCCCAACTAGACCTATCCTCTAGCTCCCATGGAAACTCAACATACTTTAATTGTAGCTTATCTAAATAATTACTCATAATAGCTGATGAAGATATAAAGAATATGTTATCTCGCCCTCTTACTCTATCTATATGATCCTCTAGGGGCCATGGGTTATTATTCATTATTATAATAGCAGGCCCTGGGTGATTATCCAGTATATACGAAGTATATGTAGATGATAAAAAGAATGCTGGCTTGCTAGGGTCATTATATGGGATACACCTATTTCTTGTTATATCTTTAACATAAGGGTCATCTTTTATGTAATGCCCCCAGTCTCCTAAGTGAAATTGTTCTATTTTCATTATCTATAACATATATCTGTTTCAGGAGCTCCTTCTACCGGTACAGTAAGACAATGTTTCCATATATTAGCAGTGGAAGGCCTACTAATAATACCGGCCCATGCATCTAAAGTACTGCCCATATCAATAGCGCATTTACCCCAATCATTTTTTAATTCATTACATAAATCCTTTGCAGCACCGCCCATACCAAATAATACTACGTGGCTTTTAATATCTTTAAAATGAGACCTTACCCAATCCTTTTGATTGAATGCTTTAGACTTAGGATTGCCATGTTCATGTTTAACTGTAATAAAATCTACTTGATTTCCAAGATTAATTTGAAATTTGCTATTCTTTTTAAGATTTTCAGTTTGGTTTGTAATAATAGTTATTCTCCTATCACCTACTAATTGTTTAAAATTTTCAATAATACCTAACTGCTCGCCTTTATTAAACATTACACTGCATATCTTTAATTTATCAACATCTATGCCGTAATAATCAAATACGTCCCTATTAGGTACATATCTTCCAAGTGTAGCTTCTTTACGAGCTTCCTTTAGCCAACCTAATGCCATCATTTCTTCTATCTCTTGTGTAGTAAATATGCCACAATAATCACTGGACTTAAATGTATCTATAATGGCTTGCCTCCATTTAAGCATAAGAGGGTTATCTTCTGTGTACACTTCATTATATCTTAATGCTATATGCTTTAATGCATGAGCCCTAATATTAAGTTCATCAGCTGTTTTGCAATGCATTATCTTTTTTATGATCTGTATTTCACCGTCACCTATTCTTACATAAGATAATGGTGTGCTATTAGCTATAGAGCTTTGGATTGCTACAAACAATTCAGCATCAGTAATATTTCGATTCATAAGTTAGTTATTTATTATTTATATATTTTTATGCTAATTGTTTACATTTATTTAAGAAACTTTGAGTTATTCTCCTGCCTTCAAAATGATGATATATTTTATTCTCATAAGTAGTACCTATCCCGAACATACTCCCATCAGCAAATTTCCATTTAGGGATTTCTACATTAGAAGGGTACATTAATTTAATAGGTAAATTTTGCTCCATAGCCCTATGAGTATATTCACCCCCAACATCCCATTGTTTAGTTCCTTGAAAACTAGGCTCGCCTAAGATTTCATATGTTGCTCTAGAAAAAGCAATAAATGCAGGGCTTGCATAATCAATTGCATTCTGAATATGATTAGGGTTTTGTGCTACTGAATAAAGTCCTGTGTTATTTAAAACCCATTCTCTTGCATCTTTTACTACATTTTTATTTAAAGGAATACAATCAATATCAAATACAATTACATGATCCCAGTCATTATTCTTTAAGTACTCATCTACTGTACATGCATGACCACCCCATACTTTAGGTTTAATTTGAATAATCTCTTCTCCAAATTTTTCAAATACTTTTCTTTGTCCTTCTACAACATCAGAAGGAATAATTTCATTATAAACAGTTATTATCATAGCTTTTATCTTTTACCTGTAGGTTTTAATTTATTATAACCGCCCATTGGGGCAACGTAATAAATTTCATTGGTTACTTTTGTTTTATTTGTTTCTGCTAATGCTTTTTCTAAAAAATTCCAATCTGGATTCTTAGCTGAAA
>Ga0307488_10000580_pt1 | contig 30387 bp, 27 predicted proteins | sample SB02metaG_FD_202248 | JGI IMG/M metagenome (GOLD analysis project Ga0307488, IMG submission 202248) | Sea-ice brine microbial communities from Beaufort Sea near Barrow, Alaska, United States - SB 0.2 | ecosystem: Environmental > Aquatic > Marine > Coastal | place: USA: Alaska | collected...
TACCAAAAGCGAAGCTTGCAACTTTTGTCGATACTGCAGGAGTTCAAATAAAAGATAACCGCTTACCTTTCACACCTAAGTGAAACATTGCAGCACAGGTAGATTATGTCGTTGCGATCAGCACAGGCCAATTAAACTTTCACATTGATGCCGATTATCAGTCAAAATTTTATTTTGACCAAAACCAAAGCCCCCTTTGCTAGTCAAAAAGATTACATTCTTTGGTATACCCCCATGGCTTGGAAAGTGCTGATTGGACTTGGGGTGCTTGGGTTAAAAACCTAACAAATGAAGAATATAGTCATCTAAGATTTGACTTAGCTAACCTATTTGGTATGTTGCAATATTTTAAAGGGAAGCAAGGTAAGTCGGCCTTGATGTTCGTTATGTGTTCTAATTAATCAAACAACGACTCGTTTTAGCCGTGTATATTTAATAAAGTGAATTGCAAATTGTGTGGTAATCGTTTGAAACAAGTCAAATTACTGGTTGGTCTTTTAACCCTGTGTATTTATATCTCGGCAAAGGCTTTAGCTGCACCTACCGATAATATCGTTAGTTTCAGTTTGAGCAACATTAACAATCAAGATATTAGTGACAAAGTCAGCTATTTCTCACTTAGTGACAACGCCTCAAATCCTCCCAATCAGTTGAGACAACTAGACACTTGGTTACACACCTTAGCTTCGCACCAGACCACCAATGTATTAGGTGACAAATATGCTGTGGCATTTGAAATTTACAACGACACACAGCTCACTGAATGGTTTGTTTATCCTTATGGTTCTGTAGTACAAAACATAGAAATACTGAGTTTTGGTCTCGATAATCAGGCTAGCTCATTTAAAACAGGACACGGTTTAAAGAACCAACAAGATTTTCATTACGGTAGCAAAATCGACATATTACCCGGTCAGCGAAAAACCTTACTCATGATATTTGAAAGTGAGTATTTTTTTGCACCAATCAAAATTTCATTAAAGGCTCATGGGCAAGCTGAGCAACAGTTTCAATTAGAAAATGTCATATTACTTATCAGCTTAGGTATGTGTTTGGCTCTGGGTATATACAACTTATTCATCTTTTTCAGTACACGAAACATCCAATATTTAACTTATGCATTGGCCACTTTAGTTTATGCCTTTGGGTGGGCAAGTGTATTTGGTGTGGCGGAATATGCAGTGGTTAAAAGCTCAGACCATTGGTTAATGCCCGCGTATATAATAGGGGCTATTTTTACTAGTTTATTTAACATTCAATTTTTGCGCTTAAAAGAATCAGCACCTAAAATGGCTAACGCATTTAAAGTTATTGCCTTATTTGCAGCTATTTCATTACCCTTTGCCTTCTTCAGTCAGGGAATAGGTTTATATCTGGCTTCGTTGTTTACCTCTGTAGTGTGCATTTTGGGTATCTATTCTGGTATTCGACGATGGATGAACGGTTACTCTCCAGCTAAATATTTTGTATTTGCCTTGTTGTCAGTGGTACTACCTAACATGGTAGGGAATTTAATGAATTTTGGGGTGTTATCTGGGTTAAACGTTAATATTTATTTATTAGGTTTGATGGGTAACAGTCTAGACAGCTTGTTATTAGCTTTTGCGCTAGCAGCTCAATTGCGACTGTTAACACTTCAAAATAAAGAGCTGACAGCCACACTGGAAAATACCGTGCAACAGCGCACTTTTGAACTCAGAAAAGCGAATTATCAGTTAGAGCAAACCAATAGCGACCTAATCGAAGCAAATAACGCAAAAGGTCGTTTTTTAGCGACTATGAGTCATGAAATCCGTACTCCTTTGACCTCTATCATTGGTTATGCCGATGGTATTTTATTAGGTGATATAGACAAAGCTGAACAAGAGCGTGTAACAAAAATCATCGCAGAAAATGGTAATCATTTATTGAGTGTCATTAACGATATTTTGGATATCAGTAAAATAGAAGCCAACAAACTCGATTTCGAATCAATACCTACACCTTTGTTTTCTGTTTTGGCTCAAATCGAATCAGTTTTCGGTAAACGTGCCAGAGATAAAGGTTTGGCTTTTCACTTGGAATACGAGTATCCACTGCCTGCTCAAATCAATACCGACCCAACACGTTTGAAACAAATTTTATTTAACCTAATGAATAATACGATTAAGTTTACTGCACAAGGGTATATAGGTTTATCGGTAGGTGTGGTCGACAATAGATTACAGATAAAAGTAACAGACTCTGGTGAAGGCATTTCGGCACAACAGCAAGAGCATTTATTCCAGCCCTTCACCCAAGCTGACAGTTCAATCAACAGACGATTTGGTGGTACTGGTTTAGGGCTGAGTATTTCACGGCGATTAGCTAACGGTTTAGGGGGCGATATTCATGTGCACAGTGTCCCAAGAAAGGGCTCAATTTTTACTCTAAATATTGACTTATCTGTAGTGCAAGATTCTCCTTGGATCAATAATGTGGGTCAAATATGGCAATCGACCCCAATGAGATCTGTGCAGCCTGAGGCATTACCAAACTTTGAAGGTAATAAAGTATTACTGGCAGACGATCACCCTAATAATCGCGAATTGATTTCCATACTCTTAAAACGCATGAATATTACTGTTACTGAAGTAGAAAACGGTAAACAAGCCCTAGAAACGGTTTTTTATCAAAAATTTGATTTGATTTTACTTGATATTCACATGCCTCAAATGGATGGCCCTGAAGCACTTAAAAAAATCAGAGCAGAAGGCAACTTCACACCCGTGATTGCGCTAACTGCCAATAACATGAAACATGAAATTGAACATTATATGCGCCTTGGATTTTCTGACCATTTAGCCAAGCCTATTTCTCGGCATCACTTTATTAGCAAATTGTCTCTGTACCTTAATAAACGAGGTGAGATAGATAGCCCACTCTATTATGGCGATATGTTGAAGTTAATAAAAGACTATCAACAAGATTTGCGAGACCAAATCGGTCATCTGCAAAAGGCACTAGAACAAAGAGACTTGACCATTGTTAGCGAAATTTCCCATAGCATAAGTGGCTCTGCGGGTTCTTTCGGCTTCGATATTATTGGTCAAAAATTTGCTGATATGGAACACGTTGCCTTGCAAGATGATGAGATTGCAGTGACTTATGAATTACCTAAAGTACTGGCCTTAACAAAACAGTGTATTGACTTGCCGGGTATAGATATAGCACAAGGTATAGTAAGACATCACAATAGTGCCAAGCAATTTTTAAGAGCCATTTTTGAGTTAGTTGAACATTCACAGCAAACTATTAAAGATTTAACCGCTGCACTAGACAACAATGAAATGAACAGCGCCTTAGTGCATTTATATACGTTTTTCCCTTCCAGCTATGATTGTGCATTAGTCCAGTCTGAATCGGCATTTAAAGCCTTAGAAGATATGATTAAACAAGGTAAACTTGAATCTGAAAAATATTATCCTCAACTGGATATTATCCGAATACATTTTTCTGAACTAAGTGAAGTATTACAGCCAAACTTACTAAACGACATCTAGTCCTTTTCTAAGTATTCTTGATGTGTCTATTAAAATGCGTTACTCGATAATTCTGACGATAACCATTGCTCACCACTGGTTTTAAATCACCTTTGACATTAATTTTTAATGTTTTTTTCACATGCTACATGCTGTCGATTCAAACAGACGAAAGCTTAAGATGAAGGGCAATTAATGGTTGGTCACCTATGACTTGTGCTGTGTGCCCATGAATGTTGTGATTAAAATGAGTATCAGTGGGAAGTTTATCTTGAGCAATAAACACATCGCCAGCGGCGAAGTCACGGTAACTGTTATTCCTTAACCCAATGCGTAAAACACCTGAACGAATAAGAATCGCGTCACCAGCCACATGCCAATCACTAAAATAACTTTTACTTATTCTATGACGAAAATTCAATGCCGACTGGCGGGATGAAATAAACAAACCATTATAGTCATCAAGGCAATACTGCTGCTCGATAAAGTATGACTCTATTGTTTCCAGATTACATAACATTGGAATACTTACATCCGGTATCATTAATGTCTCTGATTATTGGGATATTGGGATATTGGGATACATACAAATGAAAAAAATCATATCAATGCCCTCTTTAAAAACCACCTTATGGAATTGTCATTAACATTTTCTGCTTTCTAACCAGCAGAATGTCATAAAAGCTAGCACGTTATCCATTACACTATTCTTATTATTGTTAGCAAGAGCAGAATTATGTTTAATCAGGTTATAAATAGTGTGTTTGTGGTGGTTATATTAGCTGGGTTTAACATAGATTGCCTAGCCGAAAATAGAATTGATACTCAACGACCTGATGCGCCAACATTAGCGGCTTACGGCCAGTATGCCATAGGTGTAAAAATCTTAGAAATCACTCACCCACAACAAATGGATATCGCTAAAATTGATATCGCTGAGCCTAATCTAACAAAACAACCTAAATACGACCGTCCTTTGACTCTCGAGGTGTGGTATCCCGCGATAAGGGATAGCCAAGGCATCAGCACCCTCGATGTATATTTACGTGATGGCAAAACGACAGTCAGCATACAGGGTAAGGCAATACGTGACGCCAAACCATTGGTTAACAGTCAAAAATATCCTTTAGTATTAATTTCCCATGGTTATCCAGGGAATCGTTTTTTAATGTCTCATCTAGCCGAAAACATTGCTTCAAAAGGTTATGTAGTCGTGTCCATCGACCATACTGACTCGACTTATAGAACCCAAGCGGCCTTCGGTTCGACTTTGGTCAATCGTCCAATCGACCAACTATTTACCCTTGATCAAATAGAGCTTATGTCGAAGGACAGTTCCTCATTTTTATATGGCCTCGTCAACACCCAAAACACTGCTTTGATTGGTTATTCTATGGGTGGCTACGGAGCTGTTATTGCTGCTGGTGGAGGGGTTACACAACAAGCGGTAGATTACCCATGGGGATTACCGCAGAACGCATTAGCCGTACACCAACACCTTAATAAAACCCACCAATATCCTGATCCGAGACTCCAAACTGTCATCGCCTTTGCACCTTGGGGAATGAATTACGGCGTATGGGACCAAACAACACTAAAAGGGGTAAAGGTACCTATGTTGTTTGTAGCAGGTTCGGTTGATGATATATCAGGCTACAAAAAAGGTGTACGTTCTATCTGGCAAGGTACAACAATGGTAGACCGAGCATTATTAACCTTTGAGAATGCTAACCATGGTGCCGGTGCCCCTATGCCTGCGCCCGAGGAGTCTTTTGTTTACGATGAAATGCTTGGATTCAATATCAGTGAACACTACACAGATGCTGTTTGGGACACGGTTCGCATGAATAACATATCTCAGCACTTTGTGACTGCATGGTTAGAAAAATATTTAAAAGACAATGCAGAGATGGATAATTTCCTCGATTTAGAACCCAATTCTAACGATGGTGTTTGGAGCAAAGATGAGGAAGGCCAACCTAAAGCCGATCACACTCATTGGGCTGGCTTTAAAAACCGCACAGCCAAAGGCTTAAGATTCGAGAAATTAGCCAAGGGCGAGTAATAATACATTTTTAATCTGTGCTAGTTCAGACACAATTTCGATAGTCTACTTTGTGCCCAGACTGTGTAAAAACTATTAGAAGTTAGAACTTGATGACATAATTCTCCACAAAGCCTAATATTTTGAAGTGAAATGTTATCCTAAAACCCACATACTCAGTTAAAAAGACAGTTTAATAAATGTAATTATCCACCGATCATCAATAATTCAACTTTTCACACAGCCTGTGCCATAAGGAGCCGTTGCGAGTATTTTGCTTCTAAAGGCGAAATGGGATTAAACCAGACATTCAAAACGCTCCATGTAAGAGGATAAAATGGAGTGAAGCGAACAGATCCATCTATGTATCGAGAGGGGTATCCCTTATGAATGGCTTTGTAATCCCCCTATTTTAAGCAGCAGCTTGAGCTTGTAATAAAAAGCACAGGTGTAGGGATATGGGACTGGTATTTACAAACAGGTAGGACAATATTTAATGCGCGCTGGGCAGTGGGTTTGGGTCTATGATACCGGACAGGTAATCGAGTGGGAAAGTAATGGTGCGCCAAAAAGAATGATTGGTACGCATCTAGATATTACAGAGAAGAAAGTGTTTATAGCTAAACTTGATAAAGCGAACGAGCAGTTAAAGGAAATGAGTTACCTTGATCCGTTAACGAAAATACCAAACAGAAGAGCATACGAAGAAAAGCTAGCCAGTTTAGTTGCCAACCCTAGGAGATTAAAAACCTCCTTATCTATTCTTATGATGGATGTCGATAATTTCAAAGACTACAATGATAACTGTGGTCAAAAAAAAGGTGATGAAGTCCTATTTAGGCTAGCTCAGAAAATAAAGGAGGTATTGCCAAGGGAAACCGACTTTGTCGCACGTTATGGTGGCGAGGAAATAATCGCAATCTTACCAAACACCGCCACAGAGGGTGGAGTAGTCATAGCCAAGAAGATTATTCATAGTGTAATTGAAGAAAACATTGAACATTTGTATTCTAACGTTGACAAATTGGTGACTGTAAGCATCGGTATATCTTCAACTAACTCGGACTTTGACACACTATTGGATCATGCAGATAAGGCACTGTATGAAGCCAAAAAAATGGCCGAAACAGGTATGAATGGTTTACTAGCCAATAGCTTCGACCAACATCCCAGAAACGCGAGCTGATGAGCGTGGCGTTCAGAAGGTCTGGTTTAAGACTATTTTATCTTTGGAGACGCTAGACTGAAAACGACGGTAAATGACCTAATCCAATTACCTAAAATCCTCTAAATGACTATTATCTTAATGAAGCGGTAACATGTGTAATCGAACTACCGAGCCCACCATAAAAGATATTGAATCTAACCCAAATATTCAATATCGATTTTCAGCGTGCAAATGTATTAGATTCAGTGGGTTATGAGACCGAGAGTTAGTTTCTGCTTATTTGATGGGAATAATAGGCATTGATCCGTTTTGTCGGCACAACTGCCCCTTATGGGTTATAAATTGATTGGTTTAATAAGGTTATGCGCAGCGTAGCAGTGTTTTTGCTTTACCCATTCCTCGCATCCGTTGATGGTTAGCGTGGAGTTTAAAATGAGTCACCATTTGATCGGCACCGGCTGCATAACAAAAATGTTTTTCATATTCAGTGGTCAGGCTAAGCCCAGCGCTTAAGAATGGGGCTGGATTGATTCTCTATATGCCCTGATTTGTCTTCGCGGATACACCGACCAGTGAGGTCGACCAGTTCGCAATAATCTTGTAGGCTAAACGCAATACCTTTAGGCATAGGCTGCCAAGGATTGCCCACAAAAGGCATAAGAGAATTGGGTTGAAGACGTTTATATGTAACCGCTAACGTACATTTTTGAATACTGGTGTGGGCCGAGTACTCAGGAGAACTCGCCATCTTGGCTCTAACAGGGTTTAAGTCCACTTAAACCCTACAGGCCAATACCGCACTTTCATCTAATAATACTTGAGATTTAAAACGACCTTCCCCATAACTTATATGTAATAAATTAGAATAGCTTTAGCTGGCCCGCAGGGTAAGCACCATGAATGGCAGCGAATAAAATCGGCCGGTACAGCCGTCTTCTTTATTGGCTTCGCGGGCAATAAATTCATTGAGGTTGCGCATAAACCTGCTGATGTCATGTAAGCGACGACGATATTCTTTGATAGTATCCTGTAACGTCACGTCTTCACTCGGACTCAGGGGCTCATCCCGCATACACTTTTGGGTAATCAGGGTGGCTTTGTATAAAGTATGCCATAGGTTAATGACTTGTTTATCACGCCACCCTTGTGCTTTATCTACGTCAACATGCACGACCACATGCACATGATTACCCATCACGGCATAAGCGCATATATCTATTACATACACTGATGACAAGTACAGTCCTTTTAAAAGGTTTATGTTGGGTGCAGAAGGTGATTCTTTGACGTTATTATTTGAAGTTATTCTGCAATAAGCTCACATGTCGCTTATTGGAAACGTAAAACTGATGTTGATAAATGTGGCGTATAGCCCCCAATGGGGCTAATTAGGTTATAAAACCATGCACTTTAACTGGGTAGATATTCCTCGCTCCAACTATCGCTGATGTCTCCTGATAGCAAAAGTTTTTTGATTGCCTCTTGCCCATAACCCAACTCTTCCAAAATATCCCGTGTTGAGCTGCCAAATTTTTCGGTTGGTTGCAGGGCATTAACTGGACCCACTGCGGTACGGACAGCATAGGGGTCGAGTTGTGTGACTTCGTGACCACTTGGGTGATTGGGATAGTAAGAAAAAGAATAGCTGCCGTTTTGTGTGCCAGGTGAGCCATCTGCAAGTCGAGTGTTTTCAGCCCGCAGTGCGTCGATGTTGTTGCAAATTGCTACGCCGATGTCAGCTGCGTGTAAGCGCTCAACCCATTCATCCGCAGAAAATCCCTGAAAGGCTTGGGACAAAAATGCTGCACGGCCTGCTTCAGGCACCTCTGCTATACCCTCTAATCCCTCAACTTTATCCAGTTGCAGCAAATCGCGTTCATAAGCGCTGAGTAGAACGTATATGCCCGATGCGGTGCTGTAGAAACGGGTCAGTGCATCGTAACCATTAACTTCGGGGCCAGTGGGTTCATTAAATAGCCCACGACCATGATAGTCATAACAAAAGGGGATCTGAAGCAGCCCTGAATTAGCAGCAAGAGATGTCCTTCCACGCCCAATTCGACCATGACGATATTTTTGATACAGCGCTGCAGCTACACCCAGTGCTCCACCAAACCCGCACATTACATCGATTGTGCCAACATGAGCGTGTTCTTCGGGACGGTCCATTGCGCCGCCAAAGCGAAGCATAATGCCAGTAACCGCCTGCACCAAATCATCGTAGCCGATATAATCTGTTCTCACTCCACGTCGGACACCACTATAACAATCCAGCTTACAGAATAGGACGTCAGGGTTGAGCTTTCGTAAAGACTCTTCGTCCAACCCCATACGTTTTATTTGACTATCAGGCGCATTCCAAACGATCACATCCACCGTTTTGATTAAGTCCTGAAGTACTTTGAGGCCATGGCGGCTTTTGGAATCAGCAAGTATTGAACGTTTTCCACGCCCCTGTGACAGGCCGTACATGACCGTGTTCCAACTATCATACATAGGAATAGCGGGGTCAAATTTGACGACCTCTGCCCCAAAACGAGCTAAATAGCTTGCCGAGTGTGGTCCAGCGATAACATTGCACATGTCTAGTACCTTTATCCCAGATAGCCAGCCCACATTCGGCGCGTCTTCGTCTCGGTCTGGGATGTCGGTGCGGATCTTTTTGAGTGTAGCAAGCGCCTCGCTATATTCGACCCAACGACGTGGTTTTGGGTTGATTGCTTCTTCGCCACTTTCTTCCATCCAAACGACCGGACCTGGTTGAGTCATCTCGCCATAGACGGCATCAACGACATCAACCATCAATCCTGATGTCTCTGCATATTCGTCATAGATCCACTCTTGCAGCCATCTCTGTGGTGCAGCAGGAATACCTGCGCGGCCAAACTTCTTTTGCCATTCGTGCGAGGTACGCGACAAAAAGACTTCTTTCATTCGAGCCGCTAGCTTATCGGCCCAGTCCTTGGGCATCGGATAAACCCCAAGTGAGGTCGGCGAGGCCCAATCTGCAACTGGTTTGTAGGTGTCAAGTTCTTCCGTTAATCCCTCATCGACCATTTCCTGATACAGCCCTAGCACTTCAAGGCAACGACGGGCGTGATATTTATGGCTCGGGCAGACAACGTAAAACATCCGGCCGTCTTTACACATGTAGCTGCGAAAGAACGGATCCAACAGTTCTTGGAGATCTTCATAACTGACGTTCAGTGGCAGACCTTCGACTCGACGGCGATCGATCTCTTGCTCACGCTGGGTAAGATAACGTTCAGGAATATCAACCACTTTGATTGAGTTATAGCAAAGCCCTTCCATCACTGCAGCAGCTAGTGGCACCTCAATCTGGTCGCCAACACCAGTCAGCTGACGTGATTGCAGAGCTAAAACGACTGAGGAAGCACCGATTTGTGCGGAATAAGCAGATGCCAGGGGCAGCGGTGAAAACGATGGATTGACGCCCATTAAAACACGGTTAAGCCCCATATCAGTGAAGACACCGGAGGAAGCCGCCACAACACTTTCGAAGGCTCGCCAGTTGCGGCGCACTGGGTCATTCGAAGCAAAGCCGGGTAGTGATAAAGTGATCAATTCGGGCCGTTCAATACGCATCTGGGCAAAATCGATGCCTAGATTTTTTAATTTATCAGGTCGAAAGTTTTCAACCAAAATATCGGCTTCAGCACACAACGCATGGGCACGTTTCAGCCCCTCTTGTGACTTGAGATCAATCGAAACAATAATTTTGTTTCGATTTAAGATCGCTGTTGCAGGGCTGTCCCACATGTCGCCACCAGGCGGATCGATATGTACAATTGTTGCACCCAAATCGGCCAGCAGCATCGCGACAGCTGGGCCTGCGATGTATTGCCCAAAATCGATAACTTTTACTCCTTCAAGAGGAAGCTGTGAGCGAGCAACATTTTTCATAGTGTCTCCGATATTTTATTGGTTAAATCTTCTATCCCCTTTGGAACGAGCATAGAAGTGTGGCAAAGACCAATAGGTGAAGGAATTTGAATGCTAAAAATATACAGGAAAGGGGTGCGGGTCAAGTTGCTTGATTAATAATACTTAGAATCAATGGTTATGCACAATAAAGAGGGGTCTACGGAAATAATGTGAGTAAGTCATTAGTTCATATAAACAAACAATAAACTTAAATGTCACACAACACTTTGTGCCAGATAAAAAGGATAAAAATGTTGCTGCTAAGGTGTCTGCTTTTAGCAGTAGATATATTTATGAGTGGATGAGGGTAAATAGGCCGTCGTGATACTCCGTCTTTTTGAGGGCCGAGTTTGGCCATGATCGCCTTTATTCGTACTCCTGTGAAATCGGCCTGAGCCAAATACATAGGCATGTTAATTTATTAATAACACAAGCAATCAATTGTAGTTAAGTTCAAAAACAAAAGGCTTCAAGCCTGTTGTTTTGTAATAACACACTGCGCGTTAAAACTGGTAAGTGAGGCCCACTCTTGCGTTAATAGGCCCACCAGTGGAAATATTATGGTCATTATGTGCAGCCGGATAATACTCCTCATCAAATACGTTTTCGATGTTAAACTGTAGTTTAGTATTTTCTGACAAAGTGTAATAGACAGCGGCGTCAACCCGAATAAAGTCTGGTAGTGTCACGCTGTTATTCAAAGACGTATATTGCTCTGCTTGATAGATTATGCCCAAACCTAAGGCCCAAGCCTCATTTAATCGATAACGGTTCCATAAAGTAAACATGGTGTCAGGAATTTGATCCAGTAAACGGTTATTAATAGTATCGTTAACTACTCTGCCGGTTTCCTTGGCATCTAGTTGGGTATAACCTGCATTAATTTGCCAATCATCTGAAATATAACCTGACAACTGCAATTCAACACCGATTGTTTTAGTGCCGATGATTAATGATTTTTCAGGGTCCGCTGGATCAGAAGCGGTGCCATTTTCGCGGCGAACGTCAAATATTGCTGCGCTAAAACTCAGCTTATTACTGATATTCCACTTTAAGCCAATCTCACGATTTTCAAACTCTTCTGGCGCAAGAACTTGAGTACTTAATGACAAACTTAAAAATTGGTCACCTGAGCGTGGTAAAAACGAACGGCTGAGACTTAAATAGAACGACAATTCTTCATTTGGTTTGTAGATGGCACCAAATCGCGGAGACACTTCAGCATCAACACGGCCCAACAGACCATTGTTTCCATCCTCAGGGCCATTGGCAATTTCCAGCTGATCCTTGACGTCTATGTCAAAACGGTCATAACGCAAACCTGCAACTAAGATAATACTGGTGTTTAATCTCATCTCATTTTGCACAAATATAGAACTGAAATGTACCTGTGATCTGCTGTCTCGCACAAAGTCAGTAAAGTCCACATCTGGGATCAATAAAGGATTTGTAAAGTTCAAGGTTATTTGGTCATCATTGCTGTCAGCAAATAAACTGTCGCGACGGTTATTTACCGAATCTTGTTGCCCATATTCTGCACCAACGAGCACGGTGTGCTCAACACTGGCGGTGTCAAACTGGCCAACAGCATTAAACTGGGTGATTATGTTTTGCCGTTGAGTTGCATCTCGATAGCCGTCTAATGTGACTGCATTTGCCAGTCCGTCAAAGTCAGTTGAATATATATTTTGATACATTTTATCGTAATCAGAATATTGTAAGGTACTGTTAACTGACCAATTCTCCGACCACTGATGGTCTAATTTAGCACGCAATACATGGGCTTGAATAGTTGAAACATTAAGGGATGGGTGGCCAAAAAAAGTATCAGACTCCCCAATCAAAGGCCCGTCATTTAAAGATGGGATTCCGCGATCAACAGCACGGTCATCATCAACATACTCGTAAGACAGCACAAGCTGGGTCGTATCGTTAATATTATCTGTGTAGGTTGGATTAATTGCAAAACGTTGACCATCATAATTATCACGATGATTATCGAGTTGTTCATAAAAAGCATTCAATCTAAGAGCCTGATTTGCGTCAAGCTGCTGATTACGATCAATACTTATTTGACGGCCGGCAAAGGTATCAAAGGCGGCGTTAAGTGCCGTAAATGTCTCGTTCAATGTGGCTGTTTTAGTCACACGATTAACAATACCTCCCCCCCCGCCACGACCAAATAAAAGTGCATTTGCACCACGCAAGATTTCAACGCGTTCTAAATTATATAAGGGTCGGAAGTACTGTACATCGTCACGCAATCCATCAATAAAAAAATCTGCGGTGGTGTTTTGACCACGGATTGTCATTTGGTCGCGATGCCCCTCACCTTGCCCCACTGAGGCTCCTGGCGTGTATTGCAGAATATCAGCAATAGAGTCAAAGCCTTGTTGTTGAATTTGTTCTGCACTGACCATTGACAATGACTGGGGTACATTAATCAACACAGTAGGGGTTTTAAGTCCATCTGCATTTTCTTGACCAAAATACGCGCCTCGCACAGTAACACGCTCAATCTCTTGTACCGCCGCTAAGGCCGCTATGGTACTTGTATTTAAAGAGTTAGCCGACGCTAAATGAGTGTTTGACCATATAGCGATGGAAACAGTTGTGATAAAAAATAAGGGTTTAAACATTGACTAAGGACTTCCTCTGCAAAATCTAACTGAGACTTGATTTTATTGCGTATGCAAATGATAGTCAATCTCATTTGCATGTGGAATCAAATAAAATATTGCTGTTTAGCACGTAACGTTCAGAGCCAAAAGCTTCATAACATCACACCTAAAGAGCTGTCACGATTGGTGCCGGTAGATGGGCGAGAAACACCCAGCTCATTAGTAAGTGGCGCTAACGCCTAAGTGCATAACTTGATTAGGTAGGAAAAACTGTCACCTGAATATAGGCTAAACGTTTTTCTCCACCATGAGATGAAACAATGACAACCTATAAACAACTGACCTACGTACTTCGATGTCAGATTTACGCCTTAAATAAAACAGGTATGAGCCAAAATAAAATAGCCAGACAGCTACATGTTAGCCAATTAAGCATTAGTAGGGAGTTTTTCCGTAATACAGGTAAACGTGGTTATCGTATTAAGCAGGCTCAAACAGCAACAGACGCACGCTGATTAGCCGCATGTAAAGCCATCAAAAGACAACAAGTCTCATTGCCTTAATTGCTTTAAAAATCATCTAAAAATGAAGTTCAGAGCAGATATCTGGATGGCTTTGGGAAGTTCAAAGTCACGCGGTTAGCCATGAAACTATTTATCAGCACGTTTGGTCGGACAAGAATTCTGGAGGCTACCTACTCCAGAGTTTACGGAGAAAAGGTAAGGCTCATCAATTACGTAGCAAAGATAAACAGGCGGGCAGAGGCTTTATTAAGAACCGTATCAGTATTGATAAGCGCCCGCACGTTGTTGATGGTAAATGTAGAATAGGTGATTGGGGGCTATTCACTTCATAGTTGAATCTGCCTGCCAATCTATTTAATCAGTGTGTGGTTTTATCACCCCAAATATCTGTTAAGCGCTGATCGCGTCCACAATTCCAACGATACAACTTGTATCTGACTGAATTGTTTTTGTAATAGTCTTGGTGATAACTTTCATTACCTTTTATGGGGTAAAAAGTCATAGTGGGTAGAATAGCGGTCACTACTTTTTTATTAGGAAATTGAGTGATGACGCTTTGTCTAGATAATTCAGCAAGTTCACGTTCTTTTTCATCAGCCACAAAAATAGCGCTGAGATAACTGAATCCCTTATCACAGAATTGCCCTTTAGCATCAAAAGGGTCTATATTTACCCAAAAATGCTCAAGTAAATCTTGATAAGTCACTTTCTTGGAGTCGTAGGTGATTTCAACCGCTTCATAATGACCAGTATGATTGCCACTATAAGTAGGGTTTTCTAAAGTACCACCAGTAAAGCCAGAGATAACCTCAGTCACCCCTTCAAGCTTTTCAAAGTCTGACTCCATACACCAAAAACACCCTCCTGCGAAAATAGCTTTGCCTGCTGTTGCTTGGGAAGTGTAAAAGACAAAAACAGCGATTAACGGTAATAATATGTTTAATTTCACGATATTTCCTCAATGACTAGGTATGTTTAATAAATATAAGAGTGCATATTAAGACCAACGTTTTGCTACAAACTTTCAACTGTTTGTAAAAAACAAAAACCCAGCATGATATCTAACCAAGCTGGGTTTTTAAGTATTGCATATCAGATTACTTGCGCAGTTTTCGGATCAACCTCAACTGGGCAATAGCTTCCGCTAACTCTATCGCTGCTTCTGCATACTCAAAATCAGCAGTCGGGTTGGCTATATGCTCTTCTGCGCGTTTTTTCGCATCAAGTGCCGCTTGTTCGTCTAGGTCTTCTGCACGAATAGCGGTATCAGCCAATACAGTTACTGAGTTTGGTTGTATCTCTAACACGCCACCGTTGATGTAGATTATTTCTTCATCACCAAATTGCTTAACTAGGCGAACCATACCAGGTAATAAAGTAGTCAATAAAGGTGCATGACCAGGATGGATACCTAGCTCACCTTCACTACCTGTTACCTGAATAGCTTCGACCAAGCCAGAAAAAATACTGGTTTCAGCGCTTACTACGTCTAGATGTACGGTCATTGCCATAAAAACCTCCTAAATAGGACCTTTAGAACATGCTTTTCGAATCCATTTAGTTTGGACCTGGAAAGAAGTGCGCAATGTATAAATATATCTGAGCACTACCGACAACGAGTCCGGACTAAATGGGCCAAAAGTTACATGTTTTTAGCTTTTTCGCTTGCTTCTTCGATTGACCCAACCATATAGAAAGCTTGCTCTGGAAGGTGATCAAAATCACCGTTCAAGATGCCACTAAAACCACTGATGGTGTCTTTCAATGAAACATACTTACCAGGTGCACCAGTAAATACTTCGGCTACGAAGAAAGGTTGTGACAAGAAACGCTGAATTTTACGAGCTCGTGAAACCGAAAGCTTATCTTCTTCAGAGAGTTCATCCATACCTAGGATAGCGATGATGTCTTTTAATTCTTTATAACGTTGCAATACTGATTGCACGCCACGTGCAGTGTCGTAATGCTCTTGACCAATAACCAGAGGATCAAGTTGACGCGAACTAGAATCAAGAGGGTCAACCGCAGGGTAAATACCCAAAGAAGCAATATCACGTGACAATACAACAGTTGCATCTAAGTGAGCAAAGGTGGTTGCTGGTGAAGGATCAGTCAAATCATCTGCAGGAACATATACCGCTTGGATTGAGGTGATTGAACCTGTCTTAGTTGATGCGATGCGTTCTTGAAGCACACCCATTTCTTCGGCTAGGGTAGGCTGATAACCCACGGCTGATGGCATACGACCTAGTAGAGCAGATACTTCTGTTCCAGCTAACGTATAACGGTAGATGTTATCAACAAAGAACAACACATCACGACCTTCATCACGAAACTTTTCAGCCATGGTTAAACCTGTCAAGGCAACACGTAAACGGTTTCCTGGAGGCTCATTCATTTGGCCGTATACTAGGGATACTTTGTCTAGCACGTTGGAATCGTTCATTTCGTGGTAGAAATCGTTTCCTTCACGAGTACGCTCACCTACACCTGCAAATACTGAGTAGCCGCTGTGCTCGATAGCGATGTTACGAATGAGTTCCATCATGTTGACGGTTTTACCCACACCGGCTCCACCAAACAATCCAACTTTACCACCTTTAGCAAACGGGCAAACTAAGTCGATAACTTTGATGCCTGTTTCAAGTAGTTCAATTGAAATAGATTGTTCTTCGTAAGTAGGCGCTTCACGGTGAATAGACATACGCTCTTCTTCACCAATAGGACCAGCTTCATCGATTGGGTTACCCAAAACATCCATGATACGACCCAATGTGGCTATACCAACTGGGACTTGAATAGCTTCACCACTGTTTTCAACAGCTAGGCCACGACGTAAACCGTCAGTGGAACCCATTGCAATGGTACGTACTACGCCACCACCTAATTGCTGTTGTACTTCCAGGGTCAAACCTTGCAAATCACCTTCGGTAATTCGCAATGCGTCATATATTTTTGGAACCGAATCTTGTGGAAACTCAATATCCACTACGGCGCCAATTATTTGGACGACCTTACCATGACTCATGTTAATTCCTCTTAAATTCTAAAACCATTGCCTAAACCGCTGCAGCGCCAGCTACAATTTCACTAATTTCTTGTGTAATTGCTGCTTGACGTGCTTTGTTATATATCAATTGCAAGTCATCAATAATGTCAGCCGCGTTATCAGTAGCCGATTTCATGGCCACCATACGAGCAGCTTGCTCAGACGCACCATTCTCAACTACGCCTTGATATACTTGAGACTCTATAAATCGAACCAGTAACATATCTAAGATAGGTTCTGGATCAGGTTCGTAAATATAATCCCAACGGTGTTGTAATTCTTTTTCGTCAGACTTAGGCAAAGGCAACAATTGATCAATCTGCGGCTCTTGCGCCATGGTATTAACAAATTTATTAAATACCAAATATAAACGGTCAATTTTACCGTCATTAAATGCATCCAACATGATACGTACCAAACCAATGATTTCATTGATACTGGGTGCATCACCTAAACCAGATTCGGCTGCTAATACATTGCCACCAAAACGATTAAAAAATGCAACAGACTTAGCACCTAATGCAGCAAAATCTATTTGAACATCTTGTTCTTGCCATTTTTTCGCATCTTTCACGACCATTTTGAATTCGTTGGAGTTTAACCCCCCACATAATCCACGGTCAGTAGAAATCACGATATAACCAACGCGTTTTACTTCGCGGTCTTCCAAATATGGATGGCGATATTCAAGGTTAGCGTTTGCTAGGTGACCGATGACGTTTCGAATATTCTCAGCATACGGACGGCTTTTAGCCATACGGTCTTGCGCCTTTTTCATTTTGGACGCTGCAACCATTTCCATAGCGCTGGTGATCTTCTGCGTATTTTTAATACTGCCGATCTTACCTTTTATCTCTTTACCGCTAGCCATAAACTCTATCTCCGATTATTCAACATAGTGACCATGATGTTTTTATGAATAAAAGCACCATAGTCTAATTGATTACCACGTTTGCGTTGCTTTAAATTTCTCTAAAGCTTCATTTAACGTAGCTTCAATTCCTTTGTCGAAATTACCCGTTGTGTTGATAGTGTTCATCAGCTCGCTATATTCACTGCTCATGAAAGAGTGTAAAGACGCTTCAAAATCTAGAATTTTTTCTAGTTCAATGTCTTTTAAATATCCTTTCTCTACAGCAAACAATGAAACACCCATATCAGCAACCGAAAGTGGTGCATATTGGTTTTGTTTCATTAATTCCATCACTCGCTCACCATGCTCAAGTTGAGCTCGGGTTGCTTCATCAAGGTCAGATGCAAATTGCGAAAACGCTGCTAATTCACGATACTGAGCTAGGGCTAGACGGATTCCGCCACCTAACTTCTTGATGATTTTAGTTTGCGCAGCTCCACCAACACGAGAAACCGAGATACCAGCATTAACCGCAGGGCGGATACCAGCGTTGAACAAATCTGTCTCAAGGAAAATTTGGCCATCGGTAATCGAAATGACGTTAGTAGGAACAAAAGCGGATACGTCACCTGCTTGGGTCTCGATAATAGGTAATGCAGTCAAAGAACCTGTTTTACCTTTTACTTTACCTTTAGTATAACGCTCAACATATTTATCATTGACACGTGCAGCACGTTCTAGAAGACGTGAGTGAAGATAAAAAACATCTCCAGGATACGCTTCACGGCCTGGCGGACGACGTAATAATAGTGATATCTGACGATATGCAACGGCTTGTTTAGACAAGTCATCATATACGATCAAAGCATCTTCACCACGGTCACGAAAATACTCACCCATGGTACAACCAGAGTAAGGTGCCAAGTACTGTAATGCCGCAGATTCAGATGCAGATGCCGCAACAACAATAGTGTGACCCATAGCGCCGTGTTCTTCTAGCTTACGTACCACGTTGGCGATAGTAGAAGCCTTCTGGCCAATCGCAACATATATACATTTAACGCCTGAATCTTTTTGATTGATGATGGCATCAATCGCTAAAGCCGTTTTACCGGTTTGACGGTCACCGATAACCAATTCACGCTGTCCACGACCCACTGGGATCATGGCATCAACTGATTTATAACCAGTTTGAATAGGTTGGTCGACCGATTGACGTTCAATAACACCCGGTGCAATTTTTTCTATAGGTTCAAAACCATCTGCATCGATAGCGCCTTTGCCATCGATAGGAGCACCTAGTGTGTTAACAACACGACCAAGTAGGTTACGACCTACTGGTACTTCTAAGATACGACCTGAAGATTTTACTTTTACGCCTTCTTGTAAATCAGCGTAAGGACCCATTACTACCGCACCTACAGAGTCACGCTCTAAGTTTAATGCGATAGCGTAACGACTACCAGGAAGCTCAATCATTTCACCTTGCATCACATCTGCAAGGCCATGAATACGGATAATACCGTCAGTTACACCAACAATAGTTCCTTCATTACGAGCTTCACTTACTACTTCGAACTTCTCAATACGTTGCTTGATTAGTTCTGCAATTTCAGTGGAATTCAGTTGCATGCTCTTTTCCTCGTTATGCTTGTAACGCGTCTGATAGACGGTTTAATTTACTTCGAAGTGAACCGTCAATAACTGTGTCACCGGCTTTTATAAGTACACCGGCTATCAATTCAGGATCCACGCTACAATTCAGCTTAACTTTACGTGCAAGACGTTTTTCAAGAGACTTACCGATATCTGTTTGTTGTTTTTTGTTGAGTTTGACTGCTGAAGTAATATCAACATCAATCTCTTTATCATAATCAGCTTTCAACTGATTAAACATCACAGAAATTTCAGAAAGCGCTTGTAGACGCCTATTTTCAGCCAAAATCTTTACTAGATTTTGACCCTGTAGGTCGAGTTGTTCACCGCACACGCCATTAAAAATTTCAACTAGTTTTTCTGCTGCTACCGACCCAGTTAATAAAGATTTAACTGTTTCGTTTTTAGAAACTTCAGCAGCGAACACTAACATTTCTTGCCATTGTGCAATGGTTTTATGCTCGACCGCGTAATCGAACGCAGCCTTGGCGTAAGGGCGAGCGATAGTAGTCCATTCAGACATAGCTCATTCTCCCCTATAGTTCAGCGACAAGTTTTGCAACTATGTCACTTTGTGCCGCAGCATCTATTTCACGCCCTAAGATCTTTTCAGCACCGGCAACAGCCAAAGCAGCTACTTGTTTACGTAACTCTTCTTTTGTACGGTTTCTTTCTGCTTCGATCTCTGAGTGACCTTGCGCAATGATTTTTTCACGCTCGGAATGACCACGTTGCGTTTCTTCATCAACAATAGTTAACCCACGCTTTTTGGCTTGATCAATAATATTTGCTGCTTGCGATTTAGCAATTTTAAGCTGAGCATCGACTTCTACTTGAGCAACTTCAAGGGCTTTTTCACCCTGTTCAGATGCAGCTAAGCCGTCAGCTATTTTCTTTTGGCGATCTTCAATAGCACCAATGATGGGAGGCCATACATATTTCATGCAGAACATCACAAACACAGTAAATGCTATTAAATTACCAATTAGTGTGGCATTTGGTAACACGGCCGCTCCTCCTTAAAGTTCGTTAAAAGAGATGGATAACTACTATTGAGCACCGAGAACGAACAACATATAAAGAGCGATAGCAACACCGATCATTGCGATAGCATCGATAAGGCCCGCTACAATAAACATTTTAGTTTGTAGTTGGTTAGATAGCTCTGGTTGACGAGCAGCAGATTCTAAAAACTTGCCACCTAACATACCAAAACCAATAGCCGTTCCAACAGCGGCCATACCAATAATAATTGCAACTGCGATGTACAAGTCACCTAAGTTTTCCATAGATTTTCTACCTTTGTGTTTAAGTTAAAATTAAAAAATAAAACGTATAAAATTGTATTTAGGCTTCCAGCCTCGAGCCCGTAGGCCAGCACCTGCTGTTTTAATTATCTTCATAATAATCAGTGTTTTTCGCTAGCCATACTCAAATAAACAATGGTTAACATCATAAAAATGAAGGCTTGTAAGGGTATAATCAATAGGTGGAACGCAGCCCATATGAAGTGAACGGGTAGTTGCCATAGCCCCATTGTGCCTGCAATCAAAATAAAGATTAGCTCACCAGCGTATAAGTTTCCGAATAGACGCAAAGCCAGTGACAATGGTTTAGCAACAAGTCCTACAACTTCCAGAATAAAGTTAAACGGGTATAACCAAGGTGTGTTGAATGGCTGGGCGTACAACTCTTTCATAAAGCCGCCTACACCTTTGATTTTTATTGAGTAGTATATCATTAAGATAAACACCCCAATAGACAAAGCAAAAGTCATACTGGTATCTGTAGTAGGCACAGATTTGATATAAACATCATCAGGGTTAACACCCATTAAAATACCAATGTTTTGTGCAATGTAAGGGATCAGATCAATTGGAATTAAATCCATCAAATTCATCAACAATACCCAAACAAAAATAGTTAATGCTAAAGGTGCTATCAAAGAACTAGTCCCATGATAATTACTTTTAACTGTACTATCCACAAACTCAACAACTATCTCAACGCAGGCCTGCCATTTACCTGGCACCCCTGCTGTTGCTTTTTTAGCTGCTGAGCGAAAACTTAGAATAAATACTAAACCCAACACTACCGACCAAGCTAACGTATCTACGTGAAGAGTCCAAAACCCTTCACCCACAGAAGCATTAGTTAGGTGATGCTGAATATAAGCACTGACGCTTTGTTCGCCGCCTGTATCTGCCATTTTTCCATCCACAATTTTAAAGTTAAAAACATGTAATCAGCCGTGTCATTATATGAATTAACACTCAACACGACTTAAAATAATAATGATGGGCCACTGCATCATTAAGGTTACGAAATAGCTAATCAGTAGCGGTAAAGGTTGTAAGTTTGGCCATCTGTAGACCACAACAAACATTACAATCGTAAAAATAAATTTTAGTTTACTTCCTTTGTTAAAATTCCGTACTACTAGCTGATTTTGGCTAGCACCGGCATATCTAAACGCTAAGAAAGCAAATACAGTTCCAGATACTAAACATATCATGCCACCATAAAGAGCTGATATGCCTGAATATTTACCTGAATATAAAGAAAAAAACAAAGTAAAAATAACGACAATTAAGCTTTGAAAAAAAAGTACTCTTCTAGCCAAATTTCGCCCTTCTTGGGTCATGCTAGTTGTCAATTTAATCCCTGATGTATTTAAACCCTAACAAAAAGCGCCAAGAGTATACTTTACTGGCGCTAATTTACAACACTAAAGTCTGTTTTGGAGCATAAAAGCACATATGGGCATTCCCACAAATCCTTTATTTTTTGTAGGGATAATGCGACTTAAAAGTATTCAAGTTAATTATTGAGGCGTTACTTAAACATACTTTACCAACGTTGCAAAACAGGAATTCATTATGCTTAACATTTTGTTCCTTTATCAGATATCAACCTACTTAATATGACCTAGAATTCCGTCTAGTTGATCAAGGCTGCTAAAATTAATCACTAATTTACCTTTTCCTTTAGCGTTATGAGCAATACTGACGGGTGCACCTAGGTTTTCAGATAATTCTGTTTGTAAGCGTTGTACATCAGGATCTTCTTTAAGGTCTTCTTTTTCTTTTGCAGGCTCTAATAATCGTCGTACTAGGTTTTCTGTGTCCCGAACAGTGAGTCCTTTGCCTGACACTATTTGTGCAGCTTCATTTTGGGCATCACCTTGAAGCGCTAGCAAGGCTCTTGCATGACCCATTTCTATATCTCCATGTTCTAATAGTAATTTCACATCGTCATTTAAATTATTCAAACGTAACAAGTTCGTCACTGTGGTTCTGGGTTTACCCACAGCAGTTGCCACTTCTTGATGAGTGAGTTCAAATTCAACCATTAAACGCTCAAGCGCTTGTGCTTCTTCCATAGCGTTAAGATCTTCACGTTGAATATTCTCAATCAGAGCAATAGCCACAGCTGATTCGTCTGGTACATCTTTAATTAAACAGGGAATAACATCTAGTTGTGCGATTTGCGCAGCGCGCCAACGTCTTTCGCCAGCAATAATTTCATATTTATCTTCGGAAATTTGACGGACAACTATGGGTTGTATGATGCCTTGTGAACGAATAGATGAGGCTAAGTCTTCAAGGGCTTCGGATGACATGTCTTTGCGCGGTTGATACTTACCAGGCTGTAAAAATTCTACAGGGATTTTTTGCAATTCAGTTAGTTTTTCAGATAACTCTGTACTGTTGCTTTTACCTGCTTGACTAGTGGCTAATAACGCGTCAAGTCCTCTGCCCAAACCTCTTTTTTTCGCCGACATGTTGTCCTCTGTATTGTGCTATCAATTTTTTATTTACATTAACTTTAATTAGCTGTTTTTCCGCGTCTTAATATTTCACCTGCTAAGGCTAAGTAGGCTTTTGCACCTGTAGATGATTTATCATAATACATGGCGGGTGAACCAAAACTAGGTGCCTCTGCCAATCGCACATTTCTGGGAATAACGGTCCTATATACTTGATCACCAAAATGCCGTTTAAGTTGTTCGGACACATCATTGGCAAGCCTATTTCTAGGATCGTACATAGTACGCAGCACACCTTCAATTTTTAATTTTGGGTTAACCACAGACGCTAGTTTTTTGATGGTGTCCATCAAAGCGGTGAGCCCTTCAAGTGCATAATATTCGCACTGCATAGGCACCAATACCGAATCTGCTGCTGCCATAGCATTTACTGTCAGTTGATTTAACGAAGGTGGGCAATCTATAAAAATATAATCGTAGTAGTTTTTAACGGGTGTCAACGCATTACGAAGTCGTAATTCCCGCGCAAACACTTCCATTAATTTAATTTCTGCAGCGGTGACATCACTATTACCTGCTATGAGGTGATATTTTCCTGAAGTTTCTTTAATGATGACTTCTTCAATGGGCTTTTCTTCAATCAATAATTCGTAACATGTGTTGTCTACGTTGTACTTATCTACACCACTGCCCATGGTCGCATTGCCTTGAGGGTCGAGATCAATCAAGAGTACTTTGCGTTTTGTGGCAGCCATTGACGCCGCTACGTTAACAGCAGTTGTGGTTTTACCCACTCCACCTTTTTGATTAGCAATTGCAATGATTTTGCCCAAAATAATCGTCCACTTTTTTATTTAAAAGGCCATAATAGAAAAGACATTTAATTTGCTAAGAGTCGCAGTGATAGCTTCTAGCCAACTGATTGTTTTTTAATTTTGACAATATGACGTTCGCCTTCAATGCTTGGCACGTCTAGTTTAATTGTTTCTTGTAAAATAAATCCTAAAGGCAAACCATCCAACTCATCTGTAGAAAGTTGACCTTTTAATGCAAGAAAAACACCTTGAGAATCTACCAGATGTTGGCACCAGTGCAACATATCTTTTAATGATGCGAAAGCTCTGCTCAATACTCCATCAATTTCTACACTAGGCACAAAATCTTCAACTCTTGATTGCACAGGTTTGATATTGTCTATTTTTAATTCATAGGCAACCTGTTTCATAAATCGTACACGTTTGCCTAAGCTATCCAATAAAATAAACTTTTTATCTGGACACATAATAGCCAGAGGGATCCCCGGTAACCCTGGACCCGTGCCTACATCAATATAGTGAATTTTATCTAAAAATGGTGCAACCACTATAGAATCAACAATATGTTTGATGACCATTTGTTGAGGATCTCGTACTGATGTCAAATTATAAGCTTTATTCCATTTATGCATCATCAACACATAATGAATAAGTTGCTGTTGCTGCTCTGCAGTGACAATTAGATCGCAATTTTTTAGACTATTTTTTAAAACAGTTAATAATTCTTTTTCCAGGGTGTGTTGATCATTCATTAGGCTGAAATTTTCTTCTGACCATTATTATTGCTGACCAACAGTCCATGTTTTTTCAAATATACCAATAGTAATGAAACTGCAGCAGGTGTAATGCCTGATATTCTGCCTGCTTTACCGATAGTTTCTGGACGGCTATCGGTTAGTTTTGCGACGACTTCGTTACTGAGTCCAGAAATCTGACTGAAATCAAATTCCATCGGTATTAAAGTATTTTCATTACGTAACGTTTTAGCAATTTCGTCTTTTTGACGCTCTATGTATCCAGCATACTTAATTTGTATTTCAACTTGTTCGGCTGCTTGTTTGTTTTCAATTTTAGGTCCAAATGCTTCAATTTGCATCAAGGTCTGGTACGTCATTTCTGGACGACGGATTAAATCTTCTAAGGTGTTTTCTTTAGTCACCGGGTTCTTTAGCAACATATTTAATGCTTTTGTGGATTCATGAGATGGATAAACCCATGTTGATTTGAGCCGTTGCCTTTCCAATTCGACAGCTTCTAATTTTTGATTAAACGCTTTCCATCGTTGTTCATCAACTAAACCAATTTCATGACCTTTTGCAGTTAAACGTATATCCGCATTATCTTCACGTAACAACAAACGGTATTCAGCTCGGCTAGTAAACATTCGGTAAGGTTCTTTGGTACCCATAGTGGACAAATCGTCAATTAATACGCCCATATAGGCTTCATCACGACGTAAGGTAAATTCGTCTTTTTGTTGTACTTGTAAGGCTGCATTTGCGCCTGCTATTAACCCCTGTGCACCGGCTTCTTCATAACCCGTTGTGCCGTTAATTTGTCCAGCAAAAAATAACCCACTAATAAATTTTGTTTCTAACGTTTGTTTAAGATCTCGAGGATCGAAAAAATCATATTCGATTGCATAACCAGGACGAATAATATTTGCATTTTCAAATCCAATTATTGAACGCACAAAGTCCATTTGTACGTCAAAAGGTAAACTAGTGGATATACCATTTGGGTACATCTCGATACTGTTTAACCCTTCTGGTTCAACAAATATTTGATGTGAGCTTTTATCAGCGAATCGATGGATTTTATCTTCAATAGATGGGCAATATCTTGGACCTATTCCTTCTATCACGCCCGTGTACATTGGAGACCTATCTAACCCACCACGGATGATTTCATGTGTTTTTTCATTGGTGTGTGTGATGTAACAAGGGATCTGTTTAGGGTGTTCACTAGCTTGTCCCATATATGAAAATACCGGAACAGGTGTATCGCCATGTTGTATTTGCATGACATCAAAATTAAGGCTACGCGCATCTAATCTGGCCGGAGTACCTGTTTTTAAGCGATCAACTCTAAAAGGTAATGCACGAAGTCTATCTGCTAGTGCGATCGAAGGAGGATCGCCAGCACGGCCTCCTTTGTAGTTTTCCATACCAATATGTATGGTGCCACCTAAAAATGTGCCTACGGTGATAACAACGCTTTTAGCATGGAATTTAAGACCCATCTGTGTAACCAGACCAACAACGCGATCCTGTTCAACGATTAGATCATCACAAGATTGCTGAAACAAAGTTAGATTCTCTTGGTTTTCAATGAGTTTGCGAATTTCGTTACGGTATAGGGATCTGTCTGCTTGTGCACGTGTGGCCCGAACTGCGGGACCTTTGCTTGAATTTAACGTTCTAAATTGAATACCGGCTTTGTCAGTTGCTAGGGCCATAGCACCGCCTAAAGCGTCTATTTCTTTCACTAGATGACCCTTTCCAATCCCGCCAATGGCGGGATTGCAGGACATTTGTCCTAGGGTTTCAATATTTTGCGTTAGCAAAAGAGTACTTGAGCCCATGCGTGCAGATGCCAATGCAGCTTCTGTCCCTGCGTGGCCACCACCGACAACGATAACGTCAAAATGTTGTTGATAAAACATGATTTTCCTCAAAAGCTAGATGATCAATTTCACCCAAGTAAAATGGGACGCATATTCTATATAGATTTCAGCGTAAGTAAAATGGTTAAAAACCATTCGATTTCTGTTTTATTGATCCCTTAATATTTATAAGATCTTTTAGATCTTATGTTTATTATTACTATTATTAAGTAGCCACTTTTCTGTTGGTAAGTCATTTTTTATTATTTATATCAACAAGTTATAGACAAGATAACTATGTGTATAAGGCTTGATCAAAGTGGTATAAGGTGGGTGTAAGTAGCTCTTTTATCCACAGAGATATTTGGTCGGAATTTTATTCAGTGGATATAAAGTGCTTTTACATGAGTTATACATAAATTTATCCACAACTCGTAACATCTTTTGATCTAACTGTGTGTAACTTGTGATCAAAAATTAGTATCACAATGTTAGATCATGATTTATAAAGGAAAGATCAAAACTTATCATGTGAGGCTAATATTAGATGCTAACACTTGGGACATCACTTAAAAATATTAGTATTTAGTAATAAAAATTTTATTTAGTCTAAAAACTTGCACAAATATGCCTATTTCCTGATTATCAATGCAATTTTACGAAGAAATTGATGACTAAGACTTCACAAATTTAACAATATTTGCCATGAAAATAGGTGTTTTGAGGTTCACTTATGAGAGTTTAAGTGATTAAATTTCTATGATATTGATATTGATACTGGCACCACTGCTTTTTAATGTTAATTTTGATCCACCACCATTTATTGATCCTCTAACTGACATTTTATTCACTATTGTGTCTATTTCAAAGTCACTTTTTATTCGTTCACCACTAGTTGAAGCATTAATATCTAATTGAATATCAGGAATAAGTTAAGCAGTAATTGAACCTCCAGACGTGGTAAGTTTGGCATCTTCTATTAGTTGTTTATCGATTTTCATCTATATGTTTCTACTTGATGTATGCGCATCAAGGTTGCCGCTAACTGTATCTGTATTAATCGATCCACCAGCAGTATGCAGTTTTATATCGCCCATTATATAGCCCACATTGATGGCGCCACCAGTGGTACTGGCATTAAGTATACCGGTTAGGTCTTCGATAGATAAAGAACCTCCAGAGGTATGTAGGTCAACATTATAGTTTTCTGGGATCAGTAGATAAGTTTCTATTTTAATTTGAAGTTATATTGTGGATTCATTAGGTGGTTTTATTTTGATTGACCCAGTGTCGGTTTTTACGGTTAATTGACCGCCTAAATTAACATCGAACGTTTCTTTGAAGGTTTCAGCAAAAAGAGATGTGGAATAGAATAATATGATATAAATTATTACAGCATGTAAATAAGTGGTCAATTTAATAGAATTTTTCATTTGCAATATCCTTGATAAGTACCCAGTGTGTTAATAATGGGTACTCATCAAGGATATTTAGAAAAGTTTAAATAGAGCGTTTTTCATATATCCGTTATTTTACTTGATTTGGTCGATAACCAGAGGTTGTTTGAGGCTGTTGAGGTTCTGGTTGAGCAGGGATAATTTCTTTGCGTCTGCTTGGGCCTGAGAATTTTACCTTGTAGGTGTCGTATTCCTTGATTGACTCAAAACAATAACGGCCTAAAGCATTTTCTAATTCAGCAAGGTTGTGGTTAGTGATCATAATACAATTTTTATGATGAGCCAGCCTTTGTCTTAATACATTGCCTAACCAGCTTTGGGCATTTTTCTTCAAAACACTTTCGTTAACACATACTTCATCGAGTATGAGTAAATCCACATCGAGTAATTCTTGGTTTATCTCACGAAATTTCTGTCCAACATTATCTTGGGCATTATAATCATATGAAAAGAAACGCATTTCTAATATAGTAGATAGTTGTCTGTATAGAACTGAAATTTCATATTTTTCAATGAGTTCATGAGCAATTGCCCCGGCCGTATGAGATTTTCCGCGGCCATAATCGCCGTAAAAAATCATCATATGCGCACCACTTCTTCGCCAATTCATATCCTCATGAGCGGCGATAAAAGATTTAGCTATGCTGACCGCTTCTTTTACATCATTGCTGTCTTCAATTAGGTTAGCGAACGTCCATTTTGGATTCAGTTCAGAGCGACCTTGAATGTCTTGGATGCGTTGCTTTTTGCCTTCTCGTTGTAGAAGTTTTACATCACGATTCGCTAAAGCTTCATACTCAGATTTTAAGTCGGTATATTGGGTATATTTTTCAGGCACATATTGGCGACCTAGTGCTTTACCTAATCTTTGAATTTTTTCTTTAATACTGTCCACGAGTTATATTATTCCGATTGATGAGTATGACATTTATTATGCTATTACTTAGTATATAGCTGATTTATTGTGTGTTAGTTTTATTGTATTTAGCCACTAAATTTTTAGCATTCTCATCAGCGTGAATACCTGCCTTAGTTTGCACTATTTGCTGACCCACTTTTTGAACATTATTAAATCCATGGGCTAAACGCATTTTTTTTAAGTTAAATACAAACTTTTGAGTCCATTGATATTCGCTAAACTGCGACTCTGGCCTACCTAACCAATAAGCAATAAAATTACCTAACTCACTTGCAGTGTAATCATAATCAATAATACCCAGTAGTTTGGCCAAATCTATGATTAATTTTTTATTAGGGTGCCAATCAAGATGCATTGTATGCCAATTAAGATGCAACTTTGAATACTCATCTACTTTCATTGTCGTTAAAGGCAGAACAAGGGTTTTTCCATTAAAACTTCGGTTGAGTTCGATCTCGTCTTGAAAATTGACTAAGCCTACACTTAGCAGCTCTTTTATTAAGCTGTTAACTTGTCGACCCAAAGTATATTTATCTTCTTTAGCATTTAAAATAGATAACAAAGATTTATAATCTAATTTTGATATTGCTCCGCTAGACTGATCAGCAGTAGGTTTTATCCCAAGAATATACAGTATACGTGCATCATTGCTCAAAGGCTGAAGAAGGGCTGTTTGTTCTGCTTTATTAAATTGCATAAAAGTTCACTGGATCGTTATGCTGTTTGTACATTATTCTTTAACCAGCCTTTAAGCCATTCAACTGCGGCATCTTCAGGGATAGGATGATTAAGTACGTCAATATGCAGGGCAGGGTGCAACAGTTTTGCGCCAGCGTTCAACATAATATTTTCTATTTGTATGGAACCGTGGCAGTAAGTGTCATAACTGCTATCACCTAAACCAACGACTAAAAATGGCGTAGTGGTTAAAGTGTGAGTTTTTAATTGTTCAGCAAAAGGTTGGATATTGTCTGGTAAGTCACCCGCGCCATGAGTAGAAGTACAAATGAGCCAATTGGCACTTTGATCTAATTCTGATAACCGCGGTGTTAAATGAACTTCTGCGCTATGGGTATAACTTAATAAAACCTCTTGTAGTGCGTCGGCGACATATTCACTGGCGCCTAATACACTGCCTACTATGATTTCAAACTTAGCCATTTATTTACTTTATAATTTATTTAATCTTAGCATTGTACATTGTGATTAAGAGATCACCACGTCTAATTCCATCCCTATATTCAGCTTATTGTCACTATTCTATCGTTGTTTAGCTTTTAACAATTTCAACCATGTTGGTTTTAAGTAATATTTTATTTATAATATATTTTATATTGGCTATGTTCCAACTAAGTGTTGTTGAGCTTTGAACATGTTGTTTTTGTTAGGGTTTACTTGTGTCTCTAAAAATCTAAACCCACCTAAGTAATGTTCTAAATACTTGGTCGCCACACCATGAAAT
>Ga0307488_10000583_pt1 | contig 30313 bp, 25 predicted proteins | sample SB02metaG_FD_202248 | JGI IMG/M metagenome (GOLD analysis project Ga0307488, IMG submission 202248) | Sea-ice brine microbial communities from Beaufort Sea near Barrow, Alaska, United States - SB 0.2 | ecosystem: Environmental > Aquatic > Marine > Coastal | place: USA: Alaska | collected...
AGAGTAGAAGGTGCATCTCTAGACAGAACGCCTAATGTAGATGGACTTGAGGGCGTCAAGATTTCTAATAACTATGCAGTTACAGTTCCTAGATGTTTATGGGCTAGGGAAGAAAATGAGTTTGGCGAAAACGAACTACCAGTAGACGTGTGCCATCCACCATATGGATACCCGCTGTATTACAAGAGAGCGTATGGTATAGGTTTAATATCTAGTGGCCTAGCGGGAATGGGTCAATCATTCTTGAGTGTAACGTCAAGCATAAATGAAATCAGCAACGCAACAACCAAAGCAGAGTTTATCACAATACTCAGGTCAGAGTGGGCAGAGATACAGGACGCATCAAAAGACTGGAATCAAAACACTACAACGGTAGAAAAAGAATATTTTAAAGTATTAGAGAGTGCTGTAAAACAAGTACTTGCTAATCCATCCGCCATCGTCAAGGCAGATGTAATTGGGCTACTACATGAGTTTGGAAGTAGACTAGAAAAGCCACAACAAGTAGTTTCCAAAGCTGGAATAAAAGGTGTAACAAACGCACAAAGAATTTATAAATTCGTCAAAGATATAGCTAACAAGCACTTAGGTAAAATGTTTCTTGTTAAAATTCCACAAGCTGTAAACTGGGACTGGCAACCAAAAGGAAATGAATATGGCTTTAAGCCTAGGTCATTAAACAACGACCCAAGGGTCGATCCTCCGTATCCGAATGAGACCAATATGGGCTTAGATGGAAAACCTATCGCAGGGGACGACGATTTTACTAGATACCTATATGCCGTGCCAACGAACACTGAAGCTGCCGGTGCCTTGGTTACAAATCTGAATCCAATTACTAATGAAAGAGTTTTTAATTATAAGCCTAATTCAGCTGGTGGATACTGGAATTCTGAATTAACAGCGAGCGATACAAGCAATGACCTATCAGATTCTCCTTTGATGGAATACGGTCTTGCACCTAAAATTCTCGACCCGATAATGAAAAAGAATGGTAGGACTGGATGCTACGTTAAATTCTTTGGTAGTCAGAACCTATCTTTCGATAGAATTCCTAGAAATAAATTCAACCAAGAGATACTCGAAGCCAACAGCTTCGTTTCGTCGATTCCAGATGTTAACTATCGGCTAGACAATGTAGCTGGAGGCTCATTACTAGATTTGACGCCAGAAGAAGGCGAGAAAGAGCGAGCAACAGCATTTGTAGCCGCAGAAGTAAGCAATGAAATATTGTTCGCACCAGTAGTGGAGGATAAATTATTAAGTGTATACGGACAAGAGGTGCATGACATTGCTAAATGGTCTAAACCTAAGCGTATCTTTAATTGCGAAACTGGAAAAATTGAAACTAGTATACCGTACTTAACGTCAGACCTACGACCATTAAAGAGTGCAGGAACAGGCGAGATTGTAGACGTTCTCATTGATGGATCAGCAGGTGATGATTCCGTACTAGATACTGATCACGCCTACGTCATCATCACCATACCAAACAAGGTTGAGCCAACTGTAGATTCTCGATTTCGAGATGGACCAAAGCAAGCTTTTAACACGTGGAGAATTAAACACACATGCAATCAGGATGTTGTTAGGGGTGTATCTGGATTTGATATACCGGGATTTAAAGATGAGTCAACTAACATAGTAAGCCAATACAACTTAGACCCGCTACCGCTGACCATGAATCGTGCAATAGCACGGGCCAAAGATGGTCTTACATACTCTAAACGAAATGAGATTTGTTATGTTGCACCATCTCCAGTTTACCCAGACATGATTTGTATACCACTCGAATCTACCGAAAGGTGCTACGGCCCTTGGTTGTCATCGTTAACGAATGGGTCTTATCAGAACATTGGTGGCAATATAGAATATGAAAAAGATGAAAGTCTAGCACCATGGAACTATTCTGGATATGACCTTATGAATCAGGCGGCTCAGGTAAAAATCCAGTATTCAAATAGCTTACTATTACAATCTGAACGTGGGTCATTTTCAATTCCATCTGCACCAACAGGAATAGCACTTGCTTCGTTCTTGGGTGGCAATGGACCATTGGTTACTAGCATTAATGTTACAATTGGTTCAGCTGGAGTAGAAACGGCATATGTCATGGACATGTACACTTCAAGCTTTGGTAAACTGCAAAAGCAAAAATCTGACAATATATCAAAAATAGGAAGAGACAGACAAAAACAAATAGACCAAAAGAATGTACAGCTCAGATATGACCTAGGAAAATCTCAGATAGATAATAACAGACAAGAAATTGAAGAAAGGATTAGGTCATTCTCAGTAGAAGACTCGGGCGTTGAACTATCTCCGGGTTTTGAAACAACAAACGATGGTGTGGATACAACAGTATTAACCGTCCAAGAAAGAGAACAGGAAGCAGCATTGATTCAAGATGATGAGGCAGATTCAGGCACCACGGTCGATTCCGTGTATAGAAGTTATACAGTCTCTGGAAGTACAGTAGCATCTAGCGATACTGGAAACACAGCGTCACTCATGCCAGAGAAAACAGCAGCTAGAGACTTTGGTAATTCAGCCGATAAAAACGTAAAAGACGATCAGATAGTAACGACCACCCCGAAGGGTAAGAGTCTTACAGGAACTGGAAATAAAGCACAAAGTATGGACGACCTTTACGATGATGGTTTTACACCTACGTCTTCGTGGGGCTAAAAAGGAGTTAGGATTAATATGGCAAATACATTCAAGGGTAGTTACTGGTCTAGAAGAGCAGCTTACCACGCAATCTTTACAGATAATAAAGAATACTATGAACTAGGTATGCGTGACTGTAATATGTTTGGATGGTATAATTCCTATAATAAAAATGCAGATTTTAAAGACGCCGCTAGGACAGCGAGCCTAGGCAACGGTGGACCATTTGCTGAAAATGGAGAATACAAGTATAGATATTTCGATCCTAGCACTGGATCGTATCTAGATGACGCTGAGACGGCAGTTTCTGTAACTGGAGATGGTGAGCTGGTTTTCGATGTGGAAGACACAAACCTTCAGGGAGTATTGGCTTACTGGGAAGCTAAAAACTTGGGTAGAGACGAAGAGGGTAATGCTTTTGAAGAAGATGAATATCACGAAGAGACTCTAAAGAAAATACTAACAGCACCCAATAAGTGCCTTTTATATTACGATCCAGAAGACGAAACGTCTGTCTTGCAATATGTTTACTTCCTTGAGAAACCTTCGGACCAGCAAGAAGCTGTAAGCAACAATAGATACATAGTTCAAGATGGAGGAATCCGCGTTGCTGATGTTCCATCGAGACCAACCGGTGGCACTTACTCATATCAGAAAACTTGCGACTCCGTTCAGAAAGAGGGCGGAATGATAGGTGGGTATACACGTGTACCAGATGGTACAACTAGACCAGACGATAAAGTAAGTGGAAAACTAAGACTATCATACGATCAAAATACGCAGACGTGGGGCGTTCAAAATCAGGTACTAGCACAGCTTACCACGCCGCTTGATGCAGCTGAAGTTCCTGCGGTAGACATGCAAGACGCAGAAGAGCTTGATGCTAATGATTTTTACACCGTTGGTGGAGATAAATTTGTTGGTGGATTTACCACAGCGTTTGCGATAGTTTTATCTAAAGAACAAAATAATCCATACATGTTTGGTCCTAACTTTGTTGACCCATGTTTTAATACTTCGGTCGTAGAAAAGATACGTGTAGTAAATCGTACAACTAGAACATATGCTGTAAACACAATTGTAATGTGTCACCTAATCGACGGAGAATGGATAGCTACAGACTTTGGTGCCGATCCGGGCGATGGAGTGGGCGAAACAACCCTGAGTGTTGGCAGGTGGCATTTTGATCAGTTCGTATCTAGTGCAGACCATCATTTTCATTCACCAGAGGGAACAGGACTTCCAGTGGAGTCTTTTTCTCCAGAAGGATTAGTAACATCTACAAGATTTAGAACAATTAAATACCTCCAGACAACCCCCGACGTATTTAAGCAAGATAGTGCTACATACAACGTAGAGTTTTTGTTAAGTGCAAACGAGCAACTACTCGATGTATACGCGAGCAGAGAAACGCTAACAGACACACCGATGCAATTAACATCTTTTGATTCTTTAGGTTCAGAGCTGGGTGGCCTTGCAGACATTAGCTACCTAGGAAGAATAAATCCATACATGAACGGTCAGGGAGACACAGGTTCCCCCAACTCATACTATAACGAACAGTGTCCTTTCTTTGGTCCAATATTCCCAGACGGCTTCAAAACGAAAAGTTATGGAAAAGTAACAAGCAGCGAAGGCACACTGAAAGGAAGTAGTTGGGGAAGCTGGTCCTACTTCGTCGGAGGAGAACCCGTGGCAGATGTATTTAACAATGTCGCAAACTCTTTTACGCCAACGCCGGGTGGCTTCTTTGGAATGTTTGGTAGACTAGACCCAAATGTACGAAATCTTCCAGCGGACGTAGGCACCAATGGTTCTTGGGGGGCACACTCTAGTCCTATCGTGAGTCAAACTCACCAGCATAACGGTCTTGGCATAGGCATCATGCCTAATATTAAGAATTTGGGCGTATCATCAGACTACTGGCTCATTGACACCTCTGGAAACGGTAATGGTGCATTCAACATGGAGCCAGTTAATCCTAGGAAAGTCACGTTTTGTCCACTAACAGCAGAGATGGCCGGAAGTACCGATCCACACACGGGAGCAACTAACGAGAATTACGACAGAGACTTTCAGGCACAGGTTCAGCAAATATATAGTGGCACAGAAGGTCAGGGCGTTGGAGATAGCATTTTTGGTTCTGAGTTTTTGCAAAGTAGTCAACGGTCATCTAATTCATGGGGAGCAAGGGGCTTTTTGTGGGATGAAGACTCGGTAGTAAGGAATATATATGGAGATGCTGCCGGAGAATCAGTTTCAAATTTTATAGCCTACGATTGTTATCTTAGATACCCTGCTTACAGCACTCCAATCAACATAACAGTAAAGCCATTCTATGAGGAAGATTACTCCGATATTGGAGCAGGTCTACTTGGAGTGATAACTGCTAGAAATGTAGTCAGAAAAAACCGAGGTGGAGTAGTTAATATCGATGCATTATGTAGCTATGGACTTAATGGTGATTCAATAGGTGGATCAGCAGGCAATGTGAATCTTGGCATTATAATGGGTGTAGCCCTCGGAAGCTCATCGCCAGCATCTAGGCAACGTTTGATTCCGGGGTGGGGGTCAACAGACAATGATGATATAGATTCATTTGGAACAACAGCACTACACGTAAAAGTTTATGACTACTGGCCCCCTAGAGCAACGTTCTTTGATGCTTTAAATTATGCGGTCCATCATACTGTACCCGGAGACGTTAGCAGTATCCCAACTAGAGTACAGGGCGTAATGCAAGTATCATTCTTTGGCACTCCTAATGAAACAAGTAACTACGTAGACATTAGTGACTCCATAGAAGAAGGAGAAGCTACTGATGAAAAATTTGCAACCGGTGAATACCAAAACTTCGAGTACGACGATGATGCTACGGAAGAGTCTCTAGGAGCATGGTTTTCTGGAGGAAAAGACGTAGACGCAGAAGCATACGTGGTAGAACAATACATTCTAGATGAAGTAGACCATAGGGTACCAACATATGGAATCGGTGATGAATTTTATTACGACGGCATGAGCCTTCCTATTGGTCATCAAGTAGACAAATACTCATCGATACGCCCAGAGAGCAAGTGGAATATATCGACAGTAAATCGTGGAATGCCATTATCTGGGGCCATCGATGCAGACCAAGCATGGAGATTCACTACGCATGAGATAGGAATGACACACGATGGTTCTGAAATAGTAGATGGAGGCTCTGGATATGAGGTGGATCAAGAGATTGATGGTCCATTTGGCTCAGTAATAAAAGTACTAGCGGTTGGCCAAGGCGAAAACGAAGACGGCGAAACAGTATCAGGCGTGATAACTGAGTGGGAGTTTCCTGATCTTCTCGATGAAGACGTTAACATGTTGTATACTGCAATAGGTCAGGGCTTCAGACCGTCCATGATTGGAGAAGATGGATACAGGATGACCCTCTCTGGAGGAGCGGAAATACGAATACATAGAGGTGAAGTTGCCGCAACTCCAGCAAAACTCTTCGGCCCCAAAGAAAGAGTCGGCAAATCTAAATTATCTATAGCTTCTGGCGATGGCAAAAGCTTTATATATGGCACTAAATCCAGTACAGTATCATTACCAGTTAACGATGATAGCCCATTTCGCGGTACATATGAGTTCTTTTATTACTTCCATAATGATATTTCTCATACTTATTTACTACAACAACAGTCATTAGCGGGTGTTAATCCCCCAAATGTACAATTTATCACTATAGATATTAGTTAATATACGTGTATTATACTATAGATATATCTACTTTTTTTCATTAATGGAGTCAAATATGGCCGCACAAATCGAATTTTACGCCAATATCCAAGGCGGAAACACTGGCGAATTGATCAACAATGGTGCTGGTTCAGGTCTTGGGTTCTACGGAAATGGCTTTGGCATTTCTGTTCCAGTTGGTACACAGCAATCAACTACATTCGTTACAAACGCAACAGGTACCGATGAGGGGTCACAACTTAATAATACAGCACAATCAGACACTCTGGAAGATCAGAATCCGGGTCGAGTAGCTGTTAATAGCTCTACCGCCATTGACAACAATAAGCTTCCCAATTACATGTGTCCCCTGAATGTTCGCTTTACTAATGATGATGCCGTTCGCGTCCAAAATTGCAAAATGCGGATTTTCGACAGAAACAGTATCGACAATAATGCGTCAGGAGTTATGACATATGTTTATGAAGCACGTCATCCAAGTTCTGACCAGAATGTTGCACAATTAAACTTCCGTGGACGCACAGATAATAACTGGGTAGAATACGGCGAAGGCGTCAATATGCAAGATATGACTTTTACTGGATCACCGGGAGTGTCTGGGACAAATAGTCTTGGCGAAACCGATCCGGCAACTGGCTTCTTGACTAACGAGGGTGCCTTGCACGAAGCCACTCGACACGATTGGTACGCCGCATTAAGTTCAGAGCCTATTACGATTGGATCAAAGACTCAGTACGCACTGTACTTTAGTTGTGAATATCTCAGCTAATCATATATTATAATTTTATGCTGAAACTCAGAGGGGGTAGCATCCGAAGATGCTGCCCCTTTTGTAACAAAGGACAACAATAGATGAGAATAGAACAATTATCAATAATTGACGTAGCATACGGTAGTGGATATTCTAATGATAAATATACTACTACTGATTTTACCGTAGTTGGCGACAGCTTTTCCGTACGATTCTATACTGTCGGCAGTGGTAGATACTCTTTTAATGCTAGAGATTTAACCCAAGACCAAGCAACATATGGAATAAATAGACCATTGTTAATATCGTGGTTTGTTGACGGGGTTCTACAAGATACTCGGCGGGGGACGCCCGACTGGGGTATGACAATTACTATTCCCGAAGACGAGAATGAAGACTATAAGTATCACGAGATCACATTTTCGCAAGATGAGAATAGCTACACGTCTATTGGCAAGATAGATTTATGGATGCAAGAAAAAAGAATTTTTGATAATGATAGTAATGGCGGCACAACTACTACCACACTGTCTCCTCAGGAAGTTTCTGTTAACGATGCTGGAATTCGCATAGCTAGCGTAGACTTTGAGAATGTATGTGGGCCATATAGCGTTAGCTTACTGCCAGACACTGGAGAATTTCACCTCAGAGATAGTGAGATTTGGTTTACCGGAAGCCGAACGACTGAACGCAGTTACACCGTCACCGTAGTAGCTAAAGATGCTGCCAATCAAATTATCAATAGTGAGACTATAGATTTTTCCATACAAAACTGTAACTCGTCAGGTGCCTGTTCTGAAGCAGAAGGAGTCGTTGGTGGCGGCGGAACTACCCCTAGGCCCATAGATGAATCGCTACCAGTGCCATCGGATACTAACTTGTCATTATCGGACTGCGACATACATGCAGAACAAACATGGATCACATACGACTTCAACATAACCAGCGAAGCAACGCATTATGATATTCAAGTATCACGAGGCAACACTTTCTCCATCGTAGCGGCTGTTCTGAATGGAGTGGTAGGTAACGCATTTCAATGGTCACTTCCTATACACGGAACATTCTTCGTGAGAACAAGAGGTGTAAATGCAGACACAGGTCATGCTAGCGACTGGTCCGACGCCTTCACTATGATGGTACCGATGCCCGACGATTGTGAAGTCAATATAGACTTTGAGCCAGTGATACCAGAGACAGAAATCATTTCACAGTCCTGCACAGAACAGGTTGGTACACCATCAGAACCTGAGACAGTAGACCCTGAGGTTACTGATCCAGACCCTAGTCCCGGCTCGCCAGTGAACCCAACTCCACCTAGCGGACCCGGTGGATGTGTTGGAATCGGATGTGGGAGGAGGACAGGAAGCGGGAGCGGAAGTAATCGTACAGGCACAAACGGAAATCAAAATCAAACAGGTAAAGCGGGTTGCGTTGGACCCGGATGCTTTGATAGTAGCGGACCAAGTACTGGTGCTGGACCCGGAGTTGTTCTACCATGCACAAACTGTGCTCCGCCAATAGGCTATCCCGGTGGCAATAATTACCCTATACCCCCATTGCAATGTAATGACGGCAATCCTCCACGTCAAGTAAAAATAACCATTGAAGTAGACCCTGCTAGCGTAGAAGATGAAACTGCATACGCGGTAGAGGTTGATAATTCAGAAGGCTCATGCTACGGTGGACTCTCTCAAGGTGCCTTAGGCGGTCAACCAAACTATACTAGCTATGGAAAACTGGGATTTGGTAGGCAATCTGCCACTGGGGCTGGCAACGGTGGCTTTTTCTACTCAAACAATTCTATCACCGTGCCAAACGCTATCTGTCCAGACTGTATCACTCAAAAATGCTTTAAGGTGATTCCTGTCGGTGCTAGTGGAACACCAACTGGATCAATTATTATTGACTCTATCTCTGCTGGACCTAGTGGAGTAGCCACGTCAACAAAAATTATACCACTAGATTTGAGCGACGAAATGCTTTGCGATAACACGCCGGGGTACTGTTGTTACCCCAACGCTAATGGGTGTAAAGATAATGTAACTAAAGAAAACTGTCAAGCAGGAAGAGGCAAATGGGAAAAATATAACCTTGATGCATCGGGCGTACCATTAGTAACTTGTTCTGACGACCCATGTGATCCGATTGGTGCGTGCTGTAAACCGCCAGAATGTGGATATACCGAACAAGACTATTGTGCAAACGTTGTTAGTGGCGTTTGGGAATCGCTTGACGCAGGCGGAACATGCGATGAGTGTACTACCACTACCACTACTACTGAAGGACCAACAACTCCGCCTCCAACAACTACAGAGTGTCCAGTTCCATTAGTTGAAGCAGCTACATGTAATTGTGATAACGGCGACACAGTAAATGCTGATCCTGTGTACGATGTTAATGGTTGCTTAATAGGCTATTCCTGCGAGGATGTTCTATGCGACGATGGCCCATATGGACCACCAGAACCTAGTGGATGTTCAACGGCAGCGATATCATGGTCTAAACGGGCTGAAGATTTCGAGGACGATCCTTACCAGTATAATTACTGGACTTCGAATCAGTCAGTAGGAGGGGGTTTTGCCACTAAATTCACATGGAATCCCGGTTATCCAGAGGCATTCGGCGGCCTTCCGACCCAGATAATAGAGTTTGGAGAGGGTGCATTAGATGACAATATTGACAGAACGTCGAGCATGACTAGAGGGGTAAACACAATCGTTTTATGTAGCGGAGATATGTTTTATGACGTTACGGACCTAGCTGCAACAACTAGAACGTTCGAACGCACTTTTACAACAGACGTTGACACTGACCCACCTACAACAAATACCGAAACATACAATTACTCGGACTTCACTGTGTGTTCCGCTGCCTACGCAGACGGCAGAGAACTCAATCAGTGTGCAGGGCTTTACTACAATGACAGCCCAACGGCATTCCCTCCTTTGCCATCTATGCAGATGCCTCCAGAAGAACCATACGAGAACCCATTACCATAGAATAAATAAAAAAGCAGGGGTCCGAAGACCCCCACTTTCTTTAGTAGAAACTATCAGGCTTTACTCAGCTTGATTAGTTTTAGCGTTCCACTTTGTCCAACCTGAATCTGGCAGCCACGCACCGTCTGGTCCCTTACGTTTGGGAAACAGTCCGCCACCTTTTTTGTTAGCACCAAAAGCTAGTTTGGCACCACAGTCGGCACATCGCAACTCATAGTATTCGTTGTCGTCAACGACACGGACTACAAATCGAATGTTTTGACTTCCACATTTACCACACGTGTCCTCTTCGAAGACTTCTTGGAAACGACTAATTTCCTTGAACAAATCACGTGGTGAATCTGAATCAAACTCAGCAGTCATGCGACCACTACCGGTTGTATACTTTACTTTCATTTAAATCTCCTGCCAATCTGGGGAATATCCGGCAACGTCGCCGGAAACACTGCTTTGCTGTAAGTCGTTCACTAACTCAATGGCATCACCAGCCACCTTCTTAGTAATCTTCTTTTTACTATCGACTGCAAAATGCTTAGCCAATAGTTTCGACACATTGATGTCTAACTGCTTGCACTTGGTATCTATATAATGAACCTGACCACTTGTGATCCTGCTCTCTTCGTTATAGTCGCCATCGCTGGACTTAGTCGCTGAAGAAATCTCACGCACTATTTTGGCAGTGTCTTTCTTAGTCAACTCTTCCGCAGCAACACCCTTCATCTTTAATGCCTTACGTAAGGCTCTTGCTTCTGCCCTTGTGCTTGCAATGCAAACAGCGAAGGCACAAAACGTATCATCTGTATTTCCTTCCCACGAATCTGCTACCTCTGTTACTTCAAGTCCACTCCTAAAACGAATGGAAAACAGAACAGTTGCTCGTCCGACTCCTGACTCACTCTGTACGGGAAAAACTTGGGTAGGTCCAGAATACGAAATAGGCCCAAGCACCATCTCTGATACCCTGCGAAGCCCATGGACCAAAGGATTACCATCAATCATTTCTGATGGATCAAACAGTGTCTTAACGTAATCGCTCCACTCAGGCGATAGCATATCCGGTGAATCACTCATTACCACATCCTTTACGCTTGTATCCGTGTTAGACGGAGTTGCCAGTTCACAGTCATCAAACAAATCATCATTTTTACTCATAGTTTAATCTCAATTAGTTTCTTGTCCTTGGGAAAGCTAGTCTTAATATTGTTTAATAATTCAAGTACTTTATCTCGCATTATTATACTGTCCGTATAACCTACTGAATCTCCTGTTGTGATAACTCTAATTACCGCATACCCACGACTCAGAACAAGACCTTCCTTTACTTGATCAGCCTTTTGCTGTTTAAGCAGTTTTTCTTCGCCCCAAATTGCTCTGAAGTGAGAAGGCCCATCTACTTCTATTATAGCCTTGAGAGAAGGAATATACATATCTATTTCTAGTTTTTCATGAGGCAATAGGTCTGTTTTATGAAATTCTACCACAATTCCAGCATTTGTCAATTCTTCATATAGCCAGTTCTCAAATTTTGAACCGTTTTTACCAGCCTCTCGCATTGCTTCATGAGCCAATCGTCTCATTTCTATCTTACTTTCCTCGCTCATCTCATCCCACTGAGCCTTAGAGAGGCCGCTACGGCGTTCTTTTTCATCATCCGGCATTTTTGACCATACTTTTTTCATGGCCTTACCGATTGAAAGACGCTCTTCTGGGGTACGATCCCGCCCTTCCGTGGGGATGCTGGCAGCACCGGATTCTAGGGCGTTTTTCTGGGCTTGGGATTTGGTCTTGATATTCACACCATTTTTAATTAAAATACGTCTAATCTTATTAGGATAGGTATTATGCATTTCAGCTATTTCATATGTACTTTTATTCTCTTTAGTATATAATTGTACTATTTCTTTATTATTCATATTTAAATCCTTCTACTGCTTCTACTAGACCGTTAAAAGCAGGACAAACGCGAGATATACGTTTTCCTGTAACTCTAACGAAGTCAGCTTCCGCTTCTTTAGTTATAGCGATACAACGTTTTGTTTTAAGCGTTGACAACAAGTCAAGTAGCTCATACTGCATTATTCCATGACAATATATTGTTTTAAATTTATTAGTTGCTGCATTGGCCCTAGCCATTGATGCCGCACTAAATGTCACTAGACTGCCTGTAAATCTCCATAGATCAACAGAATTGAACATTCCGCATACGTTAGTGTGTGGTATTGGTCCAGCGTCATCGTAAAAAATACTAGCGTCAGTCAATTTTCCTGAATCAAGCCCTTTTTTAACTTCTTTTAAAACTAGTCCTACGATCTCTTCCTGTAGTATTGGTAGGTATACTCCTAAGTTCATACTAAGGCCTTCCTTTCTTCTAGCATTGTCTTATAGCCTTGCGACTTGACAAAATTCCAATATCGATTCATTCCTATGTTTGACTCCTGACTCATGGATATCGCACAGGGTTCTTCTCCGTATCGAAGTGCAGTCTCAGGCATTGATCCCCACAGTGACGTGTCGCCCTTGGGGTGCTTGGGGACATAGCTATTGATTCCGAGATGTTTTTTTGCTGCATATGCTATGTGGGTATCTTCTCCAAACCTTTGAGGAAATTGCACGGGCATCTCAGCGAAGTAACTACGCAATATATCTTTTCTAAAGAACCAAGAGTGGCACCCCATATCTACTCTGGTCGTTTCTTCATTTGGGTCGCACCATCCAACTGGAGTATAGCTATTAGGCATTGGGTACTGAGTGTCATGCTCACTCATGATCACGCCCCTTGTGCTTAATATACCATCGCCAACTTCTTCCATTGTTGCGAGGCAGTTTTCTATCCATCGATTTCCGGGTATTGTGTCGTCATCAATAACATGAATGAATTCTGTCTTAGAGTTTAACGCACAAACGAATCTCCCCCAACTTCCGTAGTCGGCGTTAGATACTACTGTTTCGCATTTATCCACAACGCTCTTTGGAAATTCCATTAGCTTTTCAGTATTTGGAACATTGATCCATACTATGATATCAAAGTCTTGTACTGTTTGAGCCATCAGTGCGTCATGCTGCTCCTGAAGAACATGTGGACGCATAAATCCGCTGAGTACCAAAGTCATTTTTTTCATACTGTGAAATACCTTTCCGTTGTAACTGTTGAACATAGAGACAGAAGCTTTTCTGCTCTGTGCTGAGACAAATGCTCACGAAGAATAGTGTCTCTGATACTTTCTGTTCCCTTGTTTAGTTGCGATATTAACTCTTTCATTCTGCCGTTGCAGTGAGTATTACTTGAATCAATGGTTACATTGCATCCGCTCATAACTGCGTCATAATAAATCTGTTGTAGCACATGGGTATTGGTTCTAATGCTGACATTTTTATAGTTTTTTAGCAACGCAGAGAATCGTATCAAAGGAATGCATATATCGACCTTACCTTTTAGTTCTGGGTTTGTTGACATTATATGATATGTACCCATGGGTGCTTCTCCAACTTCTTCTTCCTTATCTACTACAATTAGGGTATTAATGTTATAGTCTAGGCCTTTCATTTCTACTGCTGCTGTATCCGCTGCTTCTGACAGATAGAAGGTATTTTCTGGTGCTTTACTCATGTGTGTCAAATTATTAGTTATATAAACATGATTATCATAGTTCATACCTTTTAAAGTTTTGTCAGACTCTAATATACTCTGGTGTTTACAGTTATTTGCCACAAGAATTAGTTTTTTCAGGGGGTCAGTTTCTAAGTCTTTAACGTAAGTAAATAAATCATTATTAACATGATCAAGGTGTGTAATGTATACGTCTGGCTTAAAGCTGTCCATCGCTTCGTACAGTCCAGTCGCTCCGGTCCATACGCCGCATGTCACCCCATCTATCCGGTTGAGTCTATTCGAAAAATAATCGCACTGACTCGAATCTGTAGTCTGATAATCTTTAATGAGTATTTTCATCGTTGTTTTTTCCTAACCTTATGGTACGTCTTGATGTTATTAATTTTTTGTATTGGGTATTGATTGTCTACCATTTTAAGATTGTGCCTAGTCTTCACTAGTTCATTCAATGCTTCAAACATAAACTTTGTTTTGTAGTCCGTGCTAGAGACTATTTTTCTTAATGAGTCAATGATATCTGAGTTATTCAGAAAGACGATCTCTGACCACAACTTAGACGCACCATAAGCAAAGTGTTCAATGAAGTCAGCTTCATTAAGATTAAATCCTATCTCAAGGTTTTCAGAAGGGCTTTGCTCACACAGGACTGCTGATTGTCTTATATTAATCTGAGCTAAAGTATCAGGCTTAAACATGATATTGCCGTCTAGTATGACAACTTTATCGTTACATGTGTTATTAAGAGCCAATCTCATACCTTCGCACATATTAGAGTTTGTAAATATTTGATTTTCTACGATGCGTATGTTTAATTTTGAATACTTGTTTCTTATATACTTATTTACTTTCTCTGATCCATAACCAACACATAGTATTATTTCTGGGTTCTTGATATTCTTTCTAATTGATGCTATTTGGTGATCTATGAGTCTCTTACCATTAATAGATATAAGCGATGGAGGACCATAAGACCTCATTCTATATCCGGGCGTGTCACATATCATTATAACCGTTATTAAAGAATCCGTTTCGCTGATATAAGTCTGTGGAGACTTGCGTTTACGTCTGGTCGTTGTCGTGGTTATATTCTTCTTCCTCATTACCATCCGCCTCCGTGATTAATAGGTTGAGTTTTTCTGCGTCATCTCGTATACTGCTAGCAATAGCAATGAAGTCCATACTGTCAAGATTCTTTTTATAAATATGGAACGAGAGATTTGATATGACATGGGTGTCATTTAAGGCGTAGTATACAAACTTTCTTAGGTCTTCATTGAGTAATACGTCTATACGATTAAAGATGTTGGGGTCTAATATTGATACATAATCAATCATCATCGAGAAAGAGCGGCGTGATTTTAGTATTTCTTCAGACATGGTGTAATTCAGGTCCACTCCTTCTACAACTCTAGCATTCATACCCCGTAAAGCTGTAGCGACTAGAGTCCTTTGGTCTTTTTTTAGACTTGCATCAGCCATCATTGTCCATGTAATGTCAAAGTCCATGTCAAGTGTATCATTGTAAAACTGTATGAGTTCCTCTACATAGGCTTCTGATATATTGTCAGCGTCTATGTAAACATCAAACTTGGGACGAGCCTCTCTCATGACTTTCTCTATATTTGCTACGCCATTGTTCCACTCCATTTCGCGGACAGTGTTGCATATTCCTTGAATCACATAAAACTCTGCATCGTCATCGTAAACCTCCATGACCTCTTCTCGCTCTATGTACTTTTCTACACGCCCAAGCTGACAACCAATCTGTGTCTTGTGATCATAGACGGCAAATACGCAGTTTTTACAGGCTGTCTGATAATTATTGTCGAGCCGCTTTGATCTCATAATACATCCCGTTTGTTATTGTCTGTGATATTAATGATAGGCCTAATTTTCTAAGAATATCTACTATTTCAGATGAGGAATTGAAGCTTTTGAGGTTGCACACTATACTATTAAAGGTGTTTGAATCCATGTCCCGTACGTGTACACATCTAGCTAAGCCGCGTAGATCGACGCCTACTATTGTTATTATAGCCTTTTGTCTCAGTTTTGACACGCATTTTTCTAAAAAACTTTGAAGATTTTCTCTTGCTATATAATCTATGCCTTCTGATACTATAATTTCAGTACATGATGCGTCTGGGAGATTTATTGTGCATTCTCCATGCACTACGTGTGCTTTCTCAAAGCCTTCTGGACCATCGTGATTGGTGGCAGTTATAAACAATTTCATCTAGTTACCTCGTACACTTTCTGGAATAATGAGTTCCAATCACTGACAAATCTGTCCTGACTGAACTTGTTTAGTATAGTTTCCCTTGCACTTTTACCTAGTTTATCAGCTAATTCTTTATCATTTAATAGTAATTTAATATAATGACGTAGTTCTTCTTCATCATTACTAATAAAACCATTAATTCCATGCTCTATAATATGTGGTATCATACACGTTGCGGTAGAAACAACGGGACAACCACAAGACATGGCTTCTAACAACGTTGTTGGAATGGGACTAATCGTTGTGCTATTGAAGTAAACTCCAGCGTTACTGTATTCTGCCGCTAGTTCTTCGCTAGTCTCTGCTGATTTTGTCCAGCCCGGATTGTCTCCAACAACTTTATTATTGAATCCTGATGCTACACGACCCCATCCAGAATAATTTAGGCAATAGTCTCTATTCTTGAAGTCATTAGCCACAGTTAATATATGATCACCGCGAGGGACAGAAGGCACAAAAGTATCGGTGTCTATGCCATGATGAATTACAATGCCTTGCTCGATTCCCCAAGCTGACTGTGAGTACTCAGTGATAAAGACATTGACATTACCCTGCATCTGTCTCATCTGATCGATTACTTCTGGTGTCAGCGTTTGTGGAGTAGGCAGTGTATGCTCTAAAACAATTATTGGTAGCCCAAGCTGTTTGTTAATCTGCTGTGCCGCCTGATATTGCCAGTACTTGCTTTGAACCAGAATTGCATCATATGTTATGTAATGAGGTAGACTATCTTCTGGTAATATATAATAGTTTTCTGGGGTAGGTAACTGATCCGTGTTCCACTTTTTGGAACCCTTGTGGTGAAACGAGTAGAAGTTGTGACCAGTTTTAGCCAGTTGAGTCTCATAACGTTCATGGGTAGGAAACGTAAGGATATTAAGTGTTCTGTCGTTCGCCCTTGTGCGATGCCGACTCATAAATTTACTAGATATTTTCATGCTTGTAATGTCACTTTCATAGTGTCCTCTAGTGCCTCTTTCATTTTGTGTCCGACCGCTTCGTAAGAGTACTGACCAGCAAGTGCAAGGCCTTCTTTGCGATAGGATGGTCTTTCTCTGTAGCACTGTCGCATTTTCCCCATGACTCCAGACTCGCTCACATTGAACCAAAGTTCTCTGCCAGTACCTAAGAATGGAAACGCTGAATCACGCTGTGTGCATGGAGACATAGTTCCGTCAATCAACAAATGACTATAGTCAGCGAGAAAATCTCTTGGTCCGCCTTCGTTAGATGCGATCACTGGATTGCCAAGACAGAACGCTTCATAGATAGGCATTCCCCATCCTTCTCCGCGAGAAGTGCTTACGTAGCAGTCGCACGTGTTGTGAAGATTGAGCAGGCTTCTACGATTCATGTTTCCGGGTATGATTATCTCGTCACAGTAATCTTCGGGCTTTTCAAACATTCGTAGTTCTTGCTTGACTTTGCTTGATATTACATTGACTGCATCTGTTACTTCTTGCTCGCTCTTACCAAAGGCATTTACTTTGAGTACGAGAGTAACTTCTTTGGAGCCATGGAATTCTGCTTGGTAACATCTTATAGTTGCTTCTAGATTTTTACGATCATTTAAGTCACCAACATAATAAAACTTATAGGTGCTAGCAGATGGTCCAAAGTCTAGATCATCGTAGATGCCCTCATAGCTTTGTCTGTCAAAAGCATATGGCATTACCTTAATGTGATGCTTCATTGATGGAACGTCATGAGCAGTCCGTGTTGCATTCATAGCGTTGGGCGTCCACAACTCATCCATGTCGGATAGATGCAGAACCCAAGGAGTGTGTTCTATCGTGCTAGTCTCTGTGACGAAGAACCCCACGTTCTTTTTATATTGATCAGTAGCGACCATGTGATGAGGTAATACATTCTGAACACAGTAGTCTGCGTCTTCTGCGTTACCTTTTTCTAGTTCTAGAATACGTTCTGGAACTTCTGCTTCTCCAGTGAGAGGCACATTTACCGGCACTACTTCAACGCCTACGCTGTCTAAGGCAAGTATACTGTTCCGTGATGACTCAGCCCATCCACCATTTTCTTTGTGGTGCGAAAACCATACAACTTTCATAGTCCTAAAACCTTTCTTCTTCTGTCTTCCCAAAAATTAATCTTGTTTCTAATATTTAAGCAATGATTATAAGCCTGCTTAAATGTAAATACCTCTCGTTTATTCTGTCCTCCAAAGGTCATGGCAGACATTTCATTCTCATACATCCCGGCAACAGCAGCGGTTACGTTTTGATATGTCAAGTCACGAATAAGACGTTGGGCCAAAAATGAATGTACCATCTCTGGTTTTACCAAAACGTTAACGATTAACCAGTAAACCATACTACTTGGTGTTATCTGTTTTATGCTTTCGTCTGACGGCATTTCTGCTGGCTTTTTAATGTCTAGTGGCGTATCTATGTATCTGTTAGAACTTACATCAATTGTATCAATGTATTTTTCCCATGCTTTGCCGCTATCTTCCCACTGATAATGCTTTAAGAAGTTTGCTCTGACTCTTTCTGAGAATGCTTTTTTATCTTCTGGTGTAGAGTCAAAGAATTCTTTTAGCTTCCGTGCTGACTCGTCATTGTCTGGTACTGCACGGAAACATCCTGTCTCTAATTCTTTGTACAAAGCTTTTGGCGTTAGACAGACGCCACCAAGCTTCCTGACGACACTACTCATGGCTGAGTAATCAACTGACATCAAAGGTATACCACATGCAGCAGCCTCAACCTGAGGCAAACCAAAACCCTCTGAGTTCGCATACTGTACGTACACATCAAAGCAATTCATAACCCTTGCTAAGTCTTCGTAGGACAGTCCATGTTGTACATTCGATAGTACCGCTGCAAAGTTTCCAGTGAATGGTGACTGTGTTTTGGCACCCTTGAATAGAGATGCAAATGGCTTGTTTGTTTCAGTGCATACGTAAGTGAAGTATACATGTGAAGACAACTCATATTCCTGTAGCAACTCAGGTATATCCCATCCTAAGTCAGGATAGCTTGTATGACAATATAAATAAGTGTTCTTAGCTCCTGCGTCAAGTAAAGACTTAAAAGTTTTAAACAAGTCTGGGTACAACTTACGCCTTTGGTTACGCATGACTGTTCCAATCATCTTAACGTCTACGTCTATGCCTAGATCATTTCTGCACTGAGCCTTGTCCATTGGCTGATACGCTGGATGTGCGGAAGGTGGCGACGTTCCTAAGTAGTTAATCTGATTGCCTGACTGATCCTGTAATACTTTTCCTGACCACTCAGAGTATGTCAGACATGCATCGGCAGACTGATAGGTTGAAATCCACTGTCTAGCCTGTGGTGCAGCATCAACCGTTGGCATGATAAGCCAATGAAATAATTTACGGAACGGTGATCGTTCTTGAAAGTCAAGCATCCAGAAGTCTCTAATGTCACACACTACGTCCGGCTGAAAGTTTAAACAAACTTCCTCAAATATATACTCTCCAAATTGATTAAGTGGATTAGCGTGATATTTATCTTGCTCTTCCTTGCTAGCTTTTGGTCCGGGTGACACGCCGTAGAACTTCCAAGGTATATCCTTAGCTCTTGGGTCATCTACTTCTCCGTAAGAAGCCAACTCTGCTATCTCGTATTTCTCAGTAGAATATAGATATTTTAATATTTCTCTGGTATACGTGGCATATCCAGTATGTAAGAAAGTTGCCTCACTGCAAAATAATATACGTGGCTTACGCATGTTCTCTCCTGTTTATATTTCGTGAATTTTGTCTACTATGAATGATGAATCTCCACCTTTAACTGATCCATATAATAATAAATTATTGCCTTCAAATAATATATATTTATACTTTTCTCTGGTATCTGGGAACACTATACAACTATCCATAGACCCAGAATCATCTTCTATGGTCAGAAAAGACATTGTTTTACCTAGTGAGTTGCCTTTGGTTATAGTGTGATTGCCGACACGCTGTATGTTTACAGCTAGTGCCATGCCTTGTCCCACTTTTCCATTCAGGATATCTCTACACGAAGTGTTCGCTGCCGTACTATCAACTGTATCAATCTTGGTAAGAGTGATTGGACAACCAAGGCATCTGGTCTCCTGATCAATGATCCATAATGCATCGTCCTCAAGGCTGTAAGGAGGATTCTCAAGCAGTTGAATTTCATTGCTAACGGCAAGCTTTCTGTTTAGCTTGAATGTGCCGCCGCCTTCTTTCTTGGTTGGTGCCAACGCCTTCAGGCATTCCGTAAACGTTGACCACTGACACTTTGGATAATTTTCCATGATCCATTTGAGTTCTGCTTTGGTAAGAGTCCTGAAGATTTCATAATCATACAGAGCCTTGTTTCTAGACACACCATCTTTAAATCCACGAAAGAATCCTACAGAGGCGAGAGCATTAAAAGCAGTAGAATTCATTTTAGGAGACATGTACAAAAGAACTTCCAGCCAAGTGAAGTCCTTTACTTTCTTCTTTAATTCTTTCTCCGCTGCTGGGATGGCCTCTATAACTTTATCTCCATTCTTACCCGTAAGCCCCTTGATATCTTTTACGCCAAAATAAATTTTACCTCGTTTAGCATTGAACTTCTCTTGGTAGTTCCTGAGGCTTGGTGTACGAACTTCAATATCAAATAGCTTTGCCTCAGAAATCAGTTCGTAAATTTCTTGGTGGGGGTCTTGCTTCTCATTGGCAAAGTACAGGTAGGCCAAGAAGAATTCTAAGGGATTATGTGCCTTCTCGTAAGCAGACCAGTACGAACACACAGCATACGAAACGCTATGCGACTTATTAAAAGCGTAACGGGACGACTTTTCGATCCAGCCAAAGATTTCTTCAGCGACCTCTTCTTCTACTATGCCCACTTTCTTGGTGCCATCAATGAAGGACTTCTTAATCTTTGCCATCAAGTCAGCTTTTTTCTTACCGATAGCTTTACGCAAGATATCTGCCTCTTGAAGATTAAAGCCAGCAATCTTTTGAGCAATCAACATAGACTGTTCTTGATAACATAGTACGCCATAGGTAGAACCTAAAACACTTTCCAAAGATGGATGTAGGTATGTGACCTCATCTTTGCCAGACTTACGATCAACGTAATGCTGAGTCATAGACTTGCCTTCATAGAATGATTTCAGGGAACCCGGACGAATGATAGCAATCAATGCCGACAATTCTTCAAGGTTGTTTGGCATCACTCTTTTTGACCATGATCTACCAAGGTTACTTTCCAGTTGGAAAATACCCTTAGTCCTACCTTCTTCAAAAAGCTTCCAAGTTTTTTCGTCGTTATAATCCATTTACAATAATCCTATTTAATATACAAGTTTCCATCTGCAAATGCCTTCTCGAAAGTCATATTGCGATAAACAGCACGATGGGTCTTCAACAATTTAATAAAGATATTTCCAGTATCCTTAACGTCCTGAAGTGCATCATGAGCATTATCACGAGACAGTCCCATTCGGTCTCGCATGTTATCCATGCTGATAGACTTGACTTCTGGATCAGCCTCAGTCCACAAGAAGACATTATCCATTAGGTCCACCTTGTAAATCTTATGAAACAACTGCTGCTGCTCACGCACCTTGTCCCACTGACCAAACTGTTTGCATAGGCGGCTGACAATAATCATGTCATAACCAATGATGTTGTATCCAACAGGAATAGGATTCCAGAATGGACTGGTGCCACGCCAGTTGTATTGACCTACGAACGTAGCGAACTTGCTCCACACTGATTTAAGCGAAGGAGCTTGTTCAAGTGCTGCTCTAGTCTTACCGGTAACTTTCAATGCTTCATCTTCTACTGGATCAAGACCAGCAGCGATTGCGGCATCATCGTCTAGAATAGGCAGTATTTCACTATTGAATGTGCCTTTAACTTTTAGGCTACGTCCATCTAGTGCGATAGCAGCCAATTGAGTGGGTTGACATCTATTAGGGTTACGTCCACCTGTTTCAAAGTCAAACACTACGAAGTCTCTGTTAGCCATTTACGATCTCCTTGATCTTCATTAGTTTATCGAGCAAATTAATTCCTAGTACATCAAGCTTTACGTGGCCCAATGCTTCTAAATCAGCCATCTCTAGTCCTGCGATCTTTTCAGCTTCTTTGTCACGCTGACTAACCATGGGACATACTTTGTTTAGTGGTTCTTTTGATATCACTACACCGGCAGCATGTTTGCCTTGTGTCTTAAAGGTTCCTTCTAATCTAATTGCTAGTTCAAAACATTCAGAATATTCTCCTGCTATTTTACCATCATCATCAACTCTGCAAAAGTCATTCAAGTCTTTAGACTTATTGATCAATGCCCATCTAATAATAGATCGGTCTTCCTCGTCCATCTCTGCCAGTTGATCAGATATTTCTGCTTCATTTGGTATTAGCTTGGTAATTGCATTCATCTCAGCAAAAGAGCAAGCATTAAATACTCGTAACACTTCTTTGATCGCTGATCGTCCTTGAAGGCGACCGAACGTGAGCATCTGACTAACCTTCTCTGTGCCATACTTTTCTTTCAGGTATGCAATGATGTCGTCTCTGTTGCGACCCGGAACGTCCATGTCAATATCAGGTAGCGACACATGATCTGCTGTGTTTCTTCCAGCATTATAAAACCGTGAGAATAGTAAGTCGTACTGAAGTGGATCAATCTTAGTTATACCCATAAGATATGATATTAAGCATCCAGCTGCCGATCCTCTACCCGGACCAGAAAGCCAACCGCTATCTTCTACGAACTTAATGATATCATGTACAATCAAGAAGTATCCAAACAAATCAGCCCCTTTGATTACAGCCAATTCTTCTTCAAACCTGTCTTTGTACTTCTGTACGTCCTCTTCTGTATCAACCTTGCCTTCTTTCTTGAGTAGCTTAGTCCACCCTTGGCGACATAGCTCTGTGAGATATTTCTCTTCTGATAGGCCGCGAGGACACTCAAACTTTGGCAACATGGGTTTATGTAGTATGTCATATTCTTCAACGTTGTCGTATATTTCCTTTAGTACTGAATCATCTAGCTTATCAGACTCTGACTTGTCTAAGACATGCATCTCTAGCGAGTCATCAAACGCATTTCGCAGAGTTGGGTCCATGTCTTTTGGTGCCTTGGAAAACTCTTTGCTGGCCTTCGCCATCGTTGTGTAAAAACCAACACACGTAAGTATCTTATAAAGTATGCTATCTTCTTTGTTTACGTATCTGCTACGCGGTAGATGTTCTCCAAACGCATAAGAGCCAGATGCAAACTTATGATTAGAGACACAGATTAGATTCTGTTGAGCAAATAGACGCTTTGCTAGTGGGCCGGGAATATTTGCTTTGTCATCAAGTGCAGACACGGCCTCAATAAGATTACACCATCCATCGTAATTCTTAGCGAATAAAATATATCTACCAAAATCACAGCCGATGACTGGCTTGATACCCGCACTGACACAAGCCTTATAAAAAGTCACAGCACCCGAAATGGATCGATAGTCAGCTATGCCGCAGGCTTTGTATCCATTGTCCTTGCATTTGGTAATAAGGCCAGACGCTTTGGAGAAACCTTTGAGTAGACTATAGTGGGTGTAATTTAAAAGGGGAAACCAATTGCTCATACTGTTCCTGAATAAAGTAACATTGCTTGTTGGGGTGAGTATACTATAATAGCCCTGAGCGTCACATTTTACAACTATATTGTATATTTTTTCCTTTGTGTGGATGTTGGTTATGTATTATTGTTTACACCTAAACGGCGAGACTCAGCCCAACGATGGATAACCACTCATCGAGGTGGTCGCTCTTGGAAATATTCTCAACTGCCCACATGAAGCGAACGTTTACTGGGCTATGCACGTAGCAGATACGATTCTTTTCCGTATCTTCGATCCCCATCGATTCAAGATATTTCCCGAGTATGGGATGTTGAAGCTTGGAAATAGGAAAGATGTGATCGACATGAATGTCATGACCATCGCAGTATTCTTGAGCGAGTGGCGTTTCAAATAGGGCGATGATGCTTGAATGGTGTTCCTTGTAGAATTTGGTCTTTGACATCTTTCCGCTAGAGACCATTTTTAGTGTGTCGCTTAGGCGGCTCCTTAGTAAATGATTTAGTCTTTCAAGTGGATCATTACGGCGTTCTCTGTTAAGTTCGTTCCTGCGGCTTTTGTTTTCGGAATTGGATTTGTATTTTTTGCTGCAAGATTTGCAGCGATTCGTAAGTCCATCCCGCTTGTGTTTGCTGAACTCCTCACACGCCTTTACCTCATCGCAAATTCGACAATGCTTGTGACCTTCTGGAATGTTGTCGATAGCCCTGCATAAACCGAGTTCTTTACGCTTGGCATCTCGCCAGACGATGGCTTCTTCGAGGGTTTTGAAATTCTTGCTGTGTGATTTTACTAATGTTTCTATTTGCACCCGAAACGATGGTGTATTGTTTGAAACTTCGTAAATATTCTTAGCTGCTTTTCTTTGTGTTTGTTTTGTTTTACTCATAATTATATTGTATATATTTTTGGAGGTCTAACATAGTTATTTTGATGTTCAACCCACCTATTATTAGTATGATGATTGAATATTACCTTAGCCGTATCATATACGTGATATTCTACACCATCACTATCACCCTTGGACCAAAAGTATTTATACTCTCTTGGAGCTAATTTCTCACGGTCTACTTTATAATCTAAAGACTTTGCCCATTTAGATATTTCTGTCCACTTCATTTATTTTCCTTTCATCCATCTTCCGACTCCGCCCATAACGCAATGACGGGCGAAGCCAAGAGTCCTATGACGCATATCACCATGCACGACATGACCAAAATTTTGCGGACCAGCGGGGACCGGGGCTAGAACAATTGTGACGACTGCGAAAAGCTTTCTTTCTCTTGGGGTCAGCACTCCTGTTTTTCATATTTTTGTCCCCAAAATTAACTTTAACTACATTGCCTTTATCATTCTTGACATAGACTGACATCTTTTTTGGACCCTTTGGGGTTCTGAAAGGTTTGCCAAGCTGTACCTTGCGACCCTGATATTCAGCAGACTGTGCTTTTTTAAAAGAATCATCATCTGGCCTAGCCTTGTCACCTTTTTTAGCTGGCTTATAGTTCTTGCCTTGTCGTTCTTTCTTCTTGCGGATATTCTCCCAGAGTCCGGGCTTGGCTTCTGCAATATCCCATTCCTCTGTCTCTTCATCTTCAAAGCCTTCTACGTAATCAGCTTCGGCTGGCACATAGAAGTTGTCCTCTGTCAATTCTTCAGTAGTGCCATAAAGTTCGGCAAATACTTCATCAAAACTATCATAATTACTCATTAGATTACTCCTATGTTAATACTACTCTATATTATAAGCTCTTTTGGCCTGTGCGTCAAGTTCTAATATTCTATCTCGTCCAATTTTAGGGGTGAAAACCTCAATGATCTTATCGACCATTGCCTGATCTCCAAGTTCTCGCCATCCAAGTAAATAGTTCCATATCCTATCTTCAATCTTGAGTGGATATTTAACACCGTCTGGCCTAGCGAACCTATGAACCCACTTAAAGTTAGGAAGACAGAGAGTACGTCCTCCATACTGTCTGAACTTTTCGTGTATATAACCCTCTTCTCCACCAAAGCCACTGAAGCGTTTATTGAAACCTCTCCAATTTTTGGTCTCACAAGAGAATACACCTAATCCTTGCATGGGTATGTCAAAAGGCTCATTATTGGCTAATCCTTCCTTATCACAGGACCAGCGGCCATACATCTGCTCTCCCCAGATAGGTTTAAAATGAGTCAAGCAGCCACCTAGACCATCATACATCAATGGTCCTTGAACTAAGTCTTTACATTCTGGATTCTTGCTGTAAAAATCTAATAATGCATCTATTGCACCCGGCATGAAAAGCACATGACAATCCATGGAGATAGTGTACTTGCCCCTTGCGTTTCTAAAGATTTCATTACGTACCGCAGTACTCTTCTTGAGAGTGTACGGTATGTACTGATCGTCCTTTAGCCACTTCTTACAAAAATCTCCTGTAGCTTTGCCCCTAGGTGAGTCTGGGTTGTTATCTATTATAACAAACTCAACATCATTGGTCATGCAAATGGGATGATGCATACGCAGAGACTGAATAGAGAAATACACTCCATCAAAATCGTCATACACACTAGTCCCGATTGTCAATAGCTTTTTGCTCATTAGCCCGGTGCCTCATAAAATCCGATGTCATGGCCTTCACGTGTGCATTCAGCAATAGTCTGATCCATGCCCTTCTCTTTTAACTGATCAGCAACATACTTGCACATTGGCGTATTTGTTCCGGGCCAGTTGTTTTTAGCGAAATGACATAGGTATCGACACTTCCAGTGTTTCATGGTTGGGTCTAGACGCTCTGGCATAACATTGGCTTTGATTTCTTCTACTCGAACACGAAGCATCTCTAAGAATCTGTCTTGATCTGACTCATCAAAGCAAATACTGAATGGCTTAGGGTCTCTATTACCATCCCCATCTTTGTAGAAGAATATACTCATTATACGATGTGGAAATTCGGGATACATCTTAGACATAGCATAGTAATATAATAATAACTGTGCGTCGTTCTCTAGTTTTTTATAATCCTTTACCTCACCGGTAGCCCAATCGAGTCGTCGTCCTGTCTTCCAGTCAACCACTTCAATTGTTTTATCGTCAATCTTGGTAACGAGATCAATGGTGCCTTTTATTGCTACCTGACCCTGAACCATCTTACCATCTTTCTCATACTCAAACTTAGCCCAAGGCTCATCGATTGGTATATCAAAATGTGGCTCTGGGTAGTGAACATTTCTTTCACGTGGATCAAACTGTCCCTTGTTGTGATGCAGAAAAGTCCATACTGTTTCGTTAATATCTTTTCTGTCTTTCTTGCTGAAGCTATGGTCAGACTTTGCTGCGTATGCATCAATGCTAAGCTCTATTAGATTATTTACCAACTCGTCTGTGTAGAGTTCTGTCTTTGTGCATTTGAATTCACCGATAGCATCATCAGCAACCTTCAAGTTCTTTGCACGGGGACGGTCCTGCATATCTTTCTTTAGGCAGGCTAGGACTTCCATGGCCTTGTGTGCCATCGTACCCATGTCAGCTTTCTTACCACTACTAGACTGATGGCCTAATACGTAGGTAATAAAATATTGTTGTTCGCAATATGAGTAGTTATTGTAGCTTGACGATCTTACATATGTTACTAGCATATTATCTCCAGAGGTGTGAAATGTTGCTGAGTTCTTCAACCAACATAGGTATTGTAGTTGCTGAGTTTGGAATGATCACGTCGAATTCATTCCAGTCAAATTTGTCTCTGTCTAACGCAGACTCACAAGTGTGTGAGCAATCAAAAGGGTTACGCTCCATACGAATCACTATACCTCCAGCGTGTTTGATGGCTTGAACCTCATTGGGAAATCTTACGTCTGGTATCACAGCGACGTCCGTGTTTTCGCTAGCGATACGTTTAATGGTGGCTTGAACCCAAGCATTTGTATTAATTGCACGAACAACGGATGTTCCAAAGTATTGTAAAAATTCTCTAGCGGTCATGTCTCCTGTTTTATTAGTTTCTGTGGGCATATTCTCCCAGCTATAATTAATAAGTTCATTCTTGTCGCTGTCTGTTCCGAAGACCTGATGAGGCTGGATACCAAACAACTCAACGGCTAAGTTCTTCAACGTGTCAGCAAAATGATACACCTTGACGTAAGGCCACATTTCTTTTTCTGCGTAGGCGATAAAGTCTGAGTCTCTTCGGCATACATCGAATTCACCCACAGTTTCAGAGCCATCAGCCATGAGAGTAGTGATCAGTAATTTTCCTTCGTCGTCAAGACCAAAATCTTTAACCATATCACGACGACTTAATATGTCGCCATTAATATAATTAGCAGTGGTGCTTTTACCGGACTGCTTACGTCCTGAAATCCCAATGATTCGTGACATTAATACGTTCCTTTCAGGTTATGTAATATAGTTTCTTTAATACGCTGTGGTGACATGTTGCCAACGTCCTTACTGGACAATGCTGGAAAAGTTAACCGATGCGTCCTTTGTAACTGTCTTCTGATTGCTACTTTGGATGTTCTGCCTGCCTGATCATCATCTGTCAGAATGATTAAGTTGCTAATCTGAGGGTAGGACATGAGTTTGATGATCTGCTCTTGACTAACCGTCTTGCCAAATATACTTACTGCGTTCTTAACTCCAGCCTCGTATAATCTCCATACATCACCTTGACCCTCTGTGACATATAGATATGGTATATTATTATCAAGCACGTGTTTGATGGCACGGTGCCAGTTATAGAATAAATATCTCTTATCAAATCCTTGTGGATGAAACAAGAACTTTGGCAGCCTGTATTCCTTGACTGCTCTGCCTATGACGCCAACGATATTTTCTCCTGCATCATCGTGGATGGGTATGATTGATCGGTCCCTGAGATAGTCGCCAGAATCTGTGCAGTCTCCAACACCAAAGTATTTCATGGTTTGTGCTTCATATCCTCTATCTATAAAGTATTGAGATGGACACTCTAGCTCACACTCCACGGCGAATGTGTCTAGCTTATAGTCCAGTGACTTTGCTGGCTTGTTCCACTCTTTCCACACCTTGTTCTCTAATACTTCTTCTGTTTCTTCCTCTGGAGGACTTGGCGTGGTGCTTATTGTTTTGAAGTTTGGAGTTGGCAACTGAAGAGTTTGACAAGCCCAGAGTACAGCATCTTTAAATGAAACGTCGTCTGAACCCTCTTGGCTTAGTACAGCCTGTATCAGTCCTATAATATCGCTTGAGTGATCGTTTTGGCACTCTCTAGTCCAACATCTCCACGATGCTCTTTGTGGTGAGTATGAGAATCCCCTAGGATTATCACCACCATGAATGGGACATGCTGCGTAAATGTTTTTATTAAACACTTCACATTTCATACCTAAGGCTTCAAAAACCTTAACTGCATCTTTATTCAATGCTGTCTTGAGTTCCTTCAGTGTCATTCTTCGTCATCCTCGTCGATGTTTACAGACCTGAGTGATTCAGTATCTACTAATCCTGTGTCTCCAGTTGGAGCGTTCTTAAATTCGTTACGTGTCTTAAGCTCAGACAGTTTTGCTATGCCGCCATTCATATTCATATTTATATAATCTCCATCATCCATGCCAGCACCGTGACGTGAAACAATAGGAACTAATTTTCTGTTACCAGCGTTAGGTCCATCCTCGGCAACCTCTTCCGGTGACTTCAGTTTAAAGATGGAGAACGAGGTGCAAAGCCAAATCAATCTATCTGATCCACTGACAGCATCGGTACTTTCTTTAGTGATGCCGTCTCTATTGAGTTGCACAAAAGACAGGCATGGGATATCTAACTTCACGCATAGATTATGCAATGACGTGATTTGAAAACCAAGAGCCTGATATTCTTGTACGTTATTATTAATAGAGGCTGACGACATGAGTTTTAGATAATCATATATGATCAAGCAGTCATTAGTCTTGCCTGTGTCATCTGTCTTTACCTCTTGCGTAACCCATCGACGTATCAAATTAAGGATACCTTCAAATGGCTTACCCGCTACACTAATGTAGTGATAGGGAATCTTATCCAATTCGTCAACAGCAGCCTGTACCTTCTCTGCTTTTAATTCATCGTCTGTGAACTTACCAGTGGCAACTTCGTTGATAGGCACTCCACTGATGTTTGCTATCAGTCTATTCAGGTGATCCTCTTTCGACATTTCTGTGTCTAAAACTAATGTGGGGATTCCTTCTCTAGAGGTATTAAGGGCAACATTGTCAGCAAATACCGACTTACCAACTTTGGGTCTTGCAGAAACAAGATCAACGCATTTTCGTCGAAGGCCGCCACCAATGGCTTCGTCGTATCTCGGGAATCCCGTGGGTACACCAATGATATCGCACTTATTTTCCGCGAGGAAGTCAACATAGTCTTGTATCCCTTCACCTATGCGTTCTGGATTGTCTCCACCGTCATCTTCTCTTAAGAAGTCTGTAACTGGTTCTTCCAGAATCTGAATAATTTCATTAACACTCTCTGTTCCGTTCACACCATCTACATCTTTGTGAATTTTATTAGTTAGCTTTTTAATCTTACGTGCAAACTCAAACTTCTTCATCTGAATAGCAAAGCTAGTGATGTTATCTAAGTTGATTGGAAAATCAAACAGTGACTTCATATAGCCAAGCTCCTGATCTGTAGCTATATGTTCCTCTACTCCTAGCTGTTTAGCAGA
>Ga0307488_10000585_pt1 | contig 30290 bp, 26 predicted proteins | sample SB02metaG_FD_202248 | JGI IMG/M metagenome (GOLD analysis project Ga0307488, IMG submission 202248) | Sea-ice brine microbial communities from Beaufort Sea near Barrow, Alaska, United States - SB 0.2 | ecosystem: Environmental > Aquatic > Marine > Coastal | place: USA: Alaska | collected...
TCTGCCAGCGCTGACTGTTGCTGCTTTAAACGTTCAGACAGGTTTTGCCATTGCTGCTGCAACTGTTGCTTAACCTGGGTGTTTTCATTGAGTTGGCTGTCGATGCTTACTGTTTGTTTATGCAGAGCTTGGGCGGTTTGATTATCTCGATCAAGTTGCGCAAGTAACGCATTCCAGCCGCTAAGTTGCTCGCCTACAGCACTGTCTGCAGAATGTTCAGTTAGGTAGGTTTGGGTAAGGGAGTGTTGCTCGTTTAGGCCGGTTAACACTGCCGTTAACTCTTGCTGTTTTGTGGCCGACTCTTGCTGTTGTTGCTGCAACTGGCGAATAGTTTGTTGTTTATCACTGTGCTTTTCAGCTAAGGCGCTTATTTGACTATCCAACGGCATAACCTGCTCGGTGATCAGCTGTTCCTGTCTTTGTTGGGCTTGCTTGCTGTTTTTTAACGATTGTTCGTTTAGTGATAACTTTTCGGCTGCACTGGTTAATTCTATTGCTAACTTCGCCTTGGTTTCTTGCTGGGCAGCCAGTTGCTCACTGGTTTTGGTAAGTTGCTGTGTTACCTCACCTAAACGTTGCCAATTGGCGCGAAGGCGTTCAGCTGGTTCACTTTTTTCAAGTAAACTTAAATCGACTTGTGCATTGTCGATGGATTGTTTGGCGTCAGTGCATAATATTGTGGCATCTTGTTGGCTTTGCCTTGCACTGAGTTGTTTGTCCCACCAGTGCAAGTGGCTTTGGTTGGTTTTAATTTGTTGCTCAATGCCTGTTTGTTTGTGTTGTAATTGATTAATCTCTTGTTGCAAGACTTGCTTTTGCTCTGCGCTGAGCACTTGAAAGGTACTCGCCCCCACCTGTAATTCATTTAATCTTTGTTTGGCTTGGCTGTGGTGTTCATGCACCTTAACTGAAATCTGACCATAGACTTCAGTCCCGGTAAGCTCTTCGAGTAACTCCGCTCGTTTATTTTCATCTGCGTTAAGAAACGCGGCAAAATTCCCTTGGGATAGCATCATTGATTTGGTAAAACGGCCAAAGTCTAGGCCGGTTAATTTTTCTATTTCTTCACTTTTTTGCCTAATTTGAGTGGCCAGTACTTTGCCTGTCGCGACTTCGGCTAATTCAGCATCAGCGGGTTGTAAATTACCATCCACGTTACCCCGGGAACGACGCATACTCCAAAACGCTCGATAGGCGGTGCCTTTTACTTCAAACTCCACTTCTGCCAAACATTCGGCTGTGCCACGGGTCATGATTTCGTTAGATGAATTAGTGATTTGCCCCAGCCTTGGGGTTTGATGATAAAGCGCCAGGCAGATAGCATCTAATAAGGTGGTTTTACCTGCGCCGGTTGGGCCAGTGATAGCAAACAAGCCATTTTCGGCGAAAGGGGATTGGGTAAAATCAATTTTCCATTCCCCCTTAAGTGAATTGAGATTTTTTAATCGAATGCTTAAAATTTTCATACATCCGTCCCCTGATGTTCTACCTCAGACAATATTTGGCTAAACCGCTGTCGCACTTGTTGCAGGGTCTTCTGTTCTTCATCAATGTCGAAGGTTTCCATGGCTAAGCGTTTTTCAAATACATCTTCAGGGGTTAATTCTGCAAGGGTTTCACTTTGCATTTGGCTAAGTAATTGTCTGCGCTGGTTGCGTGAACGGCGCAGTTGCAATACCTCTACATTTAGCCCTTGTGTCATAGTTTGAATACGCTGCTGCAGATCCGATAAATAATCCTGGGTATCCACTTCAAGACATAACCAGACGGGCTGCGCACCTGTATCAACTTTTGTGTCAGATATTGCATCAGCCTTGAGCTGCTGTAGTGCTTTCTCAATTTTTGCAAGGTCGCCCTTAATCACTAACATAGGCTGAAAAATAGGAATGATGATAGGTTGTAAACTTGTGCGCTGTGCTCCGCTAAACTCCACCAGTATCACTTGCTTTTGGGTGCCGATTTCATCAAAACTTAAAGGAATAGGCGAGCCGCAATAACGAATATGTTCTGACTTGGCTACTATCTGCGGTTTATGAATATGCCCCAGTGCAATGTAGTCGGCAGGGGGAAAACCGTCTGCGGCAAAACCGTCTAAGGTACCGATGTAAATGTCGCGCACACTTTCAGATTGGCTGACTCCCAGCGCGGTCAAATGTCCGGTGGCAATGATAGGTAAATCTAAGCCATTTGTTTTTTGTTCTTTTTGCTTAAGTAAGGCTATTTGGTAAAGTGTTTGGTAATGCTGCTTAATCGCATCGCCCAGCGCTTGGCGTTTTTGTAATCCGGTTTCACCTGCCGAGCTTTGCAACACATCTCTGGCCCTGATAAAAGGTACGGCACATAAAATTGCCCCAGGTTGACCTAACTTATCGGGAATAGTAAACACTTGTTCATCAATTGCCATGCCGGTGCTGGCCACCACAAAGGTATTTAAACAGGCAAGAATTTGTTTGGATTCGTTTAGGGTAGACACCGAGTCATGATTGCCGCCAAGCACCACCAACACACAGTTAAGCTGCTGCATATCCACCACAAACTGGTTGTACATTTCTCGTGCGTAACTGGGCGGAGTGCCAGTATCAAAAATATCACCGGCTATAATCACCGCGTCTACTTGCTCTTTTTCGACCTGCTGTAAAAGCCAGTCAATAAATGCTTGGTGTTCTTCTTTGCGACTTTTGGTAAAAAAATTTTGACCAAGATGCCAATCAGAGGTGTGAAGTATCTTCATTTAGTTAAATTAATGCTCTTTGGTAACATAACAACCATTAAAATAGCCTAAAACTAAGCGGTTATATCGGGTAAAAGATTGTGCATCGAATATATGCTAGATATATTAATGAGTAAATGCTCAGCTAGATTAAAACCACTTCATTCAGGGATATAAAAATGAAATCAAAGTATATAGTGATAGCACTGCTGTTTTTTAGTTTTGGCGCAAAATCATCTTCTAATTTTAGCCAATTAGAAACTCTTTTTTCTCAATGGCGTACCTTCGAAGTACCTCCATTACATGAGCTAGCACCTGATTATCGCCAACAAACTTTCGAAAAGCGTCATGCAAAGTGGACACAATTTAAATCCCAATTATTAGCGCTTGATAAATCACAATGGTCGGTTGCGCAACAAGTTGATTGGTTTGTGATGTTGGCCGAACTAAATGGTTATGAATTTAATGAGAAGGTGTTAAAACCTTGGCAAAGAGATCCTGCGTTTTACAAACAGGTGTGGACCTATAAAAGTGATGTGCCCGCCCACGAAGGTCCCTCTCCTCACTATCTAACCGAACTATGGAGCTACTCATATCCACTGAGCGCAACTGAGCAAACTAGACTCATCAGCGACCTATCTCGAATAAAACCGTTTCATAAACAAGCCAAAATAAATTTAACCGGAAATGCTAAAGAACTATGGGTAGCGGGCATACGCGACATTCAGACCCAGCGCCAAAATTTACTCGATGTTACGTCTCAAATTGAAAACACTAAAAATGCAACACTCATAAAAACACATCAACAAGCCATTCAGTCTACAGGTCAATTGATTGTGTGGTTACAGCAGCAAAGTGCAACCAAAACCGGGCCATCAGGGCTTGGCATTGAACACTACACTTGGTATCAACAACACGTACATATGTTGCCTATGACATGGGAAGATGAAGAACGCTTATTACGCCGCGAACTTGATAGAGCATGGGCGTCGTTAAAGTTAGAAGAACATAGAAACAGTGGTCTGCCCGAATTAGTCTCGGTGAAAAGCGAAGCAGAATATGACCTTTTGGCCAATAAGTCCGCTGAGTTTTTTCTCAAGTTCTTGGATGAGAAAAATATTGTCACTGTTGCTGATTATTTTAAACCTGCGCTTTATGCAAAGCTGGGTAGCTTCCAACCAGAAGCAAACCGACACTTCTTTTATATCGGCTCGCATTTTGACCCTACACCACTGTATTCACATTTTTATCATTGGTTTGAGCTGGCTATAATGGAGAACGATCCTAACCCAAGAGTCATCAGAAAAGATGCTCTGCTATACAACATTTTCGATAGTCGTAACGAAGGCACTGCCACAGCCGTTGAAGAAATATTTATGCATGCTGGCTTGTATGATCATAACCCTCGAGCGCGAGAGATTGTTTGGATTATGCTGGCTCAAAGGGCGGCTCGAGGTCTTGGGTCGTTGTATGCTCATGCTAATCAGATGACGATGGAACAAGCAGGTGAAATCCATATGAACTATACCCCTCGGGGCTGGATGAAAACCGAACCTGATCTACTTATTTTTGAACAACATCTTTACCTACGCCAACCCGGTTATGGCACCAGTTATGTGACAGGTAAAGCGTTACTTGATACCGCCATGGCGCAAAAAGCAAAATTAGACGAAGAACAAGGGCAAACTTTTGCCTTAAAATCCTTCTTTGATCAACTAAATAGTATCGGTGGAATACCTATTGCACTTGGTACCTGGGAAATGACAGGCATCAAACCCGCTTTCCTAAATAAAGTAGAAGAATTGGCAAAAACACCATTGTAATAGAACAACTCTTAGTCGGCCACGTGACCGATGTTTTTGCCTTTTGACCTGTTCTCGACTCAAAGTTCGCCAATTATTAGGTGTATTAAGTAGGGTAATTAGCAAGGATGCTAATTGAGTTTGCTATTGCTACCTGATGTAACTGCTTAAAAGTTGGTCAATAACACATTCATGATGAATGGTACTCGGTTACCGCGTAACAAATCTGACGTCCTTGTGGGCGGTGCCTTGCACTTAAAGAAACCAGCAGAGCCCTACTAAATTTGCTTAATAATTGGATGAAGAGTCTTGCCCTCGAGCGGTAGTTTTTGCTTACTTCCTGCTGTTTTAGGTAAAAAACAAATCGTTTGGCATGCCGACGCCGCTGGGGGGTGCCAATCGAAAACCTGCAAGGATGCAGGTGCCCGCTAGGGTATAAATAAAGCAACTAACCCTCGAATCCCATCCACTTACTTGCTATATTCGTCGCCTGTAAATAAGGTTCTGAGTTGATATTGCTCGCAATAAATACGCAAAATAAATGGGAATTTGGTGAAAATCCAAAACTGTACCCGCAACTGTAAACGTTTATATAAAACGTTAGTCAGATACCAGCCTTATACCACCTTGAAGTAGCGAACCTATTTCAAGATACTCTTTACATTTTCGTGCGGGAACACACGGATAACATTATTTTTGAACTGCTTCCATGCTGTTTTTTGATGTGTTTCCCTGCTCTCGCTATTTGAGTCAACATTGTGAATGTTATTCTGATTGTTAAGCGTGAGTGTGAGTCGACACATGTCTAAAACCTGCTCCCTGTTTGCCACAAATGTGAACCTGAAAATTGGTCAACATCAGATCTTGTCTGATATTTGTCTTAACGTAGGCGCAGGTAAAGTGATGGGTGTGCTGGGCCCCAATGGTGCGGGAAAAACCAGTTTACTTAAAATGTTATCGGGGCAACTAGCGAGTCATCATAGTGTCAGTTGGAATAATAAAACTCTGACAGATTACGACCCAATGTCTTTGGCAAAACAAATAGCAGTAGTGAATCAGCTTAATGAAAGTGTCTTTGCTTTAGACCTTTACCAAATAGTGCGTATGGGCCTGTTACCCCACAAATCATTGCTTAGTAGACAGACACCCGAAGACGACAAAAGTATCAGCGACGCCATATCCCGCGTAGGACTGGATAACAAAATTCAGCAAAGCTTTAATTCCTTATCTGGCGGTGAACAACAACGAGGTTTGATTGCCCGCGCTTTAGTGCAAAAAGCCGCACTTATTGTTTTAGACGAGCCGGTTAATCATCTGGATATATATTATCAGCACCAAGTGCTTAAGTTGCTGCGCTCCCTAGCGCATAAGCTCAATATCACAGTGGTCATGAGCCTCCATGACTTAAATTTAGCCGCTAATTATTGTGACCATCTTTGTTTATTGGACGCAGGAAAAATGGTCGCGCAAGGTCCACCTGAACACGTGCTTACCTCACAACGCTTAGAACAAGTATTTAAGATCCCTTGCCAAATAAGACATGACACCAACAATGCGGCATTTCGAGTTGACTTTTATCCACCTGATGAACTTGAAATAGACTTGCCACAGTCTATTGAGAAACCGCGAATATGAATAAAAAATGGATGCTTTTATGTGTACTCGTGTTTGTGTCACCTATTGGTGCACTGTTCTTTGGCGCCGCAGATTTATCTAATGGTCAGCTCATTCATTGTATAACCCAGGGTTGCCAAGACCCTGTGAACAATATGATTTTTTGGGAAATTCGTGCGCCCAGAGTATTTGTTGGGTTTTTAGTCGGCGCGGGGTTAGCAGTAGCGGGGGCCACTTTGCAAAATATCACCCGTAATGGTTTAGCCGACCCTTATTTATTTGGTGTGGTATCAGGTGCTGGATTAGGTGCCAGCATTGCCACTTTATTATTTGACAGCAAGTTAGCTGAGCAAATTGGGCTGATGCAAATGTTGCCTGATTTATCATTTTCATTGGCCTTACCTTTTGCGGCATTTTTAGGCGCGTTGTTCTCGGTGTTTTTGGTGCAGATTTTGGTGTCGAAAACCTTTGGCAGCAAAACCGAACATATGTTGCTGGCAGGCATAGCCGTGTCTTTTATGCTCAGTGCACTGAGTCATTTTTTATTATTTTTGGGTGAACCTTTTGCCGCCAACAAAGTGATTTTTTGGCTAATGGGCAGCCTAGCCCGAGTAGAAACCTGGTATGCCTGGGTAATGCTGCCGGTAGTGGTCGTGAGCGTGGCAATATTGTTACTTTATGGCAGGCATATGGACGCACTATTACTTGGGGATGAGAACGCTAAAACACTAGGCGTACAGGTCACTCGTTTACGAATTTTATCACTGGCCATTTGCGCCGCTCTCACCGCCTGCATTGTGTCTTACTGTGGTGGTATAGGTTTTGTTGGTTTGATGATCCCGCATATTGTTAGAAGTTGGTTGGGCGTCACCAGCCGTATTGTCACCATCGGCTGCGTGTTACTCGGAGGATGTTTTATGGTGTGGGTTGATGTGTTGGCGCGTGTGGCACTGCCCAATCAAGAAATTCCCATTGGCATTATCACCTCTGCTATTGGCAGTGTGTTTTTTCTAATCGTGATGAGCCAAAGACGCAGTTAGTAACCCGCTATTAAACAGTTAAACAAAAGTTAACAAGGTAACCCGAAGAGTATGCACACACCTCAGCATCCAGTTTTTACATCTGAATATTGGAATATTCCACAACTGGACCACGCTCAGTTACCTGACATTCAACATCACATCGACACTAAAACCAAACCCATTGGCGCCTTAGGTCAGCTTGAAACTATCGCTAAAAGGTTAAGCCTGACTCAAGGGTATCATTCAGGCAATTACCAATATATTGAAATAAACCACCCCACCATTATGATTTTTGCAGCCGACCACGGCATTGCACAAAACGGTGTGAGTATTGCGCCCAGTGAAGTGACAAGGCAAATGGTGGCAAATTTTTTAGCTGGCGGCGCGGCCATTAATTGTTTTTGTGACTGCTTGGATATACATATTAAAGTCATTGATGCTGGCATGTTACAGCCAGTAGAAACACCGCATCCTATGTTAATTAATCAGTCTATTGCCCCGGGCACAGCTGACTTTTCTATCAAACCTGCCATGACATATGTTCAAGCTGAACAATGTTTATTTATGGGTCAACAAGCCGCGGCACAACAACTACAAACAGGCACTAACGTCTTGGGTTTTGGTGAGATGGGCATTGGCAATACCAGTGCCGCATCTGCGCTGCTGAGTATTTTGACAGGTTTACCCGCCCAGCAAACCACCGGGATTGGAACAGGCATTACATCAGAAAAATTAGATAAAAAGATCCACCTTATTAACATGGCTCAAAAACGAGCCCAAGAAAAATATGCAAGGGATATACTAGACCCACAATCTGCATTAGTGGAAGTCGGTGGCTTTGAAATTGGCCAAATAGTGGGGGCTATGTTGGCCACAGCTAGCGCCGGTAAAACCATATTAGTCGATGGCTTTATTGTCTCGATTGCAGCTTTGATTGCCACTCGGATTGCGCCACAGGCACAACAATTTATGCTGTTTGCCCATTGTTCAGCAGAAAATGCCCATCGTCTATTACTCAAAGAGCTCAATGCCACACCATTACTGGACTTAGGTTTACGTTTGGGTGAGGGCACAGGTGCAGCCTTGGCTGTGCCTTTACTTAAAGTTGCAGCCAATTTTTATACCAATATGGCGACTTTTGACAGTGCACAAGTCACTGTATGAGTCAGCAATAATGAAAATATGGCTTAACTATCAATTAAACTTATTTTTGCTGGCGCTGAGCTTTTTTAGTCGCCTGCCGATGGCTAAAAATATTCAATACAGCCCCAGTAAAATGCGCAGGGCAACTCGCTATTTCCCATTAGTGGGTTGGCTACTGGCAGCAATCCTAGTGGCGGTCTATGTCGTCATTCAGCCATTGGTTGGCAGCTCACCAGCCCTGTGTTTATTAATCATACTCAGCATACTGATGACAGGCGCATTACACGAAGATGGCATAGCAGACACATTTGATGGTTTTTTTAGTGGTTATACACAACAGCATAAGTTGACCATTATGAAAGACAGTCGTATTGGTACTTATGGTACTTGTGCCTTAGTGATGACGATACTTAGCAAATTTATGCTACTTAGCGCTCTTGCCAATCAAGGTATGCTTGTTATTAGCTTATTTGTCGCTTATCCCTTATCTCGAGCCATGGCGATTAGCTTAGTGCAAGACATGCGATACATATCCAATCAGGTTCCCGGTAGTGACAGTAAAAGCGAGACCCTTGCCAAACCTTTTTCCCCAAAAAATTTGAGCTTCGTTGTCATAACAGGGGCAGCAGCTTGCATTTTGTTACCATTACTAACAACTATTTACTTGTTAGTAATTTGCTTAATATTAAGATATTGGCTGCGATTTTGGATCAACAAACATATCAGTGGTTATACCGGAGATTGCTTAGGCACAGCACAACAACTACAAGAATTACTGATTTACCTAATAATTTTGTCGAACATATAATAATAAAAAAAGGAGTCAACACATGATACATCTGGTACTAGGCGGGGCTCGTTCGGGCAAATCACGTTTTGCTTTAGAGCAAGTGCTGCAACTAAGCGAAAAAACGGGTTTACCGGTTACGTTTGTTGCTACAGCCACAGCCAGCGATCCTGAAATGGCACAAAGAATTGCATATCATGAAGCTGAACGCCCTGACCATTGGCGCCTGGCTGAGGTGCCAATGGATCTTAACTTTCTTTTAGCAGAAACCAAATTTTTACCTGAGCAAATTTTATTGATTGATTGCTTAACTTTGTGGCTGAATAATCAATTATTTGAATACCCTGAACAAAATTTCAAAATCCTGTTCAGTGATTTGCTCGACGCCCTTCAAACCTGCAAGTGTGACATTTTTTTAGTGTCCAATGAAGTCGGGTTAGGCATCATACCTATGGGAGAAGTCAGTCGTCAGTTTGTCGATCAAGCAGGTTGGTTGAATCAAGCTTTGGCAGCCCGAGTGGATAAAGTGACCTTTATTGCTGCAGGCCTGCCTATGACCTTAAAAGACACATCAAAATGACTGAAGATGTTAACGAGTCAAACGTCACCCAGTTCGATCTAGTGCGTCATGGTCAGATTGATGGCCCACCAGCTTTATATGGTCGAACAGATGTGGCTTTAAGTCGCGACGGATGGCTACAAATGTTTCAGCAGACTAGCCGCCTACATCGTATGGACAATATCATTAGCTCACCTCTGAGGCGATGCCATGATTTTGCCGAAGCAATAGCATCAGATCATCAACTCAAGCTGCAAGTTGAATTGGGTATGCAAGAATGTGATTTTGGGGAGTGGGACGGAATTGAATTTGACGACCATTCTCAGCAATGGCCTTTAATGACCTCATTCTGGCAAGATCCCGACCACAATACGCCGCCTCAGGGTGAGTCACTAGAAACCTTTCATAATAGGGTCGTAGCAAGTTGGCAGTCACTGTGCAAACAACACCATGGACAAAACAACTTAGTGATATGCCACGGTGGTGTTATCAGGCAAATATTGGCACATATTCTGCCCACAGACTGGCGCTCAGGAGAGTGGTACAGTCAATTACAAATAGGTCACGCCAGTTTGACCCGTATTATTATTCCTGCCTACCCAGACGCTAAACCGAGTGTGGCCTTTATTGGCCTCCCGGCAGACTTCGGGCAGGCAGATTCTGAATAAAACATGACGCACACTCAAGCCGCCACTTTGATGGTCCAAAGTACCACATCCGATGCGGGTAAAAGTGTGTTGTTGGCAGGATTTTGTCGTTGTTTAAAACGTTGGGGATATCAGGTCGCGCCATTTAAACCACAAAATATGGCATTAAATAGTGCGGTGACTGCTGACGGAGGTGAGATAGGCCGTTCCCAAGCCTTACAAGCGCAAGCTGCAGGTTTAGCGCCTCATGTAGACATGAACCCAGTATTATTGAAGCCAAGTAGCGATACCGGTGCTCAGGTCATTATTCATGGTAAAGACATCAGTAACATGCAGGCTCAGGCCTACCATGACTACAAAAAAGTGGCTATGCAAGCTGTACTAGGTTCCCACCAGCGTTTATCTAAACAGCATCAAGTGATTATGGTTGAAGGTGCGGGTAGCCCAGCGGAAATCAACTTACGTGAGGGCGACATTGCTAATATGGGGCTTGCCGAAGCGTTGGACTGCCCAGTGATCATAGTGGCGGATATAGACAAAGGTAGTGTGTTTGCCCATCTAGTCGGCACATTAGAACTACTTTCAGCCAGTGAACAAAACCGTGTCGTTGGTTTTGTAATCAATAAGTTTTGTGGGGATATTGCCTTACTACAAAGTGGTTTAGACTGGTTAGAAAAACGCACCCATAAACTGATTTTAGGGGTCTTACCCTATTTAATGGACTTACAACTCGCCGAAGAAGACGCCATTCAAGCCAATCAAATGATTGACCAAGACGATATACGATTGCGTATTGCGGTACCTGTTTTTTCGCGGATCAGTAACCATACCGACTTTGATGTGCTGCGGGCTCATCCTCAAATTGAACTGACCTTTGTGATCCCAGGACAAAAAATTCCCGCCGCTGATCTTATTATTTTACCTGGCAGTAAATATGTCATTGCAGATTTAAAACTGCTTAGGCAACATGGCTGGGATAAAGATATTGTCAGACACTTGCGCTACGGAGGCAAAGTATTAGGAATTTGTGGCGGTTATCAATTGTTAGGACAAACCATCCACGACCCCAAAGGGATTGAAGGTACGCTAGAGTCATCTGCAGTGCTGGGGTATCTGCCCATAAATACCACACTACAGATTAAAAAGCAGCTGACACACAGTCAGGGTAAATTAAGATTACAAGCAGACGTTCACAATAATGATATCGAAGTGACAGTGTCAGGTTATCAAATTCATGTTGGACACACTGAACGAGAAGCTGGTTTTGTCGCATTTGCTTTATTAGACGATGGAAAACTAGGCGATGACCGACTTAAGGGCTGTGTCAGCGCAGATAACCAAATGGCTGGCAGTTACTCACATGGCATGTTCGACTTACCTGAAGCGTTGCAACAGATTATCGCTTGGGCCGGTGCAGATAACGATAAAACCCACACCGATGTTAACCAACAAGAACATGAATTAGACCATCTAGCCGATGCCTGTATGGCACATTTAGACTGGCCGAAAATACACACCTTTATAACTAATCAAATAAACAAAGAGCAAACAACATGACTGATGAAAAAGACAACGATCGCCATAAAACACGGATGCAAGAACAAAAAGCCAAAGTAGACGAACGTATTGCTGCGGCTCAAGAAGATAAGGGGCTTCTGCTAGTGCTTACCGGCAACGGCAAAGGCAAATCCACCTCAGGTTTTGGTACCATTGCCCGAGCGGTTGGACACGGATTAAAAGCCTCAGTAGTGCAATATGTCAAAGGTGGCTGGGAGTGTGGTGAACGTAATTTATTGGAAAAAAACGGCGTGGAATTTCATGTGATGGGCACCGGTTTTACTTGGGAAACCCAAGACAAAGACTTGGATAAAATAGCGGCACAAGCTGCTTGGGAACACAGTAAAAAATTACTGCAAGACCCGTCTATTGATGTGGTGCTGTTAGATGAAATCACCTACATGATCACTTACAAATATATCGATTTGGATGAAGTACTGGCTGCGTTAACCGCCAGGCCAAAAGATCAACACGTGGTTATCACTGGCCGCGCTTGCCATCGCTCAATCATCGAAATAGCTGATACTGTCAGCGAAGTAAGACCCGTTAAACATGCTTTCGACAATGGCATAAAAGCACAAAAAGGTATTGATTGGTGAGCCTCACCCCAAACCGCTTTTTAAGTATGTTGTTATGCGTTTTGGTTAGCTTTCATGCCAACCAATCCGTGGCTAAAAACGCCAGTGATGACTCACGTCAAAAACAACGCATAATTGCTCTTGCGCCGCATATTGTGGAATCATTATACGCGATTGGGGCCGGTCAGCAAATCATTGGTACCACCGCCCATGCTGACTACCCTAAAGCTGCGGAAGATATTTTGCGGGTAGGTAATTACGCACGTTTACAAATCGAAAAAATCATTCAACTCAACCCTGATGTGATCATTGCTTGGAAAACGGGCAATCCAGCAGATGACTTAGCGCGCCTCGAAAAATATCAACTCAAGGTGATTTATTCGCACCCGCAAACCTTAGAAAATGTGGCTGAAGAATTAATCATGTTAGGCAAAGTCACGGGCCGAGAAACCGCAGCCAATATTATAGCTGCAGAATATATGAAAAAACTTCAAAAAATTAAAAACACTTACGCCAACAAGAGAAAAGTCAGTGTGTTTTATGAGTTATGGTCACGGCCCTTACGCACTGTGGCAAACAAAGCATGGCCTCAACAACAAATCGAACTGTGCGGAGCCAGCAACCCATTTGCTGATGCTCAAGACGATTATCCGTCTATTGGACTCGAACAAGTATTAGTTACTTTACCCCAAGTTGTCATTCAACCAGGTGAACATAGCGCAGACAGCCCAGATGGGCTCAATTGGCCGCAATGGCAACATATTCCAGCGGTAAAAAATAATTTTATATTTCATCCCAACGCCGACAAAGCACATCGTATGACCACGCGTATGTTGGATGAAGTGCTTATCTTATGCGAACAGATTGATACTGCTCGACAGTTTTACCAAACGCAAAGCTAAGGAATGTTCCGACTTTCATCCTAGTCAGGGGGTGTCGTTAAACTCACTATTTTAGAGTGTTGAATTATATTTTTGAAGTAGTGCTTTAGAATTCAAGTTTGGAACTGAATACTGCTCTGCCCTTCTCGCTTCCCTCACCCAAATACTCTTAGTATAAATGTCCCTGAAATTGCTGATGTTTGAAACTGAGTAAGCCATTTCAAACATTATATTTTACTTTATCTGCGCTGGATTTTGATACTAGATTATCACTTTGAGCCACAACCAAAGGACAAGTTTAAGCTCTGGGGGGATCAACGGCACCGAACGAATTAGAGTCTTTCAATTGATCAAACGTCATTGAAGACAAGTGCGTGTAAACTCAAAAAAGTTAAATCGGCGGATTAGCAAATTAAAACGTGTGACAAATACTGTCATCTTTCATCCTTTATTAAGTGGCCAAAAAGTGGACGGAAAGCGGTCAAAATAGCTATTCCGCTTCAGTATTAGGAATTAACGTTATACTATAAGGCGTATTACGAAAATATTTGAAATTTTGTGAACCCATTTTTGTTATCGGTTCAACTTAATTATTTTATTTAATTAATCAAAGTACGGAGTAATTTTGCCTACATCTGAACTACAAAAAAACGAAACTTTCCCACGAAAAAATCCGCGTATAGTTATTAAAGTCGGCTCTAGCCTATTGGCCAACGTTAAGAATTTAACACCTAGTTTTGCATTTATGCATGGCTTGCTTAATGATATTTCTCTGCTGCGCGACCAAGGCTACGAAGTGGTGCTGACGTCCTCTGGATCTGTCGCATTAGGCCTTAATACTGTTGGCTGCACCATCGAAAACGCCAGTGTACAAGATAAACAGGCAGCAGCAGCTTGTGGTCAACCGATATTAATGCACGCTTACAAGCAAATTGCGCTTGAGTATGGTTTTGATATTGCTCAGGTATTAGTGACGCTCGATGATCTCGAAAATAGACGCCGATTTCTGAATGTTAAAAATACGGTCCATCGCTTGATAAAACAAGGCGTGATGCCCATCGTAAACGAAAACGATACCGTGACGACTGAAGAAATTCGCGTTGGCGACAACGATCGACTCGCTGCAAAAGTTGCGCAGATGATTGGGGCAGAGTATTTGTTTATTCTAACCTGTATCGATGGCGTTTATGATCGAGATCCTTCAGAAGAAGGCGCAGTGTTCGTAGAGTCTATCGAGGATGTGAGCAGTTATATGGAAGCGGCAAGCGGCACTAGTTCTTTAGGTACTGGTGGTATGTTAACTAAATTACAAGCAGCAAATATGGCACAAAATGCTGGTTGTACGACTTTCATTGCTAGAGGAACGATGGAAGATCCCGTTTCTGCAATACTCCGCGGCGAACGCAAACATACCAAATGTATCGCTCACTCATCGCCTTCATCGGCATGGAACATTTGGCTAACTGATCGTCTGCAAATGGCAGGTAGCTTAGTCATAAAACAGGATGTAGCTGATTCATTATATGGTGGTGATGACGGATTCTCATGTTACGATGTTCTGTCAATACACGGAAACTTTGAGCGCGCCGATGTGCTTCACATTTATGATGAAAAAGGCGATGAAATAGCACGCGGACTGTGTAATTTTTCATCAGATGAAACCGCGATACTTTCAAGTCGTCCAGATGAAGAGGTTAAAGATATACTTGGATATGCAGCTTCACATCGCTTAATTAATAGTGAAAATTTAGTGGTATTAGCTGAACATCACCTTTCTTGGGATGAACCCGTTAAAGATGATTAACTAAAATTCAGAGACTCTGTCAAATACTTGATTTACTTACCCCATAGCCTATTTCAAAGTTTTAGGGGAGTGACCGCTGACAATTAGACACTTACGATATGCGTTAATATAAGCGTATTAACGCATATCGGCTATATTTTAGATGATCCGCATTACCCAGATTCACAGTTTAATTCTGTTTGAAATAAATATTCATAATAACTAAATACCGATACTTATCATTTGTGGTTTATTTTACTTTTCTCAGACGGTCTGGGTGGTATGTATTAAAAAAGCATAAACCGAATATAAGTAGGGCAAGATTATCAGAGTTTTTTTTAGTCTCTTGGTGTCAGACAATGGCACTTTGTTTAAGGCTCATCATTTGCACTTACTGTGAAAAACTAATTTACCATGAGTGGTAACCATTGACGTTTAAACATCACAACGAAAAAATCAAATGAAGTCTCTAATAGCATCCTATTATCGGCTTCTCTGATGGCTAGCGCCCACACTAAACACCTAGTACCCAAGAACTTCGTTGTTCCCGCAGTTTTAGAGCATAAACAATGTCGAATTCGCACACTCACCGTAAATGATGTCATTAAAGACTACGATGCAGTTATATCTCGTCGGGAGCACTTGCAAGGTGTGTTTGGGTCAAATTCCAATTGGCCTGCAGTAGACTTAACACTTCAACAAAATTTGATTGACTTTAGTTGTCACCAAAAAGAGTTTCAAATAAAGCGTTCATTTGCTTATACGGTTGTTACCCTCGATGAAAAGCACGTTATTGGATGTATTTACATCTACTCCACAGACAAAGGCGAGTTTGATGCAGAAATAACAATGTGGGTTAGTCAAGACGCTTTAAAAGATGGTTATGATGTCATCTTTTTAAAAACGGTTGAAGAGTGGCTCGCTAACGAATAGCCTTTGATAAACCCAGCCTATCTAGGTAGAGATATTACTTGGGAAAAGTGAGAAAAGCTCGATTCAGGGATTACCCTTTATTTAATTGGATGAGTGCAATCCGATTGATTATTACGACCGCCCAATGCCATTATGGGCTAGCACTGTTGAGTCGCTTAAGAAATGTTTGCAGTTCAAATACACTAAATTTGTTTATATCACCTTTAGCTAATTTTCTAGCTTGTGACGGTGTCACTCCCAACACTCTAACTGCATTTTTAATGGGTGTGTTTTTCAAATCGAGTAAACTGTGTATCTCGACCATTAATTCCGAACATTGTTTATCCATCTTTTCTAGGCTATCCGAGGAAGTTGTAAAATCAATGAATTGGCGTAATCCAAAATCATTTATTTTGTAATTAAATTGTAATTTCTTAGTTAAGTTTATATCAATTCTTCACCGCTGCAAAGAATTGGCTGAGTTACTAGGAATGAGATAGCTAAAATTAATACCGGCGAATTATTTTATTAGGAAAGTGACTGCCAATATTTGATGATAGGGTTTACTTCAGTATTTTAAATCATTACGTCTAAATTGTTACATTAGTTCACAAAAAAATGACACGTTTGAAGGTTGTTTTAGTCAATATGCTACGGTAGTTAAGCTTAATAAAGTTCTGCTTTACTACTTAACTTATTCTCATTGGCATAAAATATTAAATACAACTTGCAGCAGATCCCAATAGTTTGAGTGATAATAACGTGCATGCTATTACCCAAGACAGAGAGGAAAATCTGTAAGTAAGCACCGCTAGTGGCATAAATTTACTCAACAAGATAGCCAGAAACCAAGGTTGAAAAATTTTATCTTGATTATAAATGCGATAGTAATTTAACACTTCCCATCGATTCATACGCCCGCGCTAGCAATGTCTGTAATGATTAGCGAAGCGACTGAATTACTAAGAACAGAGTTGTCTAATGATGGGCAGATTTTAGACATCGCACACTGCAGAGATGCCTTAAAGCTTATGGAAGCTTCATTATTTCTGCAGGTAAACGCCTGGGATCGCAGTCGGGATGCTACAAAGCAATTGAAGAGCAATGGTCCATTAGGTGAACTGTTAGACCGACTGATTATCGTTTCCGAGTCTGGCACTGTTAATGGTAATACAGGTGATGTATTCGAAGTGGCACTGAAACTGGAGCAACTTGGCACTAACTTGCCAGAGAATGACGTACAAATTTGCCAGTAATACAAATAGTTAGAAAGAAACTTAGCGCAAACTTTAGCCGTTGCCGTTTTAAAACGGTTTCTTAAACAAAGCGTTTGTATTTTCTTTCACTGCGTCTGCTGAAAACTAAAAGCACAGTGTTAATCAGAGACGTGTAATGACCGCAGTCTGATTCTGCAATAGACCAATCATTTTCCTGCATTCGCCACTTTATTACTAGCGCTCAAAGCGAAAGTACTTTGAGCAACTCAATCCCTTTAGTTTTCTTAAACTCGATTATAAACTGCCAGTGCTTGCAGCACGTTAACCGTCTCAGATCCATGGGTATAACCTAGGCCAATTTCTCTTGAAATAGACAAGTCTTTTATCGGTTTAAAATGGATGTATTTATCTTTGACAATAGCCTCGGATACCGGAATAAAGGCACAGCCTAAACCAGCTTTCACTAAGCCTAGAGCGTATTCGATGGTTTGTATTTTTGCCCTGGTATCTATTCTGACATTGGCGGTATTCAATGCTCTTTTTAAATAAGTCCAGCCCTCACAGGGGCTTCGTTGTACAAAAGCCACATTTTGTAAATCTGTAATGCTCACGCTGTCGATTAAACTTAATCCATGATCCAGTGGAATAGCTAATTGATATTCTTCCTGCCACATAGGTACAAACTGTTCGTTGTTTAGCTTTAAATCACGGCTAATGATCCGTGCTTGGCATGGTTCATCCTGAGATACCAAAGTGAGTTCTAATGAGTCAACTGCACGAGTAAATCTGCCTAACAAGTCGCTCATTCGCGCCACGCCTAAGCCTTTTATCAAGCCTAACCTAAAAGGTGTTTTTGTGGTGTCTGTGCTAAAAACATCTCGAATAGCCGTTGCTTGTTCCAATAATTGTTTCGCTAAAGGGTAAAGCTGCATACCTGCATGGGTTGCCTGAACACCTCTAGCATGGCGAACAAATAGGCTGGTTGATAGACTACATTCTAATTGTTTCAACGATGCAGATATAGAAGGTTGAGCCACAAATTTCTTTTTTGAAGCTGCGCTTAAACTGCCGCTTTCGTAGATAGTCACAAAATACTCTAACGCACGTAAATCCAAGTTGAATACTCTTATATCTAATATAGGTAAAAACTATAGCAAATAAAGATTATTAATATTATTCCTTTAGCTAAATAATGCTTATGATTTGTCTACTGTGATCCATGGCCAAACAAAAATTGGTTTACAGGCATTTTTTAGCAGTAGATTTAAGGCATAACAGTATGATGCAAGACCGTAATATTAAGGTTAAACAACAGATTATTGATGCGATAGAGTCTGATTCGTTACCTGTTGTAAATTCTTCATTCACGCCTGCTGAAGTAGGCTTATCAAATACCCAATTGATAGACTTATTTGAATCACAAGTTATGAGCCGCCACTTGGACTTTCAGTCACGGGTGATGCAAAAACAAGGTCAAAGCTTTTATACTATTGGCAGTGCTGGGCATGAAGGTAACGCGGCTTGTGCATTAGCTTTTAGGCCTAATGATATGGCATTTTTACATTACAGAAGTGCGGCTTTTGTGATCCAGAGATCGAAACAAGTACCCGGGCAAACACCTTTGTACGATATGTTATTGAGTTTTGCTGCGTCATCTGATGATCCTATTTCTGGTGGCCGACATAAAGTGCTGGGCAGTAAGAGCTTATTTATCCCGCCTCAAACCAGCACCATAGCTTCACACTTACCCAAAGCTGTTGGAACAGCTTTTAGCATTAGCCTGTCACGCAAAGTAACGGTAGATAATGTTTTAGAAAAAGATGGGGTTGTGGTGTGTAATTTTGGTGATGCCTCGTCAAATCACTCTACTGCTCAAGGTGCTATTAACGCTGCCGCTTGGGCTGCGTTTCAGTCTGTGCCTATGCCCATCGTATTTATATGTGAAGACAACGGCATCGGCATCTCTACCGCCACACCTAAAGGTTGGGTGCAGGCCAACTTTGAGCATAGAGCAGGGCTGCATTATATTCAGTGTGATGGATTAGATTTACTCGACACCTATCAAAAAACCCAAAAAGCCATAGAGATTGTCCGAAAACAGCGCAAGCCAGTGTTTTTACATATGCGAACCGTGCGATTACTGGGCCATGCAGGCTCCGATTCTGAGTTTACTTACCGAAGTAATGAATATATTGAAGATACTGAAGCCCATGATCCCTTGCTGTTCAGTGCTGCCCTGTTGTTGAAACACAACTGCCTCGATGGCCAGCAAATTATCGATTTATATAAAACTATAGAAAAATCTGTGGCAGACATCAGTCAACAAGTGATCACTAAGCCCAAGCTGACTTGTGCTGAGAAAATCAAACACAGTATTATCCCACCTAAGTTGAATAAGGTGTACCTCAGTAACGTATCGAAAGCCCAACGCAGCGAATTATTCAGTCATGAAAAACACAACCTAGCGAAGAAACAACACCTCGCCAGATTATTGAATTGGACCATGATCGATTTAATGGCACAGCAGCAGAATATTGTGATGTGTGGTGAAGATATTGGTGTAAAAGGTGGTGTATATAACGTTACCAGTAAGTTAGCAGAAAAGTTTGGACCACAAAGGATCATCAATACCTTACTCGATGAACAGTCTATTTTGGGCATGGCAATAGGTTTAGCTCACAATGGGTTTCTACCTATGCCAGAAATACAGTTTTTAGCTTATGTACATAATGCTGAAGACCAAATACGCGGTGAAGCGGCTACCCTGCCTTTCTTTTCGAATGGGCAATTCACGAATCCTATGGTCATTAGGATCGCAGGCTTAGCTTACCAGCGTGGTTTTGGTGGACATTTTCACAACGACAACTCCTTTGCCGTATTTCGTGATATTCCAGGCTTAATTATTGCCTGCCCTTCAAACGGTGCCGATGGGGTGGAAATGCTCAGAGAATCCGTCAGGTTGGCCCAAGAAGAGCAACGTGTGGTTATTTTTATTGAGCCTATCGCGCTGTATATGAAAAAGGATTTACATCAAGAAGGTGATGCACTTTGGTCATTTGATTATAAACAACCCAGTGATGCAAAACCCATTAAAACTGGGGAATTAGGGTGTTTTGGTAAAGGTAAAGATCTGTGTATTATCAGTTATGGCAACGGTTATTTCTTAAGTCGCCAAGCTGAAAAGTTACTCGCTGAGTCAAATATCCACTGCACTGTGATTGACTTACGCTGGCTTGCTCCATTAAACGAAACAGCTATCATTGCGGCGATTGGCAACATCAAAAATGTGCTGATAGTAGATGAGTGTCGCCAAACGGGATCCATTAGCGAAGCGTTATTCACGTTATTGGTTGAACACGATCATGATTTTTCAAACCGAAAGGTTGAACGGCTTACCGCCCATGATAGTTTTATCCCATTGGGAGCCGCAAGTTATCAAGTATTACCCTCTTGCGAATTAATTGTTGAACAAGCCAAACGCATGGTCAGTGTAGAAAAGTAAACCTTCACTTGCTGAAGCTAAGTGCATAATTGACCTTTAAAAAGAGCTGTGAACCGTTATCACAGCTCATGCTTTTTGCTGCGAGGTCAACACTGTTTTCGAGCTTGACCAACATTTTATTTATTCTTAATAATGGATTCTATCACTTGAACCACTTCTGCAGATTTTTGTAAATTTGTAGCGTCTGCGTGTGGCAGTGCAAACTGGCCACTGTCGTTATCAAAATATTGACCTGAATGTTCAGACATTCCCTCTTCTAGGGCCATACGTTGTAAAATTTTTGCGCCGATGGCTAAATCATTTCCTTCAACACCAAATCCCTCTTTCACCATTTTTGAAGCGAGTAATGAACCTGGGTTTACCGCAATAACGGTTGGTCCATCGTCCTTGGTTTTTTGAGCCATGACAAAGCTCCACATTGTGATAGCCAATTTACTTTGTGAATACGCTTGCATGTCACTGAGTTTGACTACTCCACGTACAGCCTGAATATTGACAGGTGCTTGAGCAGCTGAAGAAAGATTGATAACCCGGCCTAAATGACCAAGTAAAGGTAAAAGTGCTTGGGTAAGCATGTAGGGTGAAATCGTGTTGACGACAAATCGAACATCTAGTCCGTGAGCGGTAAGTGAATTATTGGTTTTAAATACGCCCGCGTTATTAATAAGCACATCAAGGTGCTGATATTCACTCCTAATTTCACTGATTAGTTTTGTGACCTCAGAAAAATCAGAAAGATCCGCTAAGTAAGCGCTGATGTTTCCTGAATATGGTGTTGCAGCCAGTAACGTTTTAACTGAATTTAGCTTTTGAATATCACGTCCATGTATTAATAAGTTATGGCCATCAAACGCTAACAACTTTGCCGTTTCTAAACCAATACCGTCTGTTGCACCCGTAATTAAGATTGTTTTTTTCACGTTACTTTTCCTTTAAATGGGAAGTTCTAAATGCATAGACCTTGCTGGAGAATCAGGATAGGTTTGCAAAATAACATAAAGTAGTCGAGGAGAACTTTATGCCTCCTCCCACTTTACCTATTAATTTATATCTATAACCACTTTACCCATGCCTTGACCACTTGAAAGACGGTCGTAGGCCTGAGCAATGTCTTCTAAACTAAAGCTTTGTTCATCTAACTCAGGGAGCAAAGCCGCCGCTTCTGCTATTTCAGTTAATTTATTAAGGATCTGACCATGTACTTCACGCTTATAATTATGCAGCATGGGGATCAACATAAACACAACGTGTAATGACAACCCTTTAAAATACGCCACACTTAAATCTAATTCCACCAAAGAAACCGTTGAAGCAACTTGCCCATTTAACGCTGCAGCGTTAAATGAGTTAGTCATATTTTCGCCACCTACAGAATCAAAAACCACATCAAAACCTGCGTCATCAGTATGTTTAGCAACATACTCTTCAACTTCTTCGGTTTTGTAATTAATACCTTTTGCGTCAAGCTTTGTAATTAATGCAAGTTGTTTGTCACCTCAGCCTGTAGCAAACACATTAGCCCCCATGTAATTAGCCAATTGTAGTGCGATATGCCCTACGCCACCTGAACAACCGCGCACTAATACATTTTGACCTTTGCTGGTATTAGCACGCATCAGTCCTTCGTAAGCGGTAATTCCCAATAATGGCATGGGTATTACCATAAGCTCTCAATGGAGCGTGTAAACACCTCCAAAATTGAGAATTAATCCAAATACTCAAAGATTATCCCCTTGTGACTGAAACGGCCATTTGGGCTGTTTATCCTAGCTCTCGACTACTCGCCCCAAAAGTGAGAGCTTTTATCGATTACTTGACTAAATATTTTGGGGAGACGCCTTATTGAGAGGATCAGCTATAAAATGGGTGCCTTTAACGAATTAACCTGAGCTAGGGTTAAGATGTGCCACGCCTCTAAAAACAGTTATAAAAAACAATTGAGTTATAGGTGACAAGTAGCAGAAAGAGAAGAAGGCAGTCACGACCTCCATGAATTAAAACTGATGTCTATATTCGAGGCAGTGCAACGTAAGTGTCTGCATCTAGATATTATTCCTTTCTTGTTATAATGAAGAAAGCCACCGTTAAAGACAACAAAAAAGCCCCCAGCGTCGAGGTAGAAGTGCACCACCTTTACTAACCTATTAGTTACGGAGGTGCACCATGGCTATCCATTACTCTTATCTTATTATTTTAAGATGGGTGTCATCTTTACTTTTAGGGATAATGGGAATAACAAGATGTTTCCAATTTGTGGCTTAAATTCTAATACCTTTTAGATATCAGTCTTATTGTATGTAACAAGACCAATCCAAATAATAAAATTAAATTGATACTGCCACCAGCCGAATCACTATTCTGTGTTGTAGGCGGTACTTGAGTAGAGGCTGTCACGACTGACAGTGTGATGCTTGTCTCATCACTGAGTGCTGGTTGTGCATTGTCAGATGCTTCTACTGTGATTGAAATCGGAACATTGGCTAACCCTGATGGGTCAAAACTGATGACATTGTCGTTATTTTCAAATGTTGAAATCCCAGAAACGTTCCACACATAATTATGCTCATCACCTTGATTTTCATCAACCACATTGGCCTCAATGATGACACTTCCAGCATCGGTGTTAACACTCGTGATGGTTAAACCGCCTTGTGTAGCAATTAAGCTGACTGAGGGTGCTATATTCACTTCTAGGGCACAGCCTGCTGCATCTACCTTAGCACCTGTGGGTGTGTTAGCACACTGATCATCATTATCTTGAACACCGTCCATATCCCCATCGGTCACGGTTTCAGAGTATGAACTGAAATAAATATTATCTAAGTAAACCGTGCCATTACCTTCCACCTTTAATTGAAATATGTCGGCTAAATCTACATCTGAAAAGTGACTCAGTGGAATGACCAAATTTTGCCAACCTTGCTGCTTTACATCAATAACAAAAGGGGTTTCCCGTGGCCCAGGACTGATTAAAAAAAACTTAAGTTCTGTTGCGTTATAGGTCCAATAGTCTAGATGAACATTGTCCATGGCGGACACGTCTTGTTTATTATCAGAAAAGTCTGTGCCTTGATAATTTAGCCCAGCATATTTGAGTATATTGTTGCCTGCTATCTCAATTTGGGTGACTTGGGTGGCTTGTTGCCAGTTAGGGTTGTAATCAATGTTAGATATATTACTGTAACTGTCACTAAACAGTGAAATCACTTGCTGCGCAGCTGTCTGGGGATCAGGTGCGACAACTTGTGGTTGAGTAACAAGTTCACAACCCTTTTGGTCAACCACTGTTCCCTCAGGTGTATTGGGACATTGATCCAATGCAGTGCTGACGCCGTCATTATCTTCATCAATAATTAGGGGGGTGCTTTCATTACATTCCTGAAACGCATTTAAATCTGACTTTACACAGTGAGCTACATAGTCAACTTCCATAGTTGCCTTATTGAGTTGTGGGTCAATCGCCCCTCCTAAATTTCCGCCCATAGCAACATTAAGTAAAATAAACATGGGTTCTTCATATTGTGCACAATTGGTTAAGTCTTGCTCAACCACCACAGTATCATTAAAAAAGAACTTGATATTGTTGGCTGTCCATTCAATCGCATAGGTATGAAAGGCGAGTACGTCTGGTGCACCGCCTGGATAACTCACCCTCACCTCGGAGCCGCAGTTACCGACATTAAAAAAGTTGGTGATATAGCGATCGCCATCGTTGCTAAACCACTCCCAAACATCGATTTCACCTGCTCCGGGGTTAGGCCAGTTAACAGTATCGTTATCTCCTTTGAATGGGTTTTCGGCAATCCTATTTTCAAGCATCCAAAAGGCTGGCCAACTGCCGCCCTTTAGCTCTGAGAATCGAATCCGAGCTTCAATTCGCCCATATAAAAATTCTGCTTTGTCTTTACTGTTCAAGCGACCCGAGGTCCAAGACTTGTTTTCACCACCTAAGCCAGAGCAACTAATATCTTGTTTGCGAGCAATGATTTTTAGGGTGCCGTCAGACGCATCGTAGTTTCGTTGTGCAGAGCTATCATCATCGGTATAACACTGTACTTCGTTGTTATAGTTTGCTTGAATTTGTGGAGTCCAATTATTCAAGTTCACACCGGTTTCTTCGAATCTGTCTATCCAGGTGACTTCCCAACCAGCCAAGCTTAATGGGATCTGTGAAATACTTAAGATGACAACAATTATGCCGTTTTTTAAGGACCTTTTGAACATTCTCTTCATTTCATCAACCTTATGTGTGCCCATTAACCGAATCAATTTATGTTTACGTTCTCGGCAATGTGACAACAGAATTTATTTACCAGATAACATCTATACACATACCACCTCAAATGACGGATTCAGCGGGAGTTTAAAGCCGTTTAGGTAAGGCGGCTATTTGCAGACCTAGTGGTCTAAGTCAAAGATGGCCAACGAAGCATAAATCGCTTTAAAACCCGCCCAAAGGGAACGACTGGGGCACTCCACTTCTTCGTTGCGCCAATTCAGAAGGTTGACGACATTCAGTGATTGACGCGCCTTGAATTGAAGCGCCCCAGACGTTCTGAAACGCGCATTTTGAGGTGGTATGGGTATAATTACCAAGATAAACTAATAACTTAAGGCCCAACAAGTATTAAGCGTTGAGAAGGACTGATTGAAGGTTCAATTATTTTCAGTTCATTTTTTAGAACAAAACCTGTCTCTCACGCTATGAAATTGAGTGTCGATAGAATTTTGGAAAGGCTCGGGGAACTGTCCGAGTAATTCAAGAAGATTAATGATCAATATGGGCATCTTGTGGGTGACAATGTTCTGCTGCAGCTGAGTACATTGATAAAAAACACATTACGGGAATATGATCATTTTGGGCGAATAGGTGGCGAAGAATTTGGCATTTTATTACCTGACACTGAGGCCATAGAAGCCCAAGACATATTAAACCGATTACGTAACCAGGTTATGACTACGGTCTTTAATAACCAGAATCACCCAGTACATATAACGTTGTCTATCGGATTGGTTGCAAGCTGGCTCGACTATACTTATTAGATCCTATTTAGCCAGTCTGATTGGCCTTATACAAGGCTAAAGATGATGGCCGCAATCAAGTCGTCATTCTGGTTATTGCTAAATAAACTAAATATGCCATGAGGTATGAACTGCGGAGTCAGAAGCAATAAACAAACGTTTTAATGTGTGTTATCACAACATGCCAGACTTGGCTCAATATAGTTATCACTTTGTCAACAAACGTCATGTTTTGTTAGATCCAGAATCGAAAAAATCAATGCTCCAACTTAAGCAAAAATGCCTCTTACCAACATCTAAACTGCACGATACAATGACTCACTCTTCACGTGGGAAACAAATAATATCTGTACAATTTAATGGTTATTAGTTTCATAAGTTTTAATCTGTATAATACACGGAGTATTCCAATAATCTTTGTTACCTAGATAGGCATGATATTTTCTTGCTGACAATTCCAGGGTTCTGCAGTGCCAACTTAAGCTGTTGCTAGCTTTATTATACCCTTCGTTAAATTACCACATCTGCCATCTATCTTTCCCATCAAGCCATATACCCACTCTTTAAGATTTAATAATTTATAGTTGATTTTAGAGGATTTTAATTACGGAAAAAGCCGCTTATTGGCGTAAAACCTAAAAATTTAACCCTTTGCATAGATAAATGAGTCAGCCTGAAAACACCCCTGTTCACCTCCCCAAATGCAGTTAATTGACTTTTGAGTTAAACATACGCAAAATTGCGCGCTCAAATTGCTCAGGTGCTCTTTTCAATCGAATATTATCGTTTGGGAAACAAGAGATAATCGGGAAGTTAGTCCAACACACGTGTTGAAATCTAACGCTGCCCCCGCAACGGTAATACTGAATATCAGTTAAGCCCGGAGACCGGCCTGTCAAATGTTACAAATTATAGTGCGGTGGGCGCTAGGAATTGTATTGAAACTTTCACATCTAAATACAGTATTATTTAGGTGATGTTTCGTCATTCCTAACGTCCTCGTTTCAGAGGCCGACATGCTTTTTCCAAAATGCTTTACCATTTTACTCGTATGCCTTTTTTACCTGACTTGGGTAGAAGCCAGTGAGCCCTCAGAAAAAACAGTTGAAGTACTCACCATTTATGATCAGCCCGCTGTCTTTTCAAATAATTATCAAGTTTTGAGCCGTGAGGATTTTATCAATACCTCACAAACCCTGTCGGACGTATTACAGACCATTAATGGTTTACAGATACGCCAGATTGGTGGTTTGGGCAATCCGGTTTCAGTGTCTATCCGTGGCTCAAGTAGTAAACAGGTGCAGTTATACATTGATGGTCAATTGGTCAACGACAGTCAATTTGGTGGTTTTGATCTCAATCAAATACCCACCGAACACATCCAAAGCATTGAGATCAGTAAAAACCAGGCGATAGGTGCTGGGTCCACCCCCATAGGAGGAGTGATTAGAATTAATACCTACAACCCTAGTCAAGATAAGTTAAAACTCAGTCTAGATGTTGGCTCATTTAACCACCAACAGCTCAACCTTCTGTATAACAAGGCGTTTCAAACAAACAACTTATCTGTAGGGGGAAGCTATCTAAAAACAGATAACAATTATGATTATCTAGTGCCTCAAAGTTTTGTAAGCAGTAATGAGTCAAGCATAGAGCCTTTGCGTAACAATCAGTTTGAGAAAAAGAATGTGTATGTGAATAATCATTTATCATTTGGAGCTCATAAAGTCAGGCTAACTCTGCAGTACAATGAACAAGAAAAGGCCCTGCCTAACTACCAAAACAATACCCCAGAAAATGCATCTAGCCTTTCATCTGATACGTGGCGATTAGGCTATAGACACAGTATTTACACCAACCTAAAATGGTTAGACAACCTCGAATTTGAAGCGTACCAAGAAGATAAAACAGAACGTTATTTGGATATACTGGATGACGTAACACGCTTGGATGCGAATTATGTCACCACAAAAACCCACGCTGACCTGACTTCACTTTTTGTTTTTGATAGTCAATACGCAGACATAACTGTCAGCCCTTTTATTGAATTAAACAAACAACATTTTAATTCTCTGAGTTTCGATAATAATGGCCAGATCAACTGCAATGGGATCAGTAGCTGCGATGTCATAGCCAAGCAAACTCAGATATTACTTGGCTCTCGGTTCGAGTGGCAGCAAAATAATGGACCACTATCTGCCTTTTCGTTAGTGACCCAGTTAAACGAGCAAAACCAAAACATTGCGATAAATCAGTCTGATGCAGAGACATTTAACAGCGAACAGGATCACCAAACTCAAGAATTAGGACTGGTTTATCAGGGGCCACGTATAAAAACAGAATTGATCGCCAGTAATGGTATCCGCACTCCTACCCTATTTGAACTATTTGGTGATAGAGGATTATTTAAAGGCAGCAAAAAATTACTACCTGAAAAAGCGCAAACGCTGAGCCTTGGGGCTACATATAGCGATCAAATAGCGCACATGAGTTACTCACTGAATGCTTCGGCTTATCATCAACAATCAGACAATGCCATCGTCGCTATTTTTAACAGCGGCGGTGTCGGTGCCTATAGAAATGTGAGTGACGCCAGATTAAACGGGCTGGAACTGGAAACAAAAATCACGGTATCACCCGCCCTCAGTTTTAATGTACAAGCCAATATCATAGATAGCCAAACCAGCTCAGCAATTAAATCATTTAACCATAAAAAATTACCAGGTATTTATCACCAACAATACAGTTTATCGGTCAACTACCAATTTAATTCACAGTGGAAAATACACCTGCGCGGTGCTGTAGACAAAGACTTGTACTTTAATCGCGCCAACATCTTCACATCAACAAATGGTCGAGCGGGCAAACCAGAACAACGCCGAGTAACAGATGTTCAACTCGGCTATATACGTGGCAGCTATAAACTCAATCTAAGTATAAATAATCTGTTTGATCAGCAATATCAAGATTTAGCTAACCGCCCTGCTCAAGGTCGAAGCTTCCAATTTAAACTCTCAATACAAGGCATATAAATGTTAACACTATTCAAAAAAAGCGCGATCACACTTAGCTTTATCAGCACCTTATCTATCTTGTGGGGGTGTAGCAGCGATAATAATGATGCTCCGCAGTTATCAGGAAACCTAGCAGTGACCGTGGCTGAAAATACCACAATGGTCAGTCAATATACGGCAACAGACGACGGCATCGATTTTACTTATGCCATATCAGGTTCAGACCAGCAACTTTTTGCGATTAACAGCTCTGGTGCTTTAGAATTTATTATCGCGCCTGATTTTGAAAGTGGTGATACGGGACCTTATAGCATTACAGTTACCGTGACAGATGCGCAGGGTTTAACTGATTCAATCAATGTGACGGTGAATGTGGGAGATGAGTTAGATACGCCTTCATTAGCGTTGGTACAAACTATAGCGGCTGACTTTTCTAGCTCACAAGTGGCGTATTTAGACTCTGCAGCACAAACGGTTGATGATGGTTTCTATGCTAAAACACAATCTGACTATTCGATTAATGTATATCAAACTGACGTTTACCATATTGGTCGTTATTTTATTGATACAATCAGTAAGTACAATGTGAATGACGCCAGTACTGAAATCTGGTTTTTTTCTACTCAAGATGACTTAGACTCCACCACCCGAAATCCTTACACATTAGTATCACTCAATACAGAAAAAGCCTATTTGATACGTTATGGCTCAGATAAAATATGGATTGTTAATCCACAAGCTACAGACTTTGATAGTTTCAAAATTGGCGAGTTAGACTTAGCGAGTTACGTACCAGAAAACAATACAGTTGGCACACCTAGTGCGTCTGCTGCCGTCATCAGTGGTGGTAAGTTGTTTGTTGTTATGCAGCGTTTAGATGATAACTTTAGCAGTACTAACGCAGTCTATTTAGCGGTATTTGATACAACATCTGACATCGAAATTGAAACTAACGCTGACACAACTGACAGCGTAATGGGTATACCTCTACTTGGCTTAAATCCTTTAGAACACAGCGTTAGGTCATTTGCAGATAAAGTGTATATCACCTCGCGTAACTCCTTTTCAGCGGTTAGCGTAGATCAAAGTTTAATCGAAGAGGTAGATGCCGATGACTTCAGTCTGCGCACGGTATTAAGTGCTGCAGACATCACCGACAACAGCACGAAATACATCCAATCTATGGCTATTGTTTCAGCTGAACAAGGATACTTTTTTGCTAACCAAACCTTCTTTAGTCCATTCCGAGAAGAATCCACACTTTATCAATTTAACCCAAGTACAGGTGAAATAAGCAATGAAACCGTGCTTGATATAGGGACTAATAGCATCAGCTTTATCGACGTAGACGCCGCCGGTTTCTTATGGGTAAGCGTCAAAGAAGATGCCGCTCCGGGCGTCGAAGTGATTGACACTAAAATCAATACACCATTAATTAACCGCTTAGAAACACAACTAAACCCTGATGTTATTCGTTTTATCCAAGAATAAATTTCTAGACTTTTGATGTTCGCGATGTTCGCGATGTTCGCGATGTTCG